>ENA-ORLI01000369-ORLI01000369.1-human-gut-metagenome-genome-assembly--contig:-NODE-369-length-11433-cov-5.95175_pt1 | contig 11433 bp, 8 predicted proteins | sample MGYA00243015_ERZ508825 | MGnify/ENA primary metagenome ERZ508825 (study PRJEB26277, sample SAMN04329804) | human gut metagenome | biome: human-associated habitat | host: Homo sapiens | place: USA... | reverse complement strand
GGCTCCCAGTCCGCCTTCGAGCTGGCCCGAGACGGGCAGGTTGCACGACTTGCCGAAGAAGTCCTGCGCATAGTCGACCTTGCCCTCATCGGTCTTGGGGACATCGTTCAGGTCGAGGGTCGTCACCTGGAACATGGCGCCTGCGCCCTCGCAGTCCGAAGCCGTGATGAGCGGCGTATGGAAATAATAGAAGCCCTGTTTGTTGAAATACTCGTGGATGGCATACGCCATGGCGTGGCGGATGCGCAACACGGCACCGAAGGTATTGGTTCGCGGACGCAGGTAGGCAATTTCGCGCAGGAACTCCAGCGAGTGCCCCTTCTTCTGGAGGGGATAGGTTTCGGGGTCGGCCGTGCCGTACACCTCGATCTTCGCGGCCTGCACCTCGACCCGCTGCCCCGACCCGAGCGATTCGACGAGCCGTCCGTCGACGCGGATGCAGGCGCCCGTGGTAATCGGCTTGAGCTGCTCCTCGTCGAATTTCGAAAGGTCGACGACCACCTGTATGTTCGCAACGCACGATCCGTCGTTCAGGGCGATGAACGCCACGTTCTTGTTTCCGCGCTTGGTGCGCACCCATCCCTTGACGACAATGTCGGTGTCCACGACGCCCGACTTCAGAATTTCTACGATTCTCTGCGTTTTCATATGATCAATTTTATCTATGCCTTTAACGGCTCTTTTTCCATCTTACAAAGATACCCATTATTTGCGATTTGGCAAAAAAAAAGTACCTTTGCCTAACCTATATTAAGAACACACGCATGAAACGTACGATACTGCTGACGGCGGCCATCCTCTGCGCCGCAGGCGCCCGGGCGCAGGAGGCATACGACCTGCTGATCCCCGAACCCGAAACCCCGGTAGCGCTCCGCCCCGTCGAAGGGGGCCGCATTTACCGCACGGAGGTCATTCCCTACGACAAGCGCCATGACGCCGATGCCCGCAACTTAGCGGGCGCCGACGCATATATGGCCTACACGCCCGAACCGTTCGCCGCATCGGGCGACGCGGTTGCCGTCGGGCAGGTGGTCGAAATACCCTACGTGTGGACGGACGGGGTCGTCTACCTGCATCTGGAAAACATAGGCACGGCCTACACCCTCACGGTCAACGACAGCAAGGTGGCCGAAGTCGAAGACCCTTCGACGCCCGCCGAATTCGCATTGACGCCCTACATCCGCGAAGGCAAGAACGCCATCGCGCTGACGCTGCGCCGCAGTGCCGCCGACCGGATCAACGCCGTCCCCGCCTCGCGCAAGGCTTTCGAGAACTGTTACCTTTACACGCAGACCAAACGTTCGATCCGCGATTTCGAGATCGCGCTCGTGCCCGACTCGACACGCAAATTCGGCGTGCTGGAGCTGGCGATCGTCGCGCAGAACGGTTTCAACTACGACGAACCCGTGACCGTAGGCTACGACATCTACTCGCCGCAGGGCAAGCTGCTCGAGTTCAACATGCAGGAGGTCACGATTCCCGGACGTTCGACCGACACCGTGCGCTTCACGCCCTTCATCTACGGCACCAACGCCAACAAGTGGGAGCCGGGCGCCAAGAACCCGCCGCTCTACAAGGTGATGCTCTTCACGCGCCGCGACGGGGCTTACCGCGAATACATGCCGCTGAAGATCGGCTTCGGCAAGACGGAGCTCGTCGACGGGCGCCTCACGCGCTTCGACAAGGAGCTGAAACTGGTCAAGGCCGGGTACAACGCCGCTGCCGACCGCAAGACGACCCTCGCGGAGCTGAAAGCGCTCAAGGCCAAGGGCAATAATACGATATGCCCCGACTATCCGCAGCCGGGGTGGTTCTATGACCTGTGCGACGAGCTGGGGCTTTACGTCATCGACTGCGCCAACATCAACGCACCCGAAAAGCGTGACGACCGGAAGGTCGGCGGCACGCCGTCGAACGACCCGTCGCTGGCGGACGAATACCTCGAACGCGTGAAGGCGATGTACTACCGTTCGCGCAACCATTCGTGCGTCATCGCATTCGCGCTGGGCGGCGAATCGGGCAACGGATACAACATGTACAAAGCCTATGAGTGGCTCAAGTCGGTGGAGAAGTCGCGCCCGGTGATCTGTGCGGATGCCGACGGCGAGTGGAATTCGGATTTGTAGGCAATGACCGTCGAACTGATCGTCATAGGTAAAACCGATTCGAAGGAGATCGCAGCGCTGGTCGAGATGTACGCCCGGCGTGTGAATTTTTACTGCAAGTTCGCGGTCACGGCCCTGCCCGACGTCCGAAACACCAGGAACCTCACGGTAAAACAACAGCGTACGGCCGAAGGCGAGGCCATCCTGCGCCAGACAACGGACGGCGACTACGTCGTACTGCTCGACGAGCGGGGCGAGGAGATGCGCTCGGTGGAATTCGCCTACTGGCTTCAGAAACGGATGAACAGCGGCGTGAAACGCCTGGTACTGGTGATCGGCGGCCCCTACGGATTCTCGGACGAGGTTTACAGGCGCGCCGATGCGAAACTGTCGCTCTCGCGCATGACCTTCTCGCACCAGATCGTGCGGGCGATCTTCGCCGAACAGATATACCGGGCCTTCACCATCCTCAACAACGAACCCTACCACCACGAATAGAACGATGCAGCAGCGCCCCGCCATAGCCGTCGTAGCCCCCAACGTCCTGATGGGCGTCGGGCTGAAAGCCATCCTGGAAAAGATCATCCCGATGGCCGACGTGGAGCTTTTCGGCGATTTCGAAACATTCGCGCAGGCAACCCCGGAACGGTTCTTCCACTTCTTCGTCGCGGCACAGCTGTTCGTCACGCACAGTTCGTATTTCCGCCCGCTGCGCCACAAGACGATCCTGCTTTGCAACGGGCAGCCGCAGCCGGCCTATGCGGACATGCACAGAATCGACGTCTGCACCAGCGAAGAGACCGTCGTACGCGATATCCTGCGTATGCACCACGGGGCGCACCACCACGAGCACGACATCGCAGGCGCCGCTCACCCCGCAATCGCACAGCTCTCGGGACGCGAAGCCGAGGTACTGGCCCTCATCGCCCGGGGCTATATGAACAAGGAGATCGCCGACCGCCTGCAAATCGGGCTGACGACGGTCATCTCCCACCGCCGCAACATCATGGAAAAGCTGGGCATTCGCTCGGTGGCCGGGCTGGCAATCTACGCCATGACGGCCGGATATGTCGCGGGCGACGAACTCTGAGCGCCTCCTCACAAATTAGGATTGCAGCTTCCGAAATAATTCCGTTACTTTGCAGTTGAATTAAACGTCTTATCGTGCACCGCAAACAACTGTTCATAGCACTCCTGCTGCTGCCGCTCCTGTCGGCTGCCGCGGGGAGGCATTCGTCTGCGCCACTCCCGGCAGCGGAAACCGCGGCGGTACGTGCGGCTGCCCAAGGACAGGCGGAAACGGAAGTACAGGCCGGGGCGGCAGAGCAGGCGACAACCGCAGGACAGGCCGTAAACGGAGGCTCCGCGGGAATCGGGGGACAAGCAGGAAACGCAGGGCAGGCCACGTTCGGGAAATACCCGGCGACCGAAGACAATTCGACAGCCGAAGCGACCACAGACGCGGGCGAGGCCGACCCCGCGGGCGTCGACACGGTGATCGTGGTGGACAAGGTACAGGTAACGGCCATCAAACAGGGCATGGTGCTGCGCTCGCAGCCCGTGGCGGCAGCCATCGTCGGCAGCCGCGCCATCGAACGGGGGCATGTCGACGCCCTGAAAAACCTCTCGCAGAACGTCCCCAACTTCTACGTCCCCGACTACGGGTCGCGCATGACCTCGTCGATCTACGTCCGCGGGCTCGGGGCACGGATCGACCAGCCGGTCATGGGGCTCAACATCGACAACGTTCCGGTGCTGAACAAGGACAATTACGACATGGAACTGGCCGACGCCGAGCGCATCGAAGTGCTGCGGGGGCCGCAGTCGACGCTCTACGGACGCAACACGATGGGCGGGGTCATCAACGTATACACGCTCTCGCCGCTCGCGTACGAGGGTGTCCGCCTGAGCGCCGAATACGGCAGCGGCGACAGCTACCGGTTCAGGGCTTCGTCCTATTACAGGATAAACCCCGACCTGGGCATGGCCGTGACGGGCTATTACACGCATACGGGCGGATTCTTCGAGAACCTCGCAACGGGCGAGAAATGCGACTGGGAGCGGATGGGCGGCGGACGCTGGAAGGCGCAGTGGCGCAACCGTGCGGGATTGAGGATCGACAATACGCTCTCCTTCTCGGTGCTCGAACAGGGCGGGTATCCCTATGCCTACGTCGGCGAGGAAATCGTGCTCGACTGGCAGACGGTCTTCCGCCTTGGCGAGATCCGCTACAACGTCCCTTGCTCCTTCCGCCGCACATCCCTCAGCGACGGGCTCACGGTGCGCTACGACGCCGGCAGTTTCTCGGTGGCCTCGATCACCAGCTACCAGTATTCCGACGACGAGATGATCCTCGACCAGGATTTCCTGCCCCTTTCGTATTTCACGCTCAAACAGGCGCGTACGGAACACACCCTCACCGAGGACATCGTATTCCGCTCGCACGAACGGGGGGCGTACCGCTGGCTGCTGGGCGCATTCGGATTCTACCGCCACGGCGTGATGAACGCCCCGGTGCATTTCAAGCAGACCGGCACCGAGCAGCTGATACTCAGCAACGCCACCGAACACGACCCGCAATACACCTACGACGCATGGGACAACGACGAGCTGCTGCTGGGCAGCCGCTTCCGCAACCCCTCGGCAGGCGGGGCGCTCTACCACGAATCGAACTACACGGCCGGACGCTGGCGCTTCACCGCGGGCCTGCGCTTCGACTACGAGCACACCCGCCTGCGCTACCGCAGCTCCACGCAGACCGGCTACACGGCGACCGACCGCGTGAGCGGCACGACGGGGCACTACCCCCTGTCGATCGACATCCGCAATACGCTCAAGCGGAATTTCACCGAAGTACTGCCGAAATTCTCGGTGCTCTATGCCTTCGACGAGATACACAACCTCTACGTTTCGGTGGCCAAAGGGTACAAGGCCGGCGGGTTCAACACGCAGATGTTCTCCGACGTGCTCCAGCAGAAGATGATGAACGAAATGGGGTTCGGGACGGTCTACGACGCGGATAAAGTCGTGAGCTACGAACCCGAATACAGTTGGAACTACGAATTGGGCGGGCACTTTTCCTGCATGGAAGGCGCCGTGCGGGGCGATTTCGCGCTCTTCTACATCGACTGCCGTGATCAGCAGCTCACAATCTTCCCCGAAGGGACGACCACCGGGCGCATGATGACCAATGCCGGACGCACGCGCAGCTTCGGCGGCGAGTTGTCGCTGCAGGTATCGCCGTGGCAGAACCTCGACATCAATGCGGCCTACGGATACACAAATGCCAGGTTTGTCCGTTATAACGACGGGAAAACCGATTACAAGGGCAACTACCTGCCCTACGCGCCGCAGCATACGCTGGCCGCAACCGGGGCGTGGACGATCCCCACGGGTGTGCCGTGGCTCGGGAACATCGTCCTGCAGGCCGGTGTCCGTTGCGCGGGGCGCATCTGGTGGAACGAGGAGAATTCGCTCTCGCAGCCCTTTTACGCGCTGACCGAAGCCTCCCTGCGTTTCGAACAGAAACACTATTCGGTCGACATATGGGGGCGCAACCTCGCGGACGCGGGTTACAACGTATTTTATTTCAAGTCCATCGGCAACGAATTCGTACAGCGCGGACGCCCCAGGACATTCGGCATAACACTGAATATTAACTTATAACGACAATAGCACAATGAAAAAACTCCTTATCCTGCTCGCCCTCGCGGCCTGTGCGGCATGCAACACCGAAGACGACAACGACAACCGGCAAAAGGCCACTTTCGGGGGTACGCTCACCATTACCAGCAATCAGACCCCGTCGGCGACACCCTTTGTGACAAACAACATAAGTTTCGAACTTACGGAAGACAACAGCGGCCTGTTCAAGCTCACGATGTACAACGTGCGTTTCGCGCAGTCCATGCCGATGTCACTCAATATCGTTATCCCCGAACTGAAATACGAGGACTCGGACAACGACGGCATCTACGAACTGACGAGCACGGCCGATCCGATCATCCCCTACATCGGCGGCAAACCGTATTACGACCCGCAAACCGGCAAGGGATTCGCAATCCCGATGTTCACCGGCAGGCTCGCCAACGGCAGCCTGGAGGTGATCTTCACCTGCCGCAACGCGCAGATTCCCGTGGGCGACGAGACGCTCGACCACAAAGCCGTGTACAAGGGAACGATTCTTTTGTAACTTTGCATCGAAAACCGTAACGATATGAAGGCAGAATACAAACCATTCGTAGACGCTCTTATCGAGCTTTGCATCAAAGAGGACATCGGCGACGGCGACCACACGTCGCTCTCGTGCATCCCCTCCGACGAACATGGCCGCATGCGCCTGCTGTGCAAGCAGGAGGGAATCATCGCCGGCATTGAGATCGCGCAGGTCGTTTTCCATCGCCTCGACCCCGACATGGAATTCGAGCAGGTACTCCGCGACGGCGACCGCGTAAAGCCCGGCGACGTGGCGTTCTACGTTTCGGGACGCCTGCGCTCGCTGCTGCAGGCCGAACGCATCATCCTCAACATCATGCAGCGCATGAGCGGCGTGGCTACGCAGACCGCCGTTTACGTCGACCGCCTCGCAGGGCTGCACACCAGGGTGCTCGACACGCGCAAGACCACACCCGGCATGCGCGTGCTGGACAAGATGGCCGTGAAGATCGGCGGCGGCGAGAACCACCGCATGGGGCTTTTCGACATGATCCTGCTGAAAGACAACCACATCGACTTTGCGGGCGGCATCCGCAAAGCCATCCACGGCGCCCGCGAATACCTCCGGGCCAAGGGCAAGGATATTCCCATCGAGTGCGAAGTGCGCTCGCTGGAGGACATCGACGAAGTATTCGCCGCGGGCGGTGTCGACCGCATCATGTTCGACAATTTCACGCCTGCGATGACCCGCGAGGCCGTGAAGAAGGTCGCAGGCCGCTGCGAGACCGAATCGAGTGGCGGCATCACGCTCTCGACGATGCGCGACTACGCCGAATGCGGCGTCGACTTCATCTCGGTCGGTGCCCTGACGCACCAGATCAAATCGCTCGACATGTCGCTCAAGGCCTGCGAATAACCCAGACGCCCTGTCGTCACCGAATCATACGGACAACGGTTAATTCATGAAACGCCTGCTCCATACCCCGCTGACCCTGTTACTGCGGCGCATTGTACTGCTCTATGCGGTACTGATGCTCTGCCGCGTGGTCTTTTATCTCTACAACGCGCAGTTGCTGGGGACGATCGGCCGGGGTGAGCTGTGGCAGCTGCTCGCCGGCTCACTCAAATTCGACACGGTATCGGTCATCTATGCCAACGGGGTATTCATCCTGCTGGCGTTGCTGCCCCTGCATGTGCGCGAACGCGGCTGGTACCGCAAACTGATGTACTGGTACTACGTGGCGGTAAATGCCGTGCTGGTCGTGGCGGTCAACATGTCCGACTGCGTCTATTTCCGTTACACGCAGAAACGCTTCACGGCCGACGAGGTATTCTTCGCCGACAACAGCAATTCGGTACAGCTCGTCGGTAAGTTCATGGCCGAAAACTGGTACCTGGTACTCGTCGCCGCAGCCCTCGTGGCGCTGCTGGCATGGGGTTACGGCCGCAAGGTGCGCGAGGAGAGCCTGCTGAGCCGCGGCTGGGCCTATTATGTCGGAAGCACGGTGATCTTCGCCACAGGCGCAGGGCTCTCGATCGCAGGCATGCGCGGCGGCATGACCCGCATGACACGGCCGATCACCCTTTCGAACGCCACCCTCTATACCGACGACAGCGGCAAGGCGAACCTCATCCTGAGCAACCCGTTCTGCATCCTGCGGACGATCGGCAACGCGGGAAGCATCAATTACAAAAAATATTTCACCCCCGAAGAGCTGCCGCAGCATTTCACGCCCGTGCACCAGCCCGCAGACAGTGCAGCGGTGAACCTGGCAGGGCGCAACGTCATGGTCTTCATCATGGAGAGCATGTCGGCCGAGCATTCGGCCTATCTGATGCCGGAGGTTTATGCCGGCCGGGAAACCAAGGGCTTCACGCCGTTCCTCGACTCGCTGATGCGCGGCGGCCTCTGTTTCAAACGCATGTATGCCAACGGCACGCGCTCGATACAGGCCATGCCCTCGGTGCTGGGAAGCATCCCTTCGTTCCGGACGCCGTTCGTACTGATGCCGCAATCGCTCGGTGAAAGCCGGCAGTTACCGGCCATACTCCGCGGGAGGGGGTATTCGACGGCATTCTTCTGCGGGTCGGAACACGGCTCGATGGGATTCGGGGCATACGCCCGCTCGGCAGGCGTCGAACGGCTCGTCAGCCGCGAAGACTACGAAGACAGGCACGGCAAGGGTGATTTCGACGGTTACTGGGGCATTTGGGACGAACCGTTCCTGCAATTCACCGGCGAGGAGCTCTCCCGGACACCGGAGCCTTTCTTCGCCACGCTGTTCACCCTCTCGTCGCACCACCCGTTCGTCGTCCCGGCACAATACGAGGACAAACTCCCGGCCGGTTACACGAAACTGCACAAGGGCGTAGCCTATGTCGACAATGCCTTCCGGCTCTTCTTCGAGCGCTTCGGAAGCGAAGAATGGTTCCGCCGCACGATATTCGTATTCGTAGCCGACCATGTGTCCTCCGAAAAATTCGCCGCCAAAACCCGCAGCTATCCGGGCAACTACCATATCATCGGCTTCATGTATACCCCCGACGGCGCCTTGCGGGGCCAGGTCGGAGAGGTCGTGCAGCAGCTCGACATCATGCCCACGCTCCTGGGGCTGCTGGGCAATACGGAGTCCTATTTCGCATTCGGCCGCGACGTGCTGAACGAACCGCAGCGACAGCAGTGGGCGGTGAGTTGGGACGTGGCGTTCCAGGCCGTGACGAACGACGGCACGATCCGCTTCGACGACGCGCAGGACAAACCGGAAGCGTCGGGCGCAGGGGATTCCCTCCTGCAGGATTTCCGCGCCCTTGTCCAGCAATACTATTCCCACGCAGAAAAAAAGAGTTACATCGTCCATGATTGAATTCAAACCCGTGCGCCTCGAGGATAAACAGACCATCGAGCGCTATACCATGCCTTCGGGCATCTACAACTGCGACCTCGCATTCGCCAACATGTATTGCTGGCAGGCGATGTACCACAGTGCCTGGGCCGTGATCGACGGCTTCCTGGTGATCCGCTTCCAGATCGGGGGCGGGGAGAAGATCGGGTACATGCAACCCGTCGGCGAAGGGGATTTCGCCCGGATCATCCCCGCCCTGCGCGAAGATGCCCATGCGCACGGACAGCGGCTGCGCATCATCGGGCTTACGGACGAGGGGCGCGAGATGGTTCGCAACATGCACGCCGGGCTGTTCGCGTTCGAATCCGACCGCGGGATGGAAGATTACGTTTACAACGCCGACGACCTGCGCAACCTCACGGGACGCAGGTACCAGCCCAAACGCAACCATATCAACCGTTTCATGGCGGAATACCCCGATTTCCGGTACGAGCAACTCACGCGCGAGCGGTTCGGGGAGTGCATGCAGCTCGAACGCGAATGGCGCCGGGCCCACGAAGGGCACACCTCGGAACTGTGCGCCGAACAGCGGGCCATGCAGCGGGCTTTCGAACATTTCGAAGAACTGGAAATGATCGGCGGCTGTATCTACGTAGGCGACAAACTGATCGCGTTCACATACGGTTCGGCGGTCAACGACCATACGTTCGACACGCATGTCGAGAAGGCGGACACCGACTACGACGGCGCCTTCACGATCATCAACAAACTCTTCGCACAGCACCTTCCCGCGCGTTTCACGATGATAAACCGCGAGGAAGACCTCGGGATCGACGGGTTGCGCCAGTCGAAGCTCTCCTACCACCCCGCCGTCATCCAGCACAAATATGCGGCCATCCACCTGCACCCGGACGAAATCGCCTGCAAGGAACTTTGGACGGCGGCATTCGGCGACGACGAACAATTCGTCGACTCGTTCCTGATGCGCTATTACAGCCGCCGCAGGATGCTGACGGCCGAATGCGAAGGGCGTACGGCGGCCATGCTCCACATGCTGCCGTTCGAGAGCGAGCTGGGACGGTCGACCTACATCTACGGCGTAGCGACAGCGCCCGAATTCCGCCGCAGGGGACTGGCCGGCAAGCTGATACGCGAAGCGATGCGGCTCATCGGCGAGCAGGGCGACGAGGCGGCCTTCCTGATCCCGAGCGAGGAGTGGCTGCACGGGTTCTATGCAAAATACGGCTTCGAAGGCGCCGTCCCGGTGACATTCTCATCGCAAGACGGCTTCGATTTCGGGACGGGCGACGCCTCGAAAGACAGGGCCATGGGCTGGCGGCGCGCCCCCGGGGCTCCGCTGCCCGAGGCACTGCACTGCACTTACGCCAAGAGGTAGTACCGCCCAGCTGCGCCGCAACGCAAGGTGCGATATCGCACCCACGACAAGAAAGCCGCAGACTTTACAGTCTGCGGCTTTCCGTTTTGCATATCGTCACTTAAAGTCGTCAGTATATGGTTCCGCCGTTCACTTCGGTCGTAGTCCAGGGAACCTCCTTCACCGAAGAGATGACAGCCTCCTGGCCGATGACCGTCAACGTAATTTCGTATTCCACGCCAGCCAGCAGCGACGGCATGGTATCAGCCGTAATGCTTGTTGTGAATTCTTCGCCGTCGATCGTGCAGGTCACGGCAAGGGTAGGCTTAGCGGCCATAGGCACGACAAGCGCCTTTTCGCCGGCGGCCAGGGTAAGCGTCCCCGTCGCCGTGCCGGCCGGATCCACCGTGCCGGCTACCATATCGAGCGTGCCGGTCGCATGGATTCCACCGGTAATCTGCACCTGAGTAAGGTTGGCAGCACCCGTGTATCCACTGCCGGCCGTTGCCAGGAAAGAGAGTTTGGAATAGGCGTGCTTCATCTCGACGGCGACAGCATTCGCATTGGCAGCATTGACAGGCTGGGGTTGGTAGATCAAATCCTGTGCGGCCGCATCCTTTTGCGCCGTCAGCGTATATTCGGCGCCACTGGCAGAAGTAGTCACGGCCAAAGCCGAAGGCGCCCACGCAACCAGCGTACCGCCCTTGCGATCCACCAAGATGGGATCGCCATCGACAGTCCATGCATCGGCACTAAATTTCACCAGTTTCGTTGCAGCAGTAACGCCGGGAATAAAAACATTGAAATCGGCTGCATACGGTTTCGCCTCGGCACGCGTAACGACATCGAGTGCCGTCACACCTACGAACTGTACAGGCGCGATTTCAGGCTGGGGGGGGCGAACTTCGTCCTGTTTATCGCAAGAACAGAAAACGGCCGAAGCCATGGCTGCAGC
>ENA-ORLI01000366-ORLI01000366.1-human-gut-metagenome-genome-assembly--contig:-NODE-366-length-11534-cov-6.81749_pt1 | contig 11534 bp, 8 predicted proteins | sample MGYA00243015_ERZ508825 | MGnify/ENA primary metagenome ERZ508825 (study PRJEB26277, sample SAMN04329804) | human gut metagenome | biome: human-associated habitat | host: Homo sapiens | place: USA... | reverse complement strand
ATGCGCTGATAGACGGTAGTGAGTCCGGCAAAGTCATTCGCTTGAAGTCTATCAATGCCGAGTTTGAGAAGATGCACAGCAACTACTATTCCTACGAATGGACCTGGGCGTATGAGTAGTTGGAAGAGTTCTATGGTATCAAGCCGGAAGGTATGACGGCAGAAGACGTCATACATATTGTCGAAAAATGGAAAGAAGCAGTAGTTGGCCTCGACCGCGTGGTGTATGAGGATGCTAAGAAAGAATTTTCACTGGCTTCCATGACGGGCTTTGGAGCTGACGGCTCACGCTTGGAAAAGGAACTCGATTTTGAGCAGGTACGCGGCGACTTTGAAAGCAATCCGTTTGTAATGGCTGTGCTGAAACACATTGAGGTGAAGACGGCGCTGGGCGATGAACTGATAGGGCGGATGCAGCGGGTGTCAGAAAATTAATTATGATTTGTTGCGTTTTTACTCTAATTAAAGAATTATTTCAATAATAGTTTTTACCTTTGCTCGGTAAAGGCGGTTTTGTGCTGCCTTTGCTACCCGAATCACTTTTAAACATTAAATATACGAGTAATTATGGCAACAACACCTCCGTTCAAGTATCAGCCCATGTTCGAGAAGGGGAAAGATACTACTGAGTATTATCTGCTTACAAAAGATTACGTGTCAGTAAGCGAGTTTGAAGGAAAACCTATCCTGAAGATTGAAAAAGAAGGTTTGACGGCAATGGCCAATGCGGCTTTCCGTGATGTATCGTTCATGTTGCGTCGTTCGCACAACGAGCAGGTTGCTAAGATTCTGAGTGACCCCGAAGCAAGCGATAACGATAAATACGTGGCACTCACCTTCCTGCGCAATGCAGAGGTAGCATCCAAGGGGGTACTTCCTTTCTGCCAGGATACGGGTACGGCAATCATCCACGGCGAAAAGGGACAACAAGTATGGACCGGCTACTGTGATGAAGAAGCTCTCTCACTGGGTGTTTACAAGACTTATACCGAAGAGAACCTGCGCTATTCGCAGAATGCTCCCCTCACCATGTACGATGAGGTGAATACGAAGTGCAACCTTCCCGCACAGATTGACATCGAAGCTACGGAAGGTATGGAGTACGAGTTCCTCTGCGTAACCAAGGGTGGTGGCTCTGCCAACAAGACTTATCTCTACCAGGAGACAAAGGCTATCCTCAACCCCGAAACATTGGTTCCCTTCCTTATCTCAAAAATCAAGACTTTGGGTACGGCAGCTTGTCCTCCCTATCACATCGCATTCGTTATCGGCGGTACCTCTGCCGAAAAGAACTTGCTGACTGTGAAACTGGCTTCCACCCACTTCTACGATAACCTACCCACTACCGGCAATGAGTTCGGCCGCGCTTTCCGCGATGTGGAACTGGAGAAGCTGGTACTGGAAGAAGCTCATAAGATTGGCCTCGGTGCCCAGTTCGGCGGCAAGTATCTGGCTCACGACATCCGCATCATCCGCCTGCCGCGTCACGGTGCGTCCTGTCCCGTGGGTCTGGGTGTTTCCTGCTCTGCCGACCGTAACATCAAGTGTAAAATCAATAAAGAAGGTATCTGGATTGAAAAACTCGACAGCAATCCGGGTGAACTGATTCCCGAAGAACTCCGTAAGGCCGGTGAAGGCGACGTGGTGAAGATTGACTTGAACCAGCCGATGGCCGATATTCTGAAGGAACTGACCAAGTATCCGGTTTCCACCCGTTTGTCTCTGAATGGAACCATTATCGTAGGCCGTGACATCGCACACGCCAAGCTGAAAGAACGTCTGGACCGTGGCGAAGACCTACCGCAGTACATCAAAGACCATCCCATCTACTACGCCGGTCCTGCCAAGACTCCTCAAGGCATGGCTTGCGGCTCCATGGGCCCGACTACTGCCGGACGTATGGACCCGTATGTAGACCTCTTCCAAAGCCACGGCGGCAGCATGATTATGCTTGCCAAAGGTAACCGCAGCCAGCAAGTGACAGATGCCTGCCAAAAGTATGGCGGTTTCTACTTGGGCTCTATCGGTGGTCCTGCCGCTATCTTGGCACAGAACAACATCAAGAGCATTGAGTGCGTGGAATATCCCGAACTCGGTATGGAAGCTATCTGGAAGATTGAGGTGGAGAACTTCCCTGCATTCATCTTGGTGGACGATAAGGGCAACGACTTCTTCAAGCAACTGAAGCCCTGGAATTGCAGCAAGTAAAACAGAAGCCTTTTAGAAAGGCATAATATAAGGAAAGCCGTAACGGAGAAAATCTTGTTACGGCTTTTTTGTTTTGTAGAGGAAAACAAAGTGTTTCGCGGCATAGAACACTCTGTTTCATCAAGCAAAACAAACTGTTCCTTTATGTTGAAACAAATTGTTTCAATAGGAAGAAACAAACTGTTCTTTCATGTTGGAACAAAGTGTTCTTCCCTATTGGAACACTCTGTTCTGCCTTGATAAAACAGATTGTTCTCTATAGGAGAATAAAACTGAAACTCGTTTGTTGTCGTATTTTTGTTACATTCTCCTTTTCATTTCTCAGTTAACTTCTTTATCTTTAGCCCTCCAAACAACCAATTTAATAAAACATGGAACTGACTCTTACACGACAAACTCCGGCACAACACATCGTATGGCTGGATGTGGTACGCCTTGTTGCAATGTTTACAGTAGTTTGCTGCCATTGCACAGACCCTTTTAACTTCTATCCAGGCACATCGCCCGACATTGTTGACATCAAGTTTTGGGGGAGCTGTCTACGGTGCGGCGCTCCGTCTTTGCGTACCGCTTTTGGTAATGATTACCGGTGCATTGCTGTTGCCGGTACGGGGTGACGCCTCGGCATTCTACAAGAAACGTATCCCCCGCGTATTCTTTCCTTTCCTCATCTGGTCTGTGATTTACAATCTGTTCCCCTGGATAACGGGACTGCTGGGAGTGGAGCCGAAAGTGATTCTGGATTTCTTCCCTTATTCGGGTGAGGAAGTGATGCGCCAGTCTCTGGCAGTGAGCCTGGGATATATTGCAGAAATGCCTTTTAATTTCTCTCTATTGGATGTACACATGTGGTATATCTATCTGCTTATAGGGCTTTATCTCTATCTTCCTATATTCTCGGCATGGGTGGAGAAGGCATCGGAACGTGCCAAACTATGGTTTCTTGCAGCATGGGGAGTGACACTGCTGCTGCCTTATTATACCGAGTTTGCCGCTCCGTACCTTTGGGGGACTTGCTCGTGGAACTCGTTCGGTATGCTGTATTACTTTGCCGGTTTTAACGGCTACCTATTGTTGGGCCATTATCTGAGGAACCATAACTGGACGGGCCGGCAACTCTGTGGCATCGGCATTCCCATGTTTGCCATTGGCTATGCCGTAACATTCCTTGGTTTCCGCCATATGACTTCCTTGCCGGATTTTACGGATGAGATGCTCGAACTCTTCTTTACCTACTGTTCGCTGAATGTAGTAATGATGACTATCCCCGTGTTTATGCTTTGCAAGCGGGCCAATTTCCGTTCGGAGCGCATCAAGAAAGCATTGGCAAACTTGACGCTCTGTGGTTTTGGAGTCTATATGATACACTATTTCTTTACCGGACCGAGCGTAGTCCTGATGCGTGCTATCCATGTTCCTATCTATCTTCAGATACCTTGTGCCGCAGTCGTCGCTTTCTGTACTTCCTGGTTTCTGGTGGCAATGGCATACCGTTGTTTCGGGAAACGGACCAAGTGGGTGCTGGGGTAGTTTGGATGAAAGATTGTTTATCTTTAAAGGAGGAGATTTAGGGCTTATTATCTCCTCCAGATTCTCCACATATAGTAAGCGCAGTGCGTGAATGCGAAAACAAACGAGATAATCAGCAGCACTTTGCTTTCTCCCCATCCCACAGTCTGTTGGTGCCACAGTCCGGTGATGACACAAAGAACGGCAAGGATAAGTCCAATCATGTTCAAGGTCACCTGCCCGTGGCGGGTGTCGCCTCCATGCTCCAGCTTACTGTGCTTCATGCCGTAGCCCACGTAGATGTCCAGACCGATGAGCATCCACAGCACCAGGCGTATCCATGTATCGGCAGGAAGGAACAACATCATGCAAAGGCAAGTAAGAATACCCAGTATGGGGATAAGTGGAACAAGTGGGGTTTTAAAGGAACGGGGCACGTCAGGCATGGTTCTGCGTACTACCAGTACAGCGGCACAGACCAGCGTGAAGGCCATCAGCGTGCCGATGCTTGTCATCTCTCCGGCCAGCCGTGCGGGTACAAAAGCTGCCAGCAGGCCCACAAGTACCATGAAGAGCAGGTTGCTGCGTGCCGGAGTACGGAACTTTTCGTTGATATGCGAGAAGAAAGGAGGCAGCAGCCCGTCGTGGCTCATGCTCAGGAATACGCGGCTCTGTCCCAGCAGCGTCACCATGATGACGGAGCAATATCCGAACAGAATGGACAGCACGATGGCACGGTTCAGCCAGGGATAGTCCGGCTGGATGATACCTGCCGCATCAGCCTGCCCCATGTGCTCTATGGCTATGGCAACGGGAGCAATGCCTTGCTGTCCGCTGAAGGCGGTGTAGTGTGCCACTCCCGTCATGACGTGGGCAAAAACCATATAGAGCACGGTGCATACCAGCAGGGAGACCAGAATGCCGATAGGCATGTTCCGCTTCGGGTTCTTCGTCTCTTGGGCAGCTGTGCTCACAGCGTCGAACCCGAGGAAGGCGAAGAATACGATGGCCGCCCCTCGCAGGATGCCGGAGAAGCCATATTCGCCCAGCACGCCCGTATTGGCAGGGATGTAAGGTGTATAGTTGTCGGTATTGATGTATTTCCAGCCGAGTATGACAAAAATCAGTATGACGGAAACCTTCAGGAATACAATGAAGCCGTTGAAGATGGAGCTGCCTTCCGTACCCCGTATCAGGAAGAGGCTCATCAGCACGACGATAAGGAAGGCGGGGATATTTACGACTCCACCATCCCAGGGACAGGCGGTGAGGACTTGCGGTAGATGTATGTCCAGTCCCTCGAGAAAGACGACCAGATAGCGGCTCCAGCTGATGCTTACCGTGGTTGCGGCTACGGTGTATTCCAGTACCAGGTCCCACCCGATAATCCAGGCGATGAGTTCGCCCATCGTGGCATACGAGTAGGTGTATGCGCTGCCGGCTACGGGTATCATGGATGCAAATTCCGCATAACATAGTCCGGCGAAGCAGCATCCCAGTGCGGCAATGGCAAAGGACAGTGTGATGGCCGGTCCCGTATAGCCTGCCGCCACCGTTCCGGTGATGGAGAATAGACCCGCTCCGATGATGACTCCCACGCCCAGGGCAACAAGGCTCCACGGACCAAGTACACGTTTCAATGTTTTCTTTCCGGAGGCATTCGCCTCCGCTTGCAGTGCCTCGAATGGCTTTCTGATGAATAATCCCATTGTGCTTTAATTCTGATAAATCGGGCGTAAAGGTACGGATTATATTGCTTATTCCATATAGCGCGCTACTTTTCCACTGATTTGCAGTAGGGAGATTTCACATAATTTGGTATCATATTCCGCGGAGAGAATACGTTCTTCTGCATCCAGCAGACTCTTTTGGGCTTCGCGCATCTCGATTCCCGAGAGGTTGCCCAGCATATATCGTTCCATGGCAATCTCGTGGTTCTCCTTGGCAGCCACAAGGTTCTGGCGTTCCAGGTTCAGCATTTGCAGGTTGTTTTGGTAGGCCTGCCATAGGTTGCTGAGGTCGGCGCGCAGGGCTTGCTCCAGTTGCTCCCGTTCCAGGCGAGCGTTCTGCACGGCAATGCGGGCATTCTTGCGTTCGCGGCGCCGGTTGCCGTCGAACAGATTGAAGCCGACCGTGACGCCGAAGTTCAGACCGAGGTTGCTGCGGCGGCTGTTGGCAGAGATGTCATACTTGTTGAGGGTGTAGCCGTATCCGCCGTTCATCTTCACGTATGGGTAGTCGCGCGAGCAGACTTTCTTGTAGTCCAGACGGGCCAGGGTACTGTTCTGTTCGGCACGTAGCAGTGAGGCGTTGATGGTGAGGGTGGCGTTCCACAGCTCCTCGAAGTTCAGGGAGGCGGTCACGTTGATGAGGCTGTCTTGTATGATAAACGGCTGGTCTACATCTTTGTTTGCCATGAGTTCGTTCAGCTGGATACGTGAGGTGTGCAGCAGTTCCTGCTGTTTCATGTATTGGGCACTGTCGGCATTGAAGTCCACTTTGGCCTGCTGGTAGTCCAGGCGCGAGAAGTTACCGATGTGGTAACGCTCTTCCACAATGCGCAGGCGCTCTTTGGATAGCGATACGGCATAACGGAAGTTCTTCAAGCGGATTTTCTGCTGCACATAGTTATAGTATTCGGCGGCTATGTTGGCTATCAGGTCCTCGATGGCGATGCGCGTATTGGTCTCGCCTTGGCGTTCCAGCTCCTTGAGCCGTTGGTAGTTGGCGGTAATGTTGAAACCGTCGAAGATGGTCCAGTTCAGGTTGATGCCTGCATCGAGAGTTTGGTCAAACACTCCGTTGTCCTTGGTTGTCTCTCCGGTGGCTCGGGCTTTGGTCTCGGTATTGTCTATGGTTCCCTTGTAGCCGGCGGAGAGGCCCAGTGTGGGCAGGTAGCCCGCATTGCCCAGTGTGGCGTTGTTCTTGCTGACCTGCTCTTCATTGCGGACAATGCGCAGGGAGTAGTTGTTCAGCAATCCCTGCTCCAGACAGGACTTCAAGGTGTAGGTAGGCGCAGGCTGTGCATAAAGGCCCAGCGCTGTGCAGGCAGTGGCTATGAAAATTAAAACAATGCGTTTCATTCGGTCTTCAGTTTACTTCGGTTCGTTGATACATAACTATATATGGCAGGCACGATGTACATCGTCAGCAGTGTGGAGATGAGCATGCCGCCTACGACGGCAGTACCCATGGCGATGCGCTGGTTGCAGCCTTCGCCGGTGGCGTAGGCAAGCGGTATCAATCCCAGGATGGTGGAGGCACTCGTCATCAGGATGGGGCGCAGACGTTGCAGGGAGGCGTCCTTGATGGCTCGCATCTTGTCTTCACCCGCTTCCTGCTTCTGATTGGCAAATTCCACAATCAGGATACCGTTCTTTGCCACTAGACCAATCAGCATGATGATGCCAATCTGGCTGAATATATTCATCGTGATGTCTCCGAAATACATGAATACCAGCGCGCCGGCAATGGCGAGAGGCACCGTCAACATGATAATCAGCGGGTCCTTGAAGCTTTCGAACTGGGCGGCCAGAATCAGGTAAATCAGCACGATGGCCAGAATGAAGGCGAACATCAGACTGGAGGAACTCTCCCTATACTCTTTGGAGTCTCCGGTCAGTGCGGTGCGGAAGGTCTCGTCCAGCGTCTCCTTGGCAATCTTGTCCATTTCATCCAGACCTTGTCCGATGGTCTTGCCGTCCGCCAGTCCCGCGGAGATGGTGGCAGAAACGAAACGGTTGTAACGGTACAGTTTCGGAGGTGCGATGCCGCCGGTAAGCTCAATTAGGTTGTCCAGCTGTACCATGTTCCCGTTGTCGCTTCGGATATAGATGCCTTTCAGGTCGGCGGGCTTGTTGCGTTGCTGGCGGTTGATTTCGCCTAATATCTCGTATTGCTTTCCGTTCATGTAGAAGTAGCCCATGCGCTGTCCGCTCAAGCCGTATTGCAGGGTTTGGGCAATGTTCTTGGTGCTTACGCCCATGATGCTCGCCTTGTCACGGTTGATGTTGATGCGCGCTTCAGGCTTGCTGAACTTCAGGTTTACGTCTGCCATCTGGAATACCGGATTTTCGTAGACCTTCGTCATGAACTTGGGGAGCACCTCCTGCAATTTCTCGATATTGGTTGCCTGCAATACATACTGCACGGGCATACCGCCGCGCCGTCCTCCGAATGAGGAGGACTGCTGTACGAAAGAGCGTGCCATGGTCTTTTTCTGCACTGCCTTCGACAACTTTTCGGCAACTTCCATCTGGGTATAGTCACGGTCTTTCATGTCTTTCAGTGTGATACGTACGTTACCGCTACCACTGGACACACGCGCTGTTACCGCTTCTGCATCCGGGATAATGGAGTCCACCAGATGATTGATGTCTTCGGTATAGTCGCGGATATATTCGTAAGTCACTCCTTCGGCACCCATTGTATTGATACTGATTTGCGAACGGTCCTCCAATGGCGCCATTTCAGCCGGGATAGTATTCCAAAGGACTCCGATAAGCAGGATGGTGACGATGGTGAAGGGCAGGGCAATCCAGCGCCGTTTCAGGAAGGCGGCCAGTGACTTGCTGTATACCCGGTTCATTCCTTCGAAGAAAGGTTCGGTCTTGCGATAGAACCAGCTCTGCTGTTCCCTTTTGATTAAAAGTTTGGTGGCAAGCATCGGCGTAAAAGTCAATGCGGCGAAGGAGGAGATAATCACCGAACCGGAGACCACGATACTGAATTCGCGGAACAGTCGTCCTGTCGTACCGTCCATGAATACAATAGGGAAGAATACCGCCACCAGCGTAATGGTAGTGGAGATGACGGCAAAGAAAATCTCCTTGGCTCCTTCTATGCCGGCTTCTTTCGGTGGCATCCCTTTCTCGATGCGGACATAAATGTTCTCCGTCATCACGATGGCGTCGTCCACCACCAAGCCCACGGCAAGCACCACGGCAAGCATGGAGAGCACATTGATGGAGAAACCGGCCAGATACATGACGAAGAAAGCTCCAATCAGCGAAACGGGGATTACAATACATGGCACAAGCGTCACGCGCCAGTCGCGCAAGAACAGGAAAATGATGATGATAACCAGTACAAAGGCCTCATACACCGTCTGCTTCACCTCGTCGATAGAAGCGCGGATAATCTTGGTATTGTCAAAACCGTAGTTGTAATGAACATCTTCGGGAAGGTCTTTCTTCATCTTCTCCATGCGGTCATATACGGCGTTGGCTATTTCAATGTGGTTGGCACCCGGCTGCGGAATTACTACGACACCTACCATGGGCACACCGTTCATCTTCATATAACTTTTGATGTCGGCTGGTCCCAGTTCGGCACGTCCAATGTCGCTGAAGCGGACAATACGGTTACCGTCTTCCTTCAGGATAAGATTGTTGAACTCTTCGGCTGTATGCATCAGACCCAACGTACGGATGGTGAGCTCGGTAGTGTTTCCTTCGATACTTCCGGAAGGGAGCTCTACGTTTTCGTTGTCCACCGCATTCTTTACATCCAGAGGAGTGATTCCATAGCCGGACATCTTGATGGGGTCCAGCCAAAGCCGCATGGAATAGCGCTTTTCTCCCCAGATACTTACACTACTTACATCTGAAATAGTCTGAAGCTGCTCCTTGACAGTCAGGTCGGCTATTTCACTGAGCTCCAGTAGGGAACGTTTGTCACTTTGGAGGGCAACCATCAGGATAGGGGTGGCGTCCGCATCGGCTTTTGATACGGTAGGAGGGTCACAGTCACGAGGCAGATAGCGCAGTTCACGCGACACTTTATCACGTACGGCGGTGGCGGAGGTGTCCAGGGCATCGGATAGCTGATACTCATCTGTAATGCGGTTCGAGCCTTGCTGGCTGACACTGGAGAGGGAGCGTATGCCGGGAATACCGTTGATGTTCTGCTCCAGAGGCTCCGTTATCTGGTTCTCGATGACATCGGCGTTGGCACCCGGATAGGAGCAGGATACTGATATGATAGGATTGTCTACAGACGGGTACTCGCGTACACCCAGATAATTGTAGCCGATGAAGCCAAACAGCAGGATTATCAGGGTAAGTACTGTCGAGAGTACCGGTCGCCGTATACTTAATTCGGATATATTCATTCTTTACAATTGATAATTAACGGTTGATAATTGACAGTTGTCAATTGATATTGTCCAGTGTTACCGGTAGTCCGGTACGGAGTTGCAGGGTTCCCGAGGTGATGATGGTATCTCCTGCCTGCAAGCCTTGCAATACTTGTACTTCCGCTTCCGTACGGATTCCCGTAGTAATCTCTACCGGCTGGGCTTTTCCCGACTTATAGAGGAATATCTTGTCTTTTCCCATTTCCGGTACAATGGCTTCGGACGGTACGGCAAGGGCGTCCTGAATCTCATCCTTGTTCAGCTTGATGCTGGCATAGCGGCCCGGAAGCACAGCTCCGTTGGCATTGGGATAAAGTGCACGGATTGTCAGGGTATGGGTAGTAGGGTCTATCTTTGATTCGCGTGCATAAACCGTGGCGTGGAAGGTATTTAGCTTTCCTTCGAGAGTGAAGTCCAGTCCGGCGCCGGTCTTTACGTCATTGGCATACCGCTCGGGTACGGCAAATTCCACCTTCAACGGCGAAATCTTGGTGAGTTTGGCTACAATGGTTGTAGGGGAAGCGTAAGTACCCACACTGACTTGGCGCAGACCGATGACACCGTCGAAAGGAGCACGCAGCTCAGTTTGTGCGATGTTCGATTCTATCAGGTCAATGTCGGCATTCAGGGTGGCCAGCTCGGTCTTTACTTGTTCGTAGGCTTCTTTACTGACCGCATCCCTTTCCAGCAGGGCGTTCTGGCGAAACACGCGGTCTTCTGCCAACTTTAATTGGGAGACGAGGCGTTGCAATTGTGCTTGCAGCGGCCGGTCATTAACTTTGGCAAGTAATTGTCCTTTCTTGACGAAGCTGCCTTCTTCAAAATTTATCTCTATGATTTTGCCGGATGTCTCGAAAGAAAGGTCCACTTCCTCATCCGGCAGCAGGCTGCCGCTGATTTGTATTTCATCCTTCAGCAGTTGCGGTTTGATTATTTTTGCGTTTACGTTTAGAATTTTCTTACCGCTACGTTGACCGGTCATCACCTTGTCTGCAGCGGCTAATTCTTCATTCTCTTTAGGTAATTGGGAGTAGATTCCTCCTCCAATCAGTCCGGCACCAATCACGATAATGATGCCCCATTTAACTCTCTTATTCATGTTGTAGTATTAGTAGTAATAAAATCAGCCTTAGATTAGACTACGGGAAAAGAGAATAGTTTAAAAGATAAAGAGTTAAAAAGTGTAAGAATATGGATTGGAAAGGTGATAAAATGACAAATCAGTAAGCAGCCCGGTATTTTCCCTCCTCCTTGTCCTCCAGCATGTTCAGATAAGAAGCGTAACGGGATTCGCTGATATAGTGCTTCTCGACAGCCTCGCGTACAGCGCATCCGGGTTCGTGGCGGTGGGTACAGTTGCCGTAACGGCAGTCGGCAGATACCTTGAATATTTCCGGGAAGTAGTGGAGTTTGTGGTTTTTTGCTTTAGCGTATGTGTTGATAGCTTTGTTGCTGGGAGTGTTTATGATTTATCCGTTGCCCGGAACCGGGAACATTTCTGAGAAGGTAGTGGTGTGCATACCTTTATTATGATAGGCGGATATCTCTCCGGTTTTAATCTCTATATCGGGCAGTATTGCCTTGATGAGTGTCGATTTCCCTACTCCGGAATGTCCGGAAAAGAGGGTTATGCGTCCTTTGAGTTCTTTCTCGATAGTGTCGATGCCTTCCCCTGTTCTGGC
>ENA-ORLI01000354-ORLI01000354.1-human-gut-metagenome-genome-assembly--contig:-NODE-354-length-11823-cov-5.99524_pt1 | contig 11823 bp, 15 predicted proteins | sample MGYA00243015_ERZ508825 | MGnify/ENA primary metagenome ERZ508825 (study PRJEB26277, sample SAMN04329804) | human gut metagenome | biome: human-associated habitat | host: Homo sapiens | place: USA... | reverse complement strand
CGACCTTATTGTCGATGTTTGTCGAGTCTGTTTCGGGAGTGGTTTATTCTACGTCTGTCTTTGAGGTTTGAGGGGCTTACTGCTCCCTTATTTGCGTGGCGTTGACTGCAGGCACATTTTTGTTGTTCGGCTGTATCAGCATTCCGCAGCCTCCGCGCATCATTGCCGAAATGTCTAAACTCAGCTACGGCATGATCCTTATGCACATTTTCTGGCTTGGCTTGTGGGTATTGGTGTTTAAGTCTACATTGGGATTACCCACTGTGGCTGCCATTCCGGTAATAGCGGTATGTACATTTATCAGTTGTTTCGTGGTAACCAAGCTCATCTCGTTGATACCGGGCAGTAAGTGGATTATCGGGTAAGCTCCTTGCGTTCGCTTTCCCGTTGAAGGCTCGGGAGCTGTCAATTGCCTGCTGCTAACCTCACTGTAGTAGGGGTGTAGCATCAGTGCAAAATGGCTACATTTTTTTGCACTGATTATCTGTTGATTCATAAATGGTTATGCTAAGAGGAAAGGAGGTATAATCAAAGACAGATGCGTAATTGATAAGAAAATACCGGAACACCTATGAGGTGCGGTAGTGCGAAGGAAAGAGGTCTTACCGGAAAAGCCGATGAATAGAAAGATTGAGGAAGAAGGTGAAGGCGGTGGAGGATGAAAATACTCTCTCTTTAGCTGAAAAGCTGTGTATTCTGCTTGAAAACGTGTACTTTTGCAGATTATATGAATGAATGGCAGAATATGAACAAATCCGAAAAGCGAGTATTAGTGGGAATGAGCGGAGGTATAGACAGTACCGCCACTTGCCTGATGTTGAGGGAACTGGGTTATGAGATTGTCGTCCTCACCTTGTTGGTGTGGGACGAGCGCAACCTTGCCGACAGTATGGGAATCGAGCACCATGTGGCAGATGAGCGTGAGGCTTTCCGGCAGATTATCGTTCAAAACTTTATCGATGAATATCGTCGGGGGCGTACTCCCAATCCTTGTGTGATGTGCAACCCGTTATTCAAGTTCCGTATCCTGACGGAGTGGGCCGACAGGCTGGGATGTGCATTCATTGCTACCGGACACTACACCCGTCTGGAGGAACGGAACGGGAAGGTTTACATTGTTGCCGGGGATGATGATAAGAAAGACCAGTCCTATTTCCTTTGGCGACTGGGGCAGGAGGTGTTGAAGCGATGTATCTTCCCGTTGGGAGCCTTCACCAAGATGCAGGTTCGCGAGTATCTTCGTGATAAAGGATATACGCTTAAGGCGGAAGAAGGGGAAAGCATGGAAGTCTGCTTCATCAAGGGCGACTACCGCGACTTCTTGCGCGAGCACTCCCCGGAGATAGACAGCGAGGTGGGGCCGGGATGGTTTGTCAATTCGGAAGGCGTCAAGCTGGGCGGGCACAAAGGATTCCCTTACTACACCATCGGGCAGAGGAAGGGGCTGGAGATTGCTTTGGGCAAACCCGCCTACGTGCTGAAAATCAATCCGCAGAAGAACACCGTGATGCTGGGCGATGCGGAGCAGTTGAAAGCTGGATACATGCTTGCCGAAGAGGAAAAACTGATTGATGAGGCGGAATTCTTTGGCAGTGAAGAGCTTACCGTGCGCATCCGCTACCGCAGCAAACCCATCCCTTGCACCGTGAAGCGCCTGGAGGACGGGCGTCTGCTGGTGCGCTTCTTGTCGGAGGCTTCTGCCATTGCTCCGGGACAGTCTGCCGTGTTCTACGTTGGCCGGCGTGTGGTTGGCGGCTCATTCATCGCTTCCCAACGGGGCATCGGGATGTATATTGCAGAAAATAATAAAAACACAGATATATGAGAAAACTCTTTTTCCTTCTACTTTTCATCTTGGCTGCTGTAGGTGGTGCATCGGCCCGGCAAGACACTTTGAAGTATCGCATCAGCCTGAAGGACAAGGCTGCCACCACGTATTCGCTGGAACATCCGGAAGCGTTCCTCTCTGAAAAGGCGATTGAGCGTCGCCTGAAGCAGAACCTTCCGATAGACTCGACAGACCTTCCGGTATGCCGTAAGTATGTGGATGAGATTCGCAGGCAAGGCGTGAAGATTGTCGTTACCGGCAAGTGGGAGAATTTTGTTACGGTGTCCTGCAACGACTCTGCATTGGTGGAGCGCATTGCCGCCCTGCCTTTTGTCCGGGAGACGGAAAAGGTATGGATAGCTCCCGGAGGTGACGGGCCGTTCATGGCGACAGGACGCGACTCTCTGATAAACCGCCCGAGCGTGCATCCCGACAGCATTTATGGACTGGCTGTCGACCAGATACGGCTGAGCAATGGCGATAAGCTGCACGAAGAAGGCTTCAAGGGACAAGGAATGACGATTGCCGTTATCGACGCGGGTTTCCACAATGCCGACAAGATAACCGCCATGCAGAATATCCGCATCCTGGGTACGAAGGATTTTGTGAATCCCCAATCGGATATATTTGCCGAAAGCAGCCACGGCATGGCGGTGCTCTCGTGCATCGCCATGAACCGTCCCGGTGTCATGACCGGTACGGCTCCCGAAGCTTCTTTCTGGTTGCTGCGCAGCGAAGACGAATACTCCGAGCATCTGGTAGAGCAGGACTACTGGGCTGCGGCTGTGGAATATGCCGATAGCGTGGGAGTGGATGTACTCAATACTTCATTGGGATATTACGCTTTCGATGATAAATCCAAGAATTATAAGCTCCGCAATCTGGATGGGCACCATGCGCTGATGTCACGTCAGGCATCGCGCATAGCCGATAAGGGCATGGTATTGGTATGCAGTGCCGGAAATTCGGGCGCCGGTTCTTGGAAGAAGATTACGCCTCCGGGCGATGCCGAGAATGTGTTGACGGTGGGCGCTGTCGACAAGGAGGCTGTTCTGGCTCCTTTCTCGTCTGTAGGGAATACGGCAGACCATCGGATAAAGCCGGATATTGTAGCTGTCGGGCTGGGTGCCGACGTGATACGCACGGACGGCAACCAGGGAAGGGCGAACGGTACCTCTTTTGCCTCACCCATTATGTGCGGCATGGTGGCCTGCTTGTGGCAGGCTTGCCCCGAACTTACGGCAAAAGAAGTGATAGAATTGGTGCGCCGTTCCGGTGACCGTGCCGATTTTCCCGATAACATCTACGGTTATGGCGTGCCCGATATGTGGAAGGCGTATCAAGATTATCAGCCCGAAAGAAACAAATAGCGGGAACTTCTGTTGGTTTGCCAATAGTGTATTGTCACTTTATCACGGATAAAGTGTTACTTTACTGCGGATAAAGCATTACTTTACTGCGGATAAAGTACTGCTTTATCGCGGATAAAGTGCCACTTTATTACGGATAAAATCTTATAAAGTTGTAACTGGTTGAATGATAGCAATATGGAAGCCTTGTCTTTACATGAGTTGAATGCCCTTGTGCGTCGCAGTCTGGAGCAGTGTCTCCCCGATGAGTTTTGGGTGCAGGCGGAGTTGAGCGATGTGCGTACCAACAGTACGGGGCATTGCTATCTGGAATTTGTGCAGAAAGACCCTCGCAGCAACAGCTTGATAGCTAAGGCGAGAGGAACAATCTGGGCAAATGTGTTCCGCCTGCTGAAGCCCTATTTTGAGGAAGCCACGGGGCAGGCGTTTGTTTCGGGCATCAAAGTGCTGGTGCAGGTCACTGTCAACTTCCATGAGCTTTATGGCTACAGCCTTACAGTGCAGGACATAGACCCTACCTATACCTTAGGCGATATGGCACGCCGCCGCAGGGAGATACTGAAACAGCTCGAGGAAGAGGGGGTGCTCACCCTCAATAAGGAACTCGAGATGCCTCGCCTGCCGCAACGTATTGCCGTCATATCCTCACCGACGGCGGCGGGCTATGGTGACTTCTGTCATCAGCTGGGAAACAATTCCCGGGGGTCCTCACCGACGGCTGCGGGCTATGTGGACTTCTGTCATCAGCTGGGAAACAATTCCCGGGGGTTCTACTTTTTTACGTATCTGTTTCCTGCCTTGATGCAGGGTGACCGTGTGGAGGAGTCTGTCCTTTCTGCTCTCGACCGGGTGAATGCACGCTTGTCCGAGTTTGATGTGGTTGTCATTATTCGCGGTGGAGGCGCCACGTCCGACTTGTCCGGTTTCGATACCTATCTGCTTGCTGCTGCTTGTGCACAGTTTCCGTTACCTATCATAACGGGTATCGGTCACGAGCGGGACGACACGGTGCTGGATTCTGTGGTACATACCCGTGTAAAGACCCCTACGGCCGCCGCCGAGTTCTTGATAGACCTCATGAACAATGCCGCCGATGAACTGGAAATGCTTGTTTCCCGCTTGCATGAGGGGGTCAAGAATCTGTTGCAGCAGGAACAGCGCAAGTTGTCTGTCTGCAAGAACTGGATTCCTTCTGCTTCATACCGTTGCATATCCGATGCAAAAATAGCTTTACTGACTGCGCGGAAAGATGTAGTGCAAGCTGTCACTTCCTATTTGTCCCGCTATCGCCACCGTCTGGAATTGTTGCAGCAGCGCTTGGCAGATGCTTCACCAGAAAAGCTGCTTGCCCGTGGTTACAGCATTACGTTGAAAGATGGGAAAGTTGTGAAAAATGCAGATGAGCTGCAAGCGAATGACGAGATAATGACTTGCCTGCAAAATGGTAAGGTGATCTCAACTGTACATATTTAAGTCGCATTCATGCAGTGTTTTGCTGTATTTTGCATTTTATCAATATTACTTAAATCATTTAAAATGAATTAATATGAAAGCACAAAATTTGTTTCGTATGCTGATGCTGATGGTCATGGCATTTAGTTTTATTTCATGTACGGATGAGGATGATAAGGTCGAAGTTTCTCAACTGGTAGGTAAGTGGATTGTGAAAGAACCAGTCCTGCCGGACGATTTTGTGACCAGCTACACGTTTAATGCAGACAAGACCTATGAAGTTTATACCGGAAGCCCGTCATCTAACGGAGTTCCTCTTCGTGGTACTTATATCATAAGTCTTGATAAAAAATTGATTATGTTGTATGATAAAGAGGAACATTATACCGAACAATATCATATTCTGAAACTGACGTCCAAGGAAATGAAGTGGGAGAATGCATCGCCCAAAGACGGGAATTCTGACAAACGGCTTGAGAAGTACAAAGATTAATTAAATTTCAATTATGCCAGCAACAAAGAAAAAAGAAACCTACTCCGAAGCCATGGCGCGTTTGGAGAAAATTGTCAGCCAGATAGACAACAACGAACTGGAGATAGATGTACTTGCCGAAAAGATAAAGGAGGCAAACGGAATTATAGCATTTTGCAGCGATAAATTGACCAAAGCCGACAAGGAAATTGAAAAATTACTGTCGGAGAAGCGAGAATCTGAAGAATAAAAGCTATTTTTGTTGCAAATTGTACGTAATGCAGTAACTAATACTTTGAGATATGAAAGAACTTGATTGGGCTAATCTGCCGTTCGGATATATGAAGACAGATTACAATGTGAGAATTTATTATCGTAACGAACAATGGGGTGAACTGGAAGTTTGCAGTGAGGAAACCATTCCTATGCACATGGCTGCCACTTGTTTGCACTACGGTCAGGAAGCATTTGAAGGTTTGAAAGCTTTTCGTGGTAAAGACGGTAAGGTGCGCATCTTCCGTTTGGAAGAGAATGCGGCGCGTCTGCAGTCCACCTGCCGGGGTATCTTGATGCCGGAGCTTTCTACGGAGCGTTTCAAGGAAGCCATTTTGAAGGTGGTGAAGCTGAACGAGCGTTTCATTCCGCCTTATGAATCGGGTGCTTCTCTGTATATTCGTCCGTTGCTGGTGGGTACCGGTGCACAAGTAGGTGTACATCCTGCCAGCGAATATCTGTTTGTGGTGTTCGTGACACCGGTAGGTCCTTTCTTTAAGGGTGGATTCTCAACGCCTGCGAATTTCTGTTTGGGGCGTGCGGGACCCCGGTTGGGCCTTACTTTACGGGTGGATCCTCTACCAATCCGTATGTCAGTATCCGCGAATTCGACCGTGCTGCACCGTTGGGTACCGGTACTTATAAGGTAGGTGGTAACTATGCAGCCAGCTTGCGTGCCAATAAGAAAGCGCACGATTTGGGTTATGCCTGCGAGTTCTATCTGGATGCCAAAGAAAAGAAATACATGGACGAGTGTGGTGCTGCCAACTTCTTCGGTATCAAGGACAATACGTATATCACTCCGAAATCCACTTCCATCCTGCCCTCCATCACCAACAAGAGCCTGATGCAGTTGGCAGAGGACATGGGTATGAAGGTAGAGCGTCGTCCGGTTCCTGAAGAAGAGTTGCTGACTTTCGAGGAAGCGGGTGCCTGCGGTACGGCTGCCGTTATCAGCCCCATCGAACGTATTGACGACGTAGAGAACGGTAAGTCATACGTTATTTCCAAAGATGGAAAACCAGGACCGGTATGTACGAAGCTCTACAACAAGCTGCGTGCTATCCAGTATGGCGATGAGCCGGATACTCATGGCTGGGTGACTATCGTTGAATAATTAGAGATTCTCTTGTGTCGTGAAAGTTTCCCGAAACCAAGATGGCACACAGATGACACAGATTAAACGGATGACCACAGATAAAGAGAAAAAAAATAATCTGTGAAAATCTGTCTAATCTGTGTCATCTGTGTGCACTTCTGTTTTCGGGGCATAGCATATATATATATAGGACCAAGTAATTATGGGAAAAAACAAGTTAGAGAAGTTTGCTGATATGGCGAGTTATCCGCATGTTTTCGAATATCCGTATTCTGCGGTAGATGATGTACCGTTTGACATGAAAGGGAACTGGCACGGGCAATTTTTCAAGAACGACCATCCTATTGTCCTGGAACTGGGCTGTGGTAGGGGAGAATATACTGTCGGATTGGGACGCATGTTTCCCGACAAGAACTTCATCGGAGTGGATATAAAGGGAGCCCGTATGTGGACGGGAGCTACCGAGTCGCTGCAATCGGAAATGAAGAATGTGGCCTTTCTGCGTACGAATATCGAAATCATCGACCGTTTTTTTGCTTCGGATGAAGTGAGTGAAATCTGGCTTACTTTCTCGGATCCGCAGATGAAGAAGGCTACCAAAAGGCTTACTTCCACTTATTTCATGGAGCGCTACCGCAAGTTTCTGAAGAATGACGGCATAGTCCATCTGAAGACGGACAGCAACTTCATGTTTACCTATACCCGGTACATGATTGAAAGAAACCGGTTGCCGGTGGATGTGATGACGGAAGACTTATACCATTCCGGCATGGCTGATGAAATACTCAGCATCAAGACCTATTATGAACAACAATGGCTGGATCGTGGTTTGAATATCAAGTACATCAAGTTCCATCTTCCGCAAGCAGGCGAGTTGCAGGAGCCGGATGTGGAGATAGAACTGGATGAGTACCGCAGTTATAACCGTAGCAAGCGTAGCGGACTGCAAACCAGCAAGTGATGCGAATCAGTAGTAGTTTAAGCCACTGATTCGCATAAAAATAGTAAATAGTAAATTGTCAAATAGTAAATGCAATGGCATTATATCCAAAATTAATCCTTGATGCATTGGCAACAGTGCGTTATCCCGGCACCGGAAAGAACCTTGTCGAGGCAGAGATGGTAGCCGATAATATGCGAATTGACGGGATGAAGGTCAGCTTCTCGCTGACGTTTGAGAAACCGACCGAACCTTTCATGAAGTCGATGGTGATAGCTGCCGAGACACAGCTTCTCGCTGACGTTTGAGAACCCGACCGATCCATTCATGAAGTCGCTGGTGAAAGCTGCCGAGACAGCTATACACACATATGTCTCTCCCGAAGTGGAGGTTGTGATTACCACAGAGAGCCGCCAGGCGGCGCGACCGGAAGTAGGCAAACTTTTGCCTCAAGTGAAGAATGTTATCGGAGTGTCTTCCGGAAAAGGTGGTGTGGGCAAGTCTACGGTTGCTGCCAACCTTGCTGTATCTTTGGCAAAGTTGGGTTACAAGGTAGGGCTGCTGGATGCAGATATTTTCGGGCCTTCCGTTCCTAAGATGTTCCAAGTGGAAGATGCCCGTCCTGTGGCGGAGAACATTGGTGGACGTGATTTAATTGTTCCGATAGAGAAGTATGGCATCAAGCTGCTTTCCATCGGTTTCTTTGTCGACCCCGATCAGGCCACCTTGTGGCGTGGAGGCATGGCAAGCAATGCTTTAAAGCAACTGATTGGTGATGCCGACTGGGGAGAACTGGATTATTTCCTTATTGACCTTCCTCCCGGAACGAGTGACATTCACTTGACCGTGGTGCAGACCTTGGCGCTGACGGGGGCTATCGTTGTCAGCACACCGCAGGCTGTGGCACTGGCAGATGCACGCAAAGGCATCAATATGTTCACCAATGACAAAGTGAATGTGCCTATCCTCGGTTTGGTAGAGAATATGGCTTGGTTTACACCTGCCGAACTGCCGGAGAATAAATACTATATTTTCGGTAAAGAAGGAGCCAAGAGGTTGGCGGAAGAGATGAATGTACCGTTGCTGGGGCAGATACCTATTGTACAGAGCATCTGTGAGAGTGGTGATAAGGGCACTCCGGTTGCTTTGGATGAGAATACAGTGACCGGGCGTGCGTTCCTGCAACTGGCTGCTGCCGTAGTCCGTCAGGTAGACCGCAGAAATATGGAAATGGCGCCGACACGGATTGTGGAAGTGCATAAATAAACATGGATATTTTCCTTATGAAAAAGGAGCAATTGCCCGTCGCCGGGTAACTGCTCCTTTTTCATTTAAACTTGTTTAGAGAGAAAATTAGTTTATTTAGTTGGAGTAACAGTGGCATTCTGGACAGCAGGGTTTTTCTCCGGTTCTTGCAGACGGAACATGATGGGGACTGTATATTTTACGTTTACAGCTTGTCCTCTTTGCATGCCGGGCTTCCACTTGGGCATGATGGTAGTCAGACGGATTGCTTCAGCGTCCAGCAGTGGGTCGGCACCACGGATTACTCTGGGGCATATGATGTTCCCTTCTTTATCCACTATAAACTGTATGACCACTCTTCCCTGAATCTTAGCTTTTAGTGCAGCTACCGGATATTTGATGTTTTTACTGATGAATGCCATCATTGCAGACATGCCGCCGGGATATTCCGGCATTTTTTCTACGACTTCGAAAACGGTTACTTCCTCCGGGTAGGTTGTCTCTTCGGGAGCGTAACCCACTACTACCATTTCATCTATCTTGTTTTCAATGGGAGCATACTTAACTTGTGTATTGTCTTCTGTCAGACGGAACATCACGGGAACTGTATATTTTACTCGTACGGCTTCTCCTTTTTGTGTACCGGGTTTCCATTTGGGCATGACACTGACTACGCGCACGGCTTCTTTGTCCAACTCAGGGTCAACACCACGAAGCACTTTCGCATTGGCGATGCTACCGTCTTTTTCCACCACGAATTGTACGGTTACCCGCCCTTGTGTACCTTTCTTCATGGCTGCTTCCGGATACTTGATGTTCTTTTTCAAATATTCCATCAGTGCTGACATTCCTCCGTCGGGGAATTCGGGCATGTGTTCTACTACCTCGAAAATACCATTCGCATCGGGGGCGAGTGTAGGTGGGGTGTACTGATGCTCATCCATGTTGATGGTGCGTGTGGTTTCTCCTTGAGAGAGAACAAAAATGAAGTTGTTCCCGGTTTGGGAGGTGGCATACATCGTGGCATGTTTCAGTCCGTTCATGTCTAAGGTGATGTCGGTCTTTCCATCTCCTCCGGTCTTGAAGTTCAGTTGCTTTCCCGCCAGCGTGGTTTGGATTTTTACGTTCGGCACAACTTTCCCTTGCTTGTCTATTATGGTGACGTGGAAGGTCGTTTCGCCTTTCTGTTCAAGATTTATAATACTGAGGGGCAGCTCTTCTATTGCCGTTAGGGTGGGCATCCATATCTCGGAAGTCCGTGCCACGGTTTCGATATTGCTGACAATCATAAGTAAGGCCGCTAAAGGAAGGAACATCAAATATTTGGTTCTTCCTATTTCTTTTGTTCTCTTTTTGTTCATCATCTTGATGCGTTTTTTTAGAGGTAAAACATTGAAACTGTTATAGATATTTGCTGCAGCCTTTTGATGTGACAATCCTAACAAATGGTACTGGTAGGTTTTGGAGTCATAGCCGTTTTCCAATACGCGGGCGTCGGCCATATATTCCAGATTGGTACGGATTTCCAGTTTCATGAGCCAGGCAAAGGGATTGTACCACCAGATTGGTACGGATTTCCCGTTTCATGAGCCAGGCAAAGGGATTGTACCAGCAGAAAAGGCACACCAGTTCACTGATGATGACATCAATGGAGTGCCATTGCCGGGCGTGTGTCTGCTCATGGGTCAATATTTCGTTGAACTCCTCTTCCGTATGCGAGGACGGATGGATAAAAATCCAGTGGAAAAAAGAGAAAGGCCCGTCTGCCTTGGGAAGCAGATGTATACTTGTGTTGCCTATTTGTATCTTGCGGCATCGGCATGCCAGGCGAATGATGCCTGCCAGTTGCACGACGAGGCTTATCATCAGCAATGCCGCTATTCCCCAATAGGCGATATTGGCATATTCTGAAAGGATGCTTTTCCAGTCGGTCGGAGCCGCTTCGGTGCCTACTGTGAGTTCCGGCAGTACAACGCTGGCATAGAGGTCTGCCATGGCTACCATCGGTTCCTGCTCCGTAATCCACGTTTGTATGTTCAGCAAAGGTACGGCGGCGGAAACGGCAAAGAAACAGAGCAGTGCGGTTCTGCGCCAGCCGAAAAACGTGTCTTTGTAGAAGAATAGCCGATAGAATGCATAAAACAGTACTATCGCTACGTTCACTTTCAGAAAATAGGCTAACATGTTTACTCCTTTCCTTTCTCTATCATATCTATAATGTCTTTCAGGTCATTGGCCGAAATCTTCTGGTCTTTGGCGAAGAACGAAACCATTTCCTTATAAGAATTTTCAAAGTAGTTGCGCACAAAACCGCTCATAAAGGTACGTTTGTATTCGCTTTCGCGTATAAGCGGAGTATACTGGTAGGTGTTGCCTACACGTGCGGCACGGATATACTGCTTGCGCTCCAGGTTTTTCACAATAGATGCTACTGTTGTGTAGGGAGGCGCCGGTTTGGGGTATTTGGCAACAATGTCTTTTACGAAGCAACTGCCCAGTTCCCAAATGTACAACATTGCTTCTTCTTCTTGTATCGTTAACTTTTCCATGGATAAAGTATTTAAATGAATTCAATGCAAATCTACGAATATTTCGTAAAGTAGCATCAAACAGTGAGTTAATTAATCTAAATGCGTTTACTGTATGTATATTCTTTTGTCTGATTGAAAAGAACATGGCTGTTGATAATCTTCTTTTGGTTAAGATTATCTATCTTTGCAGAAGAAGCGAAGACTGGCGGCACCTCAGCATAAAAAATGAACGGGTTCATTTTATTCTGCATTCGGTTTGCGCTGTCTTTGTTGCAATGAATTCTTTTACCTTAAATAAAGCAGAAATATGGGAACAGTTAAATCGTTGTTGCTGGGAATGTGCTTCGTATTGGGTGCATGCACAAGCCAGACTTCTACTGTGCAAACCACAGAGAAGGGAACTCAATGGGAATGGCAGAATGGTACCATTGTTGTCAAGACTCCCGAGCGTCCGGCAGGACAAAAGAGTGTATTGGGACTGACTACTCCGAAGCTGGAGGCAGTCCGTGTGGGTTTTGTTGGTCTGGGTATGCGTAGTCCCGGAGCTGTGGAACGTTTCACTTATATTCAGGGTACGCAAGTAGTGGCTCTTTGTGATTATGAAGAGGGACGG
>ENA-ORLI01000353-ORLI01000353.1-human-gut-metagenome-genome-assembly--contig:-NODE-353-length-11867-cov-6.65958_pt1 | contig 11867 bp, 9 predicted proteins | sample MGYA00243015_ERZ508825 | MGnify/ENA primary metagenome ERZ508825 (study PRJEB26277, sample SAMN04329804) | human gut metagenome | biome: human-associated habitat | host: Homo sapiens | place: USA... | reverse complement strand
TCTTCACGCTCGACTGCTACATCTACTCGCCCAAAAATCCCAAACGCAACTACATGCGCGGCGTGGAGCACCTGCTCTACCTGGTAAAATTCCCCGCCGCGGAAGCCCCGCAGGAAGAGCAGCGGCAATAGAGCCCGCCCGGCAGCGGTTCGCACCGAAGGAGAAACCCGTATGCAACAAATACTGACATACTTCTTCCTGGTTGTATACTCGATCACGATCCTCGGCATCATTCTGGTCATCATCACCGAAAACCGGAATCCGCTGAAGACCCTGCCGTGGATCATCGTACTGGTACTGGCCCCCGTGGTCGGGCTGGTCTTCTATTTCTTCTTCGGGCAGAACCTCTCCAAGCAGCGCATCATTTCGCGCCGCACCCGCAAGCGCATCACCATGCAGCTCGAAGAGCCCGAACACACCGAAGGCCCCGGCATCCCGCCCCGCTACCGGCCGCTCGCCTCGCTGCTGCTCAATACGCTGCACTCCGTACCGCTCTACGGCAGCCGCATCGCCGTCTATACCGACGGAAAGTCGAAGATGGAGGCGCTGATGGAGGAGATCGCCCGCGCACGGCACCACATCCATATCCAGTATTACATCCTCAACGACGACCAGACGGGTTGCCGCCTGCGGGATGCCCTGGTCGCAAAGGCGCGCGAGGGCGTCCGGGTTCGCATCCTCTACGACGACGTAGGCAGCCGGGGTGCAAAGAACTCCTTTTTCAAAGGGATGCGCGACGCCGGGATTGAAGTATACGCCTTCCTGCACGTCAAATTCCCGCTCTTCACCAGCAAAGTCAATTACCGCAACCACCGCAAGATCGTCGTGATAGACGGCCGCGTCGGATTCATCGGCGGCATGAACATCGCCGACCGCTATGTCCGCGGCACGCAATGGGGCACATGGCGCGACACCCATTTCCGCATCGAAGGCAGCGGTGCCGCCGGGCTCCAGGCCTCGTTCCTGAGCGACTGGTCGGCGACTACGAAAACGCATATTTCGGGGCCGGACTACTACCCGCCCGCCGGACACTTCACCGACGACATCCTGCAAATCGCCCCCAGCGGCCCGTTCGGCAAGTGGCGCGCCCTGCTGCAGGCCGACAGTTACGCCATCGCCCGCGCACGGCAGCGGATCTGGATCCAGACCCCCTACTACCTGCCTTCGGACGTACTCAACACGGCACTGCACGAGGCTGCGCTCGCAGGCATCGACGTACACCTGATGCTCCCGGCCCGTTCCGACTCGAAAGTCGTCGACCTTGCGACCCACTCCTACCTGGACGACATGATGAAGGCGGGGGTGAAAATTTCGTTCTACACCCCGGGGTTCCTGCACTCCAAACTGCTGATCATCGACGACATGCTCTCGGTGATCGGCTCCGCGAACATGGATTTCCGCAGCTTCGAGCACAATTTCGAGATCAACGCCTTCGTCTACGACCGCGAATTCGCAAGCCGCATGGCCGCCATATTCGAAGACGACCTGGCACACTGCCATACCGTCACCCCCGGCGAATGGTTCACCCGCCCGCGCACCCGCCGCGTCGCGGAATCGCTTATGCGCGTCTTTTCGCCGCTGCTGTAAATTTCCGACGCGGCAGGCGGCTATTCGTATCCTCCGGCCTGCAGTTCCCGCTGCAATTCGGTCATGATCTCCTGTCCCAGCGCCGCACCGGCGGACATGCCCTCCTGCATGATCGCAGGGGTCGCACCGACCGCCTTCCGCATGACCGGCTTGGCGTAAAGGGCATTCAGCTCACGCAGATCGGCGAGCGTCAGATATTTGGAATAGATCGGCACATAGATATCGACCATGCGGGCGCGCATCTTCTCATTGAATTTCGAGATTATCTTCTCCCAGACGGCTTCCGAAACCGACGGGGCGGAGGTTTTGAGGTACCCGACCATCTGGGTCATGACCACATCGGCATTCCGGAGCGCCCCGGTCAGCTCCATCATCTCGGCGACCGCATCGCGGTATTCGTCCGACTGCGCACGGGCGGGCAGCGCCGCGGCAAACACGGCGCACACGACAAGGCAAAGGATTTTTTTCATCGGTATGGGGTTTAGGTTAGGTGTCAGATCTCCACGATCCCCTTGCGGATGGCATAGACGACCAGGCTGGCGGTGTTTTTACAGCCGGTCTTTTCGAGGATGTTGGCGCGGTGCTTGTCGACCGTACGTTTCGAGATGAACAGTTCGTCGGCGATCTCCTGGTTCGACAGGCCGCGGCATACGGCCACCAGGATTTCGCGTTCGCGGGCCGAAAGCTCCTCGTCGGGGGCATCCTCGCGCGTACGCAGACGCCCCGCGAGCGACGACAGGAGCTGCGGGCTGAAATAGCTGCCCCCGGCCATCACCGTGTCGATGGCCTCGACCACGTCGCCGATGTCCGAGTCCTTGAGCAGGAAACCCCGAGCCCCGGCCTGCACCATGCGCGTATAGTAGCTCTCCTCGCCGAACATCGAAAGGGTGATGATCCTCAGTTCGGGACGCCGCGCCAGCGCCCGCTCGGTGGCCTGCGCGCCGTCGATACCGGGCATGGCGAAATCCATGAAAACGATGTCGGCCTCCAACTCCGGCAGCATGGCGAGGAACTCCTCGCCGCTGGCCGCCTCGCCCACCACGCGGCACCCGGCGCAATGCTCCAGCAGCCCCCTGAGCCCGTTGCGGAAAAGCGAATGGTCGTCTACAAGTACTATCGTGCGTTCCATATCAGTTGCGTTTGCGGCGGCGAAGCCTCTGCGATGCCTGCTCCTCCTGCGTATTGACACGGATCGCGGCGCGCATCCCCCGGCCTTTGGCACTGGCAATGTCGAACACGCCGCCCAGCGAATTGATGCGCGACGAGATGTTCGAAAGCCCCATGCCGCAGTCCATCATGGCCTGCGGGTTGAACCCCCGCCCGTCGTCCGTATAGTCCAGCGCCAGTTCCGTCCCGTTCTGCGACAGCGAAAGGTTGATCGACGAACAGGCGGCATGCTTGAGCGAGTTGTTGATCAGCTCGCAGATCACCCGGTAGAGGATCACCTCGACGTCCGTATCGAACCGCTCCGAACGGAGGTTGGTCGTGAAGCGGAGATTCACGTCGTGCATCGCGGCGCTCTTGTCGATGAAGTTCTGCACGCCCCGCGCCAGCCCGAAGTCATTGAGCACGTGGGGCGAAAGGTTGTTCGAAATCTCGCGCAGCGAACGGATCGCCTCGTCGATCACATAGGTCGTATTGTCGATGATCTCCTTCTGCTCGGGGCTGCGTTCGTCGCGTGCCAGCGCCGAAAGCGACATCCTCGCCGACGAGAGCAGCGGCCCCAGCCCGTCGTGCAGTTCCTTCGAGAAGCGCGAACGCGCCTTTTCCTCGGTGCGGAGCACGGCCGTGAGGATGCGTTTGTTGAGCAATTGCCGCTGGCGGTTAAGCCTGCCGATGTACTTGAAGAGCTTGTGGGCGTACATCACGCCGATCGACAGGCAGATCGAGATCACGATCCCCAGGTAGGCGAACCACCACCGGGGAACGTACTGCCCGCTGGCCATCAGCAGCTGCACGAACCGCTCGACCGAGAGCAGCGAAAACCCCACGATGAAGAGAATCCACACCGAATTGTACTTGGTAGCCCGCACCAGTTTGAGGGCATATGCCGTCGCGACCGTCTGGATGAGGATGGCGATGACAAGCAGGATCTTAATCAACATAGGAGTCCCGATTTTTTACAAATATAGTATTATTCCAACACATTGGCAAGGGCTGCGAGCTGGCGGTAATCCGTCAGGTCGACCTGCACCGGCACGACCGAAACATAGCCGTGCGCGAGCGCCCACTCGTCGGTATCCTCCGCCCCGGGCTCGCCGTTGACGAAATCGCCCGTGAGCCAGAAATACGCACGGCCCCGCGGGTCTTCGTGGCGGTAAAACTCCTCGCGCCAGAACCCGCGGTTCTGGCGGCAGAGGCGGATGCCGTGCAGTTCGCCGGGCTTGCCTACGGGGACGTTCACATTGAGGCACAACGGGAGTTCGACCTTCTTTTCCAGGACGCTGCGCACGATCCGCTTCCCGTAGACCACCGCCGCCTCGAAATCGGCGTCTGCGCCGTGGTCGTCGAGCGACAGCCCGACCGACGGGCAATCGTAGAAACTGCCTTCGATAGCCGCCCCCATCGTCCCCGAGTAGAGCACGTTCACGGCCGAATTGGAACCGTGGTTGATGCCCGAAATCACCAGGTCGACGCGCTCGTCGCGCAACAGGTAGTCGAAGGCCATCTTCACGCAGTCGACCGGCGTACCGGAAAAGGAATACACTTCCAGCCCCTCCTCCTTCCGCACGCAGCGCAGGTAGAGGGGATTGTACATGGTGATGGCCTGGCTCATGCCGCTCTGCGTCGTCTCGGGTGCCACAACCACCACGCGGCCGAAGGCCCGCGCGACCTCGACGGCCGCCGCCAGCCCCTTCGAATCGTACCCGTCGTCATTGGTTACGAGTATCAGTTTTTCTTCTTTCATAGTCGGTATTTTACCTGCAAAGATAACAATAAATCACGCTCACGGAAGATATTTTCATGCCGCACTTGCACCGAATGAAAAAAACTTCGTATATTTGCAGTCCCTTACGGGGCGTATATCAACCTCTTTCATTGGGCGCTACGCAGTTGCGGGGACACAAGGACGGCACAGCCCGTCCGGCGTGCCGGGAACGCGGAATTACGGATCAGGGTATCCGTATGGTACGGCGGGCGCAGCGGGAATGTTGGGTGCGAAACACATTAAATTTGTTGCAACAATGAACAAAGACGCAATCATCAAGCTCGTCAACGAGCAGATGTGGGCAAAGACGGATGCCGATGTACCGTCGTTCAAGGCCGGTGACACGATCACCGTATCCTACAAAATCATCGAGGGTAACAAGGAGCGCGTACAGAGTTTCCGCGGCGTAGTTATCCAGATCAAGGGTTCGGGCAAGACCAAGATGTTCACGATCCGCAAGGTTTCGAACGGCGTGGGTGTCGAGCGTATCTTCCCCCTCTATTCGCCCCACATCGACAAGATCGAGGTCAACAAGATCGGTGTCGTACGTCGTGCACGCATCTACTACCTGCGCGACCTGACCGGCAAGAAGGCCCGTATCAAGGAGAAGCGCATGACCAGCGCGGACAAGAAATAGTCCGGGCCGTCAGCAAGAAAAAACAGGAAGGTTCCCCTTCCTGTTTTTTTGTGCCCGCCCCCGAAAACTCCCGCCGCCCCGAGTAACGGCCTGTACAGGCGGCCATCTTCGACGGCCTGTTTCAACAGCAACAGAAGTTCCGGCCCGGAATTCCGCCCCGGCCGCGGCCCGCGCCAGCCTGCCGTCCGCACTTACAGGCCCGCCGCCCCGAACTCCCCTCCCGGCGCAGGTTCTCCGCCGCACGATCCGGCATAACCGGGAAAGGCGACGAGCGGAACCCCGAAATATTGGGCATCCCGCCATGAAGCGCCGCTGACAACATGCCGCAAGAAACCCGGCGTTCTCGGAACGCCGGGTTTCCCGTAACTCGCAACCGGTTCTGCGGATTACTCTTCGACCGGAATGTCCTTGTTGACGTTCTTCGAACCTACCAGCGCGTAGAAGAGCATGTAGGCCAGACCTGCGACAACCACCCAGTAGCTCGAGAGGTAACCTGCGAAGTCGGCCACGCCGCCCTGGATCAGCGGGAGGATACCGCCGCCGCAAACCATCACCATGAAGATACCCGAACCCATCGAGGTATACTTGCCAAGGCCTTCGACCGCGAGGTTGAAGATCGTGCCCCACATCACCGAGGTGCAGAGGCCGCAAAGGGTGAAGAAGATCACGCCGACAGGCACTTCCACCATTCCGAACCCGGTTCCGGTGAACACGGGCATCGCACCCATCACGTCCGTCGGGGCGAAGATGCCCACCAGCACGAAGATCAGCGCCAGCGAGGCGACGAACGAAAGCTGCACCTTGCTCGAAATCTTACCGCCCAGCAGGCCGCCCAGCAGACGGCCGCACATCATCAGGAACCAGTAGGTACCCACCAGCGAACCGGCCGCAGCCGCTGCCATGCCCACGCCGCTCGTCGAAGCGTCGGGTGCCGCCGTAAGGAACAGGTTCATGAAGTTGGGAATACCGACCTCGACACCTACATAAATAAAGATGGCGATCGTTCCCAGCAGGAAGTGACGGAACGAAAGGGCGCTGTGCTTGTCCTTGACCTCGGCCTTTTTCTCCTGGATGGCGAACGGCTCGGGAATGTTGACCATGTAGAGCACGACGAATACCACGGCGAAGATGCCCATTGCGATCCACAGTGCGGGAGCTGCGTCGCTGATCGTGGCGTTGGCCGCGTTGCCCATCAGGTAACCCACCAGCACCGGAACGATGGTCGCGGAAATCGAGTTGAGCGAACCGCCGAACTGGATCAGCTGGTTACCCTTCTTGCCGCCGCCGCCGAGCGTATTGAGCATCGGGTTGACGACGGTGTTGAGCATACACATCGAGAAGCCCGAGACGAATGCGCCGATCAGGTAAATCGGGAAACTGCCCGCTTCGCCCGAAAGATACTGGATACCCACGCCGACGAAACCGATTGCCACGGCCGCAAGCGCCGTCTTCTTGTAGCCGATGCGCTTGAGCATCATACCGGCCGGAATCCCCATCACCGCATAGGCGATGAAGTTGGCGAAATTGCCCAGCTGCGACATCCAGTTCGCCACGGCGAACTGGTTCTTGACAATTACGCCCAGCGGATTCGAAAGCCCCGTCACGAATGAGATCATTGCGAAGAGCAAGAACATCATGATGATGGGCAGCGTGTAATTTTTTTTCTGTTCCATACGATTTTATCTGAATTTAGGTTAATGAGTTTCGCGGTTATCTGTCCCTCTCGGCGATGTAGGCGCAAAGGTTAACGAGCGCCGTACGGTACTCCGAGGGCTCGTATTCGGAGAGCATCTCGACGGCCCGCGCTACGTAGCTGCGCATCACTTCGGCGGCAAAAGCCAGCCCGCCCTCGTTCTCGACCGTATTCTGCAAATACTCCACCGATTCCTCCTCCTCGCGGCAGCCGGCCAGCCGCCCGAGCAACTCGGCACGGCGTTCGGGAGTCGCCTTGTCCAGCACCGCTAACAGCGGCAGGGTGATCTTCCCCTCGCGCAGGTCGTTGTTGGCAGGTTTGCCCGTATGCGCCGTACGCATGTAGTCGAGGATGTCGTCCTGTATCTGGAACGCCATGCCGATCGCCTCGCCGAAACGGCGCATCAGCGCCACCTTCTCGCGCGGGGCACCCACGGCCATCGCCCCGGCCGATGCGCTGACCCCGATCAGGCATGCGGTCTTTTTATAAATAATGTCGAGGTACGCCTGGCGCGTCATGGTGTGCTTCTCGGCACACTCGCTCTGCAACACCTCGCCCTCGCACAACGCCGCCATCGAACCGCATACATGCGTCACCAGGTCGAACTGGCCGCTCGAAAGGCCGATATTCATGTTCCTCGCAAGGATGAAGTCGCCCAGTATCACCGCCTTGTGCGACTGCCAGCGGGCATTGGCCGACGGGCGGCCCCGCCGCGTATCCGACTCGTCGATCACGTCGTCGTGGATCAGCGACGCCACGTGGATCATCTCCACGAGCATCGCGGCCAGATGCACCCTCCGCCCTTTGGCCGCACCCTCCACCGGGGAGTTCATCGCCGCCGACAGCATCACCAACAGCGGACGTATGCCCTTCCCGCGCGAGGAAAGCGCATAACGCAGCATGTCGGCAAGCAATTCCCCTTCGGCCGTAAACTGACGGTCGACGAACCCGTCGAACGCCTCCAGTTCCGCAGTCACAGGTTTGCGGATCGTATCGAGTGTAATCATAAAACAAACTTAACCCAGCGGCAACGGACGCAACATCGCCCGGGACGGGCCCGGATAATCCGGACATCCCGCACACCGGGTCGCCGCATATCTTTGGCAAAGATAGTGATTTTTCGCAATCGCGACTCGTCAAGTAAATGTTTTTTCGTACCTTTGCGAAACTTGGATCTTTCACCGGGACAGGCTGCAGCCCGGGAATGCCCGAACAAATTCGGCACTTCTCCCGCCCTGCACTATCCTTGGCAACGGTTAACGACAGGGAAAATGGATTTTTCGAAAACGATCATACGCCGGCTGGCGCCGGCAGCGGCGGCGCTCGTCGTCTTCTTCGTGGTGAGCGCGGCCTATTTCGCCCCGCAATTCCGCGGCGAAGTACTGCCCCAGCACGACGTGGTGCAGTACGAAGGCATGGCAAAGGACATCAGCGACATGCGCGCGGCCACGGGCGAAGACCCCCAGTGGACGGGCGGCATGTTCGGCGGCATGCCCGCCTTTTTGATCAACGTGGCCTACCCCGCGCAGATCGTCAAGCGCACCGTGGGACAGGTCGTGAAACTCATCGACACGCCCGCGGCCTTCCTCTTCTTCGCCATGACTGCCATGTGGCTGATGCTGCTCGTCTTCGGCGTCGACCCCTGGGTCGGCATCGTCCCGGCGCTGGCCTACGGGCTCTCGACCTATTTCCTGCTGATCATAGGCGCCGGGCACATCACCAAGATGTGGGCGCTGGTCTATGCCCCGCTGATGATGGGCGGTGCGTGGATGACCCTGCGGGGAAACATGTGGGCGGGCGGTGCGCTCACGGCGCTCACGGCGTCGCTCGAAATCGGCGCCAACCACCCGCAGATCACCTACTATTTCCTCCTGGCCATGTCCGCCTTCTGGATCAGCGAGGGGATCGCGGCCTTCAGGGAGAAACACCTCGGGGACTTCTGGAAACGCACGGCGGTACTCGCCGCCGCAGGCATACTCGCCGCAGGGTCGAATTTCTCGCCCCTGTGGTACACCGCCAGCCACTCCAAAGAGACCATGCGCGGCGGCTCCGAACTGGCCTCGACCTCCGAGACTTCGCAGGACGGGCTGGCGCTCGACTACGCCACGGCCTGGAGCTACGGACGTACGGAGAGCCTGAACCTGCTGATCCCCGACTTCATGGGGCGCGAATCGGGCACGACCTTCTCGCCCGACGGCGAGGTGGCTGCCGTACTGAACGAATACGGGCTGCGCGGCGCCGCACAGCAGCTGCCGGCCTACTGGGGCAGCCAGCCCTACACCGGCGGCCCGACCTACCTGGGCGCCGCGGCCATTTTCCTCGCAGCGCTGGGCATCGCCCTGGCACGCGGACGCAACAAATGGTGGATCGTCGCCGTCTCGGTGCTGATGCTCCTGCTGGCATGGGGACGCAACCTAATGTGGTTCACCCAACTGGCCTTCGACCTGCTGCCCGGCTACAATAAGTTCCGCACCGTCTCGATGGCGCTCGTCGTCGTCCAATGGGCCGTGCCGCTGCTGGGAGCACTGGCACTCATGCGGCTGTGGCGCGGGGAGATCCCGCGCCAGAGGCTGCTGCGGGCGCTGGCATGGGCCGCGGGCGTCACGGGCGGGCTCTGTTTGTTGCTGGCCGTCGCCGGCAGCGCGTTCTTCGATTTCGGCCGCGCGGAAAGCACCGGGATGATGACCGAACAGTTCCGCCAGTTGTTCGAGGCCAACAACATGCAGGATTACCTCCAGCGCGGCATGGATGCCGAAATGGGCATCGCCACGGGCAATGCCATGGCTGCCGAACGCGCCTCCATGATGCAGGCCGACGCATGGCGCTCGCTGCTGATGATCCTGCTCGCAGCGGGCGGCGTAGCGCTGTTCGCCCTGCGCCGGATCAACAAATACGTGCTCACGGCACTGCTCGCCGCCGTGATGCTGCTCGACCTGGTGCCGGTCGACTTGCGGTTCATTTCGCACGACAACTTCATTTCGGCGCGCCAGCACCAGGTCACGGCCACGGCCGCCGACAAGGCGATCATGGCCGACAAGGAGCCGGGGTTCCGCGTCTTCAACCTCACGGTCAGCCCCTTCCAGGACGCTACGACCTCCTATTTCCACCGCTCCGTAGGCGGCTACCACGGCGCCAAGCTGGCCCGTTACCAGGATCTGATCGACCGCTACCTGAGCTACCGCAACGACGCCGTTCTGGACATGCTCAACACGCGCTACCTGATCGTGCCAGGCGACGGCGGACAGCCCGAAGCGGTGCTCCGCCCGACAGCCAACGGCGCCGCCTGGTTCGTCGACACGATCGCCGTGGCGGGGAGTCCGCAACAGGAGATCGACCTGCTCGGGGAAACCGACCTGAAACGAACCGCCGTAATCGCAGAAAAAGACAAGCCGTACACGCAGGGCTGGACGGCGTCCCCCGCCGACACGGCGGCCGTACGCACCATCGCCCTCACGGAATACCGTCCCAACTACCTCAAGTACGAATACACCGCCCCCGCAGAGAGCGTGGCGGTATTCTCCGAGATCTTCTACCCCTACGGCTGGACGGCCTACGTCGACGGCGCGGAAGCCCCCTGTTTCCGGGCCGACTACGTGCTCCGCGCCATGAGGCTGCCTGCCGGGCAACATACCGTCGAATGGAAATTCCGCGCCCCGGGATGGACGGCGGCCGAAGCCGTGACGCTCGTCTCGTCGCTCGTGATCCTGCTCGGAGCTGCCGCTGCAATTGTTTATTGGATTCGACAAAAGAGGAAAGAGAATAATCCGGACGAATAACATACGAATCCCGCCAGGACAAACCCCCGCCGAGGCGGGGGTTTAGGGGTGGGTCAGACTTATAAACACGGCGAAACGCCGTGAATGAATCGGACGACGGAAAAGAGCCGTCGAAAAAGCATTTCGGCTATGAAAGACGACAAGCGACTGAAGCGGAAAGTCCGCAACTCCTACATCGTATCGACGGTGAGCATCACGCTCGTGTTGTTCCTGCTGGGCTCGGTGGGCTACCTGATGGTCGCGGCGATGAAGGTCGCCGACACCCTGCAGGAGAGCATCGCCGTGACCGTGGAGCTGGAAAACGGGCTTTCGGACGAACAGAAGGACGCAGTCAACCGGCAGCTCACGGCCGAAGACCTCGTGGCGACGATCGCCTACGTCGGCAAGGAGGAGAAGATCGAGGACGCCGAGTTCCGCAAGATGTTCGCCAGCGAATTCGAGGAAATCCTGGACGAAAACCCGCTGCTCGACTCGTTCGAGCTGACCCTCACGGCCGCCTCGGCCGACAAGGAGCTGCTCGACGGCTTCATCGCCGGCATCTCGAAGATCGCGGGGGTCGAACGGGTGAGCTACCCGGCGCTGATGGCCGAACGGCTGCACGCCACGGTAGGCAAAATCCGGCTGGTGCTGGTGCTCTTCGGCGGGGCGCTGCTCGTCATTTCGCTGATCCTGCTGGGCAACACCATCCGGCTGGCCATCTTCTCGAAGCGCTACCTGATCAATACCATGAAACTCGTCGGCGCCACCAAGTGGTTCATCATGAAGCCCTTCCTCGGCAGCAGCATCACGCAGGGCATCCTGGCCGGACTGGGAGCCTCGCTGCTGTTCGGGCTTTCGGTCTACGGGCTCAACGAAGCCGTCCCCGAACTGCTGACGATCGCCGAGGCGGGCAAGGTCGCCATCATCCTCGGCGCGATGATTGCCGGGGGCATCGTAATCTCGGGGCTTTTCACGATCCTCGCGCTGAACAAATTCATCAACATGAAGTCGAACAAGATATACCTTTATTAAATGAAAAAAGCCAATAACACCCCTCCGGAACAGGAAAATCCCCGTATGCCCCTGACCCGCCGCAACTACATTCTGCTGGCCGTCGGGTTCGCCGTCATCCTCCTGGGCTTCGTGCTGATGGCCGGCGGCGGCAGCGATTCGCCCGACGAATTCAACTACGCCATGTTCTCGTGGCGCCGCATCACGCTGGCCCCGCTCCTGGTCATCAGCGGTTTCGTCATCGAGATCTACGCC
>ENA-ORLI01000336-ORLI01000336.1-human-gut-metagenome-genome-assembly--contig:-NODE-336-length-12224-cov-6.49429_pt1 | contig 12224 bp, 8 predicted proteins | sample MGYA00243015_ERZ508825 | MGnify/ENA primary metagenome ERZ508825 (study PRJEB26277, sample SAMN04329804) | human gut metagenome | biome: human-associated habitat | host: Homo sapiens | place: USA... | reverse complement strand
CGGCATCCTCAGCACAGTGTCGGCTAATGAGTAGACGGCGAAGGAGGAGGCGCTGGGCATGTCGTTCGCCGGAAAGCGCGCCTTGGTGTGCATGAAACATGTGGGCATGAACGTCGCCGCCGACGCCTTCGTCAACTCGGCGATGACGGGAGCCAACGGCGGACTGGTCGTCGTGGCGGCCGACGACCCCTCGATGCACTCGACGCAGAACGAGCAGGATTCACGCTTCTACGGCAAGTTCGCACTCGTCCCGACGTTCGAGCCCTCCACGCAGCAGGAGGCCTACGAGATGGTGCAGGCCGCGGTCGACCTCTCGGAAAAATCCCGCATCCCCGTACTGATGCGCCTTACGACCCGCATGGCGCACTCGCGCGCCATGGTCGAACCGCGCGAGGCACGCCCCGAGAACAGCCTCGCCTATCCCGCCCGGACGCGCCAATGGGTGCTGATGCCGGGCAATTCGCGCGTAAGATACGAGGCATTGCTCGCCGACTATGCCCGCTTCGAAGAGGAGGCGGCTGCAAGCCGCTTCAACCGTTACGCCGACGCTGAAGATAAATCGCTGGGCATCATCGCCTGCGGCATTGCCTACAACTACCTCATGGAGAACTACCCCGACGGATGCCCGCACCCGGTGCTCAAAATATCGCAATACCCGCTTCCGCAGGAACTCGTGCGCCGCATGGCGTCGGAATGCAAGGCGCTGCTCATCATCGAGGAGGGACAACCCGTCGTCGAAGAAGCCCTGCGCGGCATCCTGCCTGCGCCCATTGAGATCCGTGGCCGCATGTCGGGCGAACTGCCCCGCACCGGGGAACTGACTCCGGACAGCGTACGCACGGCCCTGGGGCTCACCCCGCACGCGACCCTCGCCGCCAGCGGCATCGTCGTCCCCCGTCCGCCCGCATTGTGCCAGGGTTGCGGCCACCGCGACATGTATACGGCACTGACGGAGGTAGCAGGCGAATATGAAAATGCCAAGGTATTCAGCGACATCGGCTGCTACACGCTGGGGTGGCTCTCGCCGTTCCATGCCATCGACACCTGCGTCGACATGGGCGCCTCGATCACGATGGCCAAAGGCGCAGCCGACGCCGGACAGCACCCCGCCCTGGCCGTCATCGGCGACTCGACCTTCACCCACTCGGGGATGACCGGGCTGCTGGACGCCGTGAACGAGGGGACGAACATCACGGTCGTCATTTCGGACAACCTCACCACAGGCATGACCGGAGGCCAGGATTCGGCCGGCACGGGACGCCTCGAACAGATATGCGCCGGCCTGGGCGTCGCCCCCGCCCACATCCGCGTCGTAGTGCCGCTGCCCCGAACCCGCGAAGAGATGAAGGCCATGCTCCGCGAAGAGATCGCCTTCGACGGCGTCTCGGTCATCATCCCCCGCCGCGAATGCATACAGACCGCCAAACGGCACAACGCAACCAAACAGAAACAATAGCGACACGCCCGTCGCGGCGACCGCCCGGCGGCAAAACCCTAAAAACAGGCAAACCATGAAACGCGACATCATACTCTCGGGCGTAGGGGGACAAGGCATCCTCTCGTTCGTCTCTGTCTTTGGTAGGGCTGCCCGCGACCTGGGTCTGCACATCATGCAGTCCGATGTTCACGGTATGAGCAAGCGGGGCGGCGACGTGCAGTCGAACCTGCGCATCTCGTCAGATGAAATCGCCTCCGACCTCATTCCGCGGGGTGCCGCCGACCTGATCATCTCGCTCGAACCGATGGAAGCACTCCGCTACCTGCCGTGGCTTTCGACCGGGGGCTGGGTCATCACCAACACCGCCCCGCTGGTCAACATCCCCGACTATCCCGATGCCGATACGCTCGGGCGGGAGATAGCCTCCCTGCCGCACAGCGTGGCACTCGACGTGGATGCCATCGCCCGCCAGGCCGCATCGCCCCGTGCCGCCAACATCGTGCTGCTGGGCGCCGCAGCACCGTTCCTGGGCATCGCACCCGAAAAACTCGAAGCGGGCATACGCGCCATTTTCGCCCGCAAGGGCGACGCCATCGTCGACACGAACCTCGCGGCATTCCGCGCAGGCTACGCATACGCACAAAAACAGACCGCACAATGGGAAGGCTGCCGATAGACCGCTCCGTGCTCGACTCCGCGCTGGAGCGCATGGACATTGCGGACATCGCCCAAGCGACGATCCGCCAGTCGGGCGACATAGCCCGCATCATGGAAACACAGACGGGGATGGAATTCCTGCACCTCGAAATGGGTGTGCCGGGGCTTCCGCCCGAAAAGGCGGGGGTCGAAGCCGAATGCCGGGCTCTGCAATCAGGCGTGGCATCGCAGTACCCCAACATGTTCGGCATCCCCGAACTCAAACAACAGGCTTCGCGTTTCATCCGCGCGTTCCTCGACGTCGGGGTCGCACCGCAGGGCTGCATCCCGACGGTCGGGTCGATGCAGGGCAGTTTCACGGCTTTCCTGCTCTGCTCGCAGCTCGTGCCCGGGAAGGATACGATCCTCTTCATCGACCCCGGATTCCCCGTGCAGCGCAACCAGGTGCAGATCCTCGATATCCCCAGCGCGTCGTTCGACATCTATGAATACCGCGCCGAAAAACTGGGCCCGAAGCTGGAAAGCTACCTCGCACAGGGCAACATCGCCGCCATCGTCTATTCGAACCCCAACAATCCGGCGTGGATATGCCTCACCGAGGATGAGCTGCGTACGATCGGCGAGCTGGCTACCCGATACGACGCCATCGTCATCGAAGACCTCGCCTACCTTTGCATGGACTTCCGCAAACCCCTGGGACGCCCCTTCGAAGCGCCCTACCAGGCCACCGTGGCCAGGTACACGGACAACTACATCCTGATGATCTCCGGCTCGAAGATATTCAGCTACGCCGGCCAGCGCATCGCCATCGCAGCCATCTCCGACAAACTCTACCCGCGGCACTACCCCGCGCTCAAACAGCGCTACGGCATGGGGCGCCTGGGCGACGCCTATGTCCTGACGTTCCTCTATGCCGCCTCGTCAGGCACGAGCCACTCGGCGCAGCACGCCCTGGCGGCGATGTTCCGCGCTGCGGCCGACGGGCACCTCGATTTCGTGGGCGAAACCTCGGAATACGCCCGGCGCGCCCGCCTCACCAAGGAGATCTTCCAGCGCCACGGCTTCCGCATCGTCTACGACAAAGACCAGGACGAAACCGTCAGCGACGGATTCTTCTACACCGTCGGCTACGGCGGTCTCTCCAGCGCGGAGCTGCTGAGCGAACTGCTCCTCTACGGCATCTGCGCCATATCGCTCACATCGACCGGCAGCCGCCAGCCGGGCATCCGGGTCTGCGTTTCGCAACTGAACCGCCCCGAGCAGTTCGAACTGCTCGAAACACGCCTAACCGCCTTCGGGCAAAACCACCGATAAGCCTATGCGATTCACGACAGCCGCCGAAGCCGTAAAGCTCATCCGCCCGCACAGCAGCGGCTACATTCTGGGCAGCACCTCGATCCCCGAAGTGCTCGTCCGCGCCATGACCGACCGCGCCGCCGAGCTCACCGATGTCACGCTCTACTCCGGATTCGCCGTCGGGAGGGCAGACGCCCCCTATTGCAGCCCCGAATACAAGGATACGTTCCTGGTCAACAGCCTGTTCGTGGCCAATAACATCCGCCGCTGGCTGGCCCAGGGCTACGGACAGTCGATCCCGGCCTTCCTGGGCGAAATCCCGGGGCTGTTCCGCGACGGGACGCTGCCCGTCGACGTGGCAATCCTCAACCTCTCACGCCCCAACGAGGAGGGCTACTGCTCGTTCGGCGTCTCGGCCGACCTGGCCGTTTCGGCCGTGGAATGCGCCAGGACAATCATCGCACAGGTCAACACGGCCATGCCGTTCTCCTACGGCGACGCCGTGATCCACCTCTCGCGCGTCGCCGCGGCCGTCGAGGTCGACGACCCGCTGGTCGAGGTGCCCTCGGCAACCCCCACCGACATCGAACGCAGGATCGGCAACCACATCGCCGAACTGATCCCCGACGGAGCGACATTGCAGATCGGCGTGGGCGGAATCCCCAATGCCGTGCTGGCCGCGCGCACGGGCCACAAACACCTCGGGCTGCATACCGAGGCGATGACCGACGGCGTGCTGCCGCTGCTCGAAAGCGGCGTGATCGACAACTCGCTCAAACGGGTCATGCCCGGCGTAACGGTCGCCTCGCTGGCGCTGGGATCGCGCCGGCTGTACGATTATATGGACTACCGCAAAGACCTCGTGATGAAGGATGTGGCATGGACGAACGACCCGTTCCGCATCCGCGAGAACCCGCGCGTGATGGCGATCAACTCGGCCGTCGAGGTCGACCTCACGGGGCAGGTCTGCGCCGACTCGGTCGGTGAGCGCATCATTTCCGGCGTAGGCGGGCAGCACGATTTCATGTACGGAGGAGCCCTGTCGGAGGGCGGGAAAACCTTCATCGCCATCCCGTCGACTACTCTCAAGGGCGAATCGAAAATCAAGGCGCTGCTGACGCCCGGCGCGGGCGTCGTGACGACCCGCCACATGGTACAGCACATCGTAACGGAATACGGCGTTGCGCACCTGCGCGGCCGCAACCTCGCCCAGCGGGCGCGGGCATTGATCGCCGTCGCCCATCCCTCGGTGCGCGAAAAGCTGGAAAAGGCCGCCTGCGAACGCTTCGGCTACTCGTTCCTCAGGCTCAGATAGGGGCGCCCGGCCTCTTCGAAGAGGGCGACACGCTTATCCTGCATTTTTCCACCCGGCAAGCCGGCAAGGAATAGCGTAAAAAGCGTGATTCGTCCGGAATAATATAAAACGACGATCCATGCGCTGGAAATACCTCTTTTTCGACCTCGACGGAACGCTCACCGACCCGATGCCGGGTATCACCCGTTCGGTGCAGTACGCCCTGCGGCATTTCGGCATCGAGGCCGACGACCCCACGGCGCTGTGCCCCTTCATCGGGCCGCCGCTGCGCAATTCGTTCCGCGAATTCTATGACATGAGCGACGCCGATGCCGAGGTAGCCGTCGAAAAATACCGCGAATATTACGCCCCGAAAGGGATTTTCGAGAACAGGCTCTACGAAGGGATCCCCGAGTTGTTACGCGACCTGCGGGCGCACGGGGCGACACTGGTCGTGGCGACCTCGAAACCCACCCGTTTCGCGGAGCAGATTGCCCGGCATTTCGGGTTCGCGGACGACTTCGCGCTTATCAGCGGCAGCACGCCCGACGGCTCGCGCGACGCCAAGGCCGACGTAATCCGCCATGCACTCGCCACGCTGGGCATCGACGACCCCGCCCGTGCCGTGATGATCGGCGACCGCCGCCATGACGTCGAAGGCGCAGCCGCAACGGGGCTTGCCGCCATCGGCGTACTGTGGGGTTACGGCAGCCGCGAAGAGCTTCAGACCGCAAAACCCGCATTTATTGCGGAAGATATTCCCGCCCTGCGGCAGTTGCTTCTGGGATAGACGCGGACAGGAGCCGGAGCCGGAGGTCGACCCCAAACACGTAACAGAGACGGAGGCCGAAGGCAAAAGCCCGACGAAACCGGATACGGGCGCCGACCCCAAACGCGCGACGGATACGCAGACGGACACCGATCCCAAAAGCCATACGGAGACGGACACCGGACAGCTATGCCCCTGCAACAAAAGCAGACCTGCCAATTGGCAGGTCTGCTTGACACGTCGGGATGCCGCGGTTACCACCGGCACACCGGGTTATTTTGCGAACTTCATTTCGTCGAGCAACCACCCGGCGTCGGCATACTTGTCGATCACCCACATCACATAGCGGATATCCACGCACACCGTGCGCGCCAATTCGGGATGGAACCACACGTCGCCGGCCATCGACTCGCGGTTGCCGTCGAACGCAAGCCCTATACGGTGCCCCCTGCCGTCGAGTACGGGGCTGCCCGAATTGCCTCCCGTAATGTCGTTGTCGGTCAGGAAATTGACATAGAGCGTACCATTCTCGCCCCAGCGTCCCCAGTCCCGTTTGGCGATCAGCCGCCGCATACGGTCGTCGACACGGTATTCGTATTCGTCGGGGTTGTACTTCTCCATATAGCCCGCAATCGTCGAACGCGAATCGTAATGCACGCCTTCCGAAGGGTTCAGGGGCTGCACGTTACCGTAGGTCAGGCGCATGGTCGAGTTGGCATTGGGATACTGCGCCAGTCCTTCCGAAGCACGGAAATCGTAAAGCAGGTCGGCATAGCGGCTCTCGCTCCGCCCGACATGCGCACGGCCGCGCTTTTCGGCCTTGTCCACACCGCCCGTAAAACGCTGTACGGTGACCGATTCGGTAAGCGCCACCATGGGGTCACGGCGTATTTCGGCCACCGACCGGTTCTTCGAGAAATAGGCATCGTAACGCACGGGGTCGCTGCAAAACGAAGCATCGAACGCCGCACGCGCCATACGGTCGGCATCGCCTCCCGCCTGGTCGTACATCGCCTGCAACTGCACGCCCCACATCTCGCGCGGCACGTTGGCCGTGAAGTTCACCACCATCCGCGCCAACAGGTCGCGGTCGGTCGCGGCATCGTAGTTACGGCGCAGGCGGCCGCTCCCGGCCACGACGCTTCGGGCATCCTTCGAATCCACGATCAGCGAGTCCTGCTTCAGCCGTTCGAGTTTGCCAAGGTACGACGACACGCGGTTGGCCACGAGCAGCGCCTCGCTGGGGCCGAGCCATGCCTCGCGGAAATAATTGAGGTTGCGCTCGGCGCCCTGCCGCGCCTCGTAACCGCGCGCGAGCTCTTCGAGCAACGTCCCGTCCTCGGCCTTGCGGGCGGAATCGGCCTCGATCCAACGCTGCAGGCGTTCCTCCTCGGCCTCACGGATCGCCACGACGTCGAAACGGCGCAGGCATTTGTTCTCCCACTTGGCGTAGTCGGCGTAGTTGCTCAGGCCGAAATAAGCATCCGAATACTCCATGCGCACCCGCGGATCGCGTTCCATATGGCGTTTGAGAATATCCATCCGGTCATGGCGGTTGGCCACGACGATCGGGTTCCGGACACGCTGCTTCTCGGCCACGGCGAACGACGACGCATAGCGGTTCGTACGCCCCGGGAATCCGATCACCATTGCGAAGTCGCCGTCATGCACGCCGCCCGTGGCGACCTGCAACACGCGGCGGGGTTTGAGCGGCACATTGTCGGCGGAATAGGCCGCAGGGCGTCCCTCCCGGTCGGCATAGACGCGGTAAAGCGCGAAATCGCCCTTGTGCTGGGGCCAGCCCCAGTTGTCGTAATCGCCGCCGAAGGCACCGATCGACGCAGGCGGCGTACCCACCAGCCGCACATCCTTGTAGATGTCGTAGTAGAACATCAGGTACATTTTGCCGCCCCACATCGAGTAGCACGACACCTCGCACTCCGTTTCCCGGCCGTAGCGCCCTTCCAGTTCGGCATAGAGGCGGCGCGGGGCCATCATGCCCCATTTCCCGGCGGCTTTCATCTCCTCCTTGAGCGCATTGGCCTCGTCGGTCACGTCGACCACCTTGCGCACGAACCACACGGTCTTGCCGGGGACGGGAATCTCCTCATCGCGCGTACGTGCCCAGAATCCCGTTTCGAGCAGGTTGCATTCGGGCGTCGACAGGGCGCAGATGTCGCTGTAAGCCACATGGTGATTGGTAATCATCAGCCCCTGGTCGGAGATCATGCTGCCCGTCCCCATGCCGCCGTCGACAGCCACCACGGCATCGGCCAGCGCCGCCGATTTCTCGTTGTAAATCTCCTTATCCTTGATTTTCAGTCCCCGGGCCTTCATCTGCGGATAAATCTCCGCCAGCCGGTGCATCAGCCACATGCCCTCGTCGGCCCTTGCAGTCTGCATACAGAGCAGCACAACGGCCAGACAGGCTATCCATCTTCTCATATCTTTCATTCTTATAAACGGGAGGGCACCGTCGCCGACGCCCTCCCGTTGAGTTTAGGGTTACTCTTCGACGGTCTTACCCTCGGTCGTGAACTTCAGCCGCGGGTCAGCCTCCTTGAAGGTGCCGTCAGCCATGCGCAGCGTCCATTTTTCGGCCTGGAAAACCTCTTTCCACAGCTTCGCGTCGTCCCACATCGACTTCACATAGCGGATGCGCATCACGGGCTTCATATCCCGCAGGACGAAATCCACGGACACGATGCCGTCCGTACACGAAAGGAAGCTCTTGAAATAGGGGAACGCATTGCGGATCGGCATCTTCTCGATACCGGGGAATACCATCTCGTAGACCGCCTTGGGGAACTGCTCGTCGTCCCCCCACTTCTCCTGGTTGGCAACGAACCTGCCCGCGAGCTTCTCCACATCGCGGAACATGATCTGCGCAAACTCTTCACGCGAAACCTGTCCGGCGACCGCATAGCTTTTAAGCACCGTATGCATCGGGATCACCTTCTCGCGCTCCTTGGTCTGGATGACCAGTTCCTTGGCGGCGATCGCCTCCCCGAACATCTTTACGGTAATACCGGCAGCCGGATCGACGTAGACCGTCACATCCACCGGACAGGCGAACTCCGACGTGAAGCCGTAGACTCCCTCGATCTTCTGGAGCACCATGCCGAAATAGATCATATCCATCCGGTCGTGGAGCCCTTCGACGCCGAGCTTCACCATGTCGAGCATCGGCACCTGCTCGCCCGGCATGGCATATTTGCGCAGCGTCGGCGCAAAGATCGCAGCCTGTATCTTCAGCGTATCGGTGGCAGCCGGGTCGTAAAGCACCTCGACACCATGGCGGCGTACGAAGGTCTTGACGCCGTATACGCCCTGCACGGCCTGCATCTTGGCCGAAAAAGCCTTCGACGAACCGAAGCACTTGATCGTCTGCAAGCCCTCCATCTCGACCGTCTGCAGGTTCTCGACCTTCTCGTAGTCGCCCCACTTCTCGTCGATCGTCGGCAGTTCCATGGTGGAACCCAGCCATATGGCCAGGAAGAAGAGCACCACGGCCAGCAACCCGGGCACCCAGCGCAGCGAACGGCGGCCGTTGACCTGCAAGGCATCCTTGGCACACGCACCGATGCAGTTGCCGCACAACGTACAGTCGACATGCTTCACCTTCACATAGTCATGGATCGGAAGCTGGTAGGGACATTTCTTTTCGCACAGTCCGCAATTATTGCAGGTGTTCAAATCCCGCCTGATGTACATCAGGGGGAAGGTGCAGCTGCGCATCTTGGCGATCTCGACGATATAGGCGGCAAGACATGCGCCGCCGATCGTCCAGACCCACGCGTTCGCAACGCCCAGCGCACCGAGCGCCCAGCCGCCGAGGGCGGCGATCACGAACAGCAGCGTGAATTTGAAAATGTTGCTGACAGCTCCCAGCGGACAGATGTACTTGCACCAGAACATCTTTACCACGAAGCCGCCCAAGAGCAGCAGCGTAAGGCTCGTGAGCGACATCCAAAGCACGATTTCGCCCTTGAAACCCGTAGCCACGGCATAGAACGGGTCGAGTTTCTTGCAGAACAGCTCGCTCGACGAGAGCGTGAAATAGAGGATCGTGAAGAGCAGCACGTACTTCACCACGCGCAGCAGCTTGTCGACGACGCTCCCCGAAGGGACATCGACCTGCAGGTGCAGTTTTTTCCCGGCACGCCCCATCCACTCGCCGACGGTGCCCAGCGGACAGAGGTACCCGCAGAAAAGTTTGCTGAAGAGAATCACTCCCACGGCGAGCACGAGGCCCATCATGATCTGGAGCATCGACATCGAACAGGCCAGCGAATTGTTCACCAGATAGGTACCGAAGGCCTGCAACCCGCCGAAAGGACAATATGCCTCGACATCGACAGGTTTGTCGCTGAATTTGGCCCAAAGCACCGTGCCGACGATGGCGGCCAGTACGCCCCATTGCAGCAGGTGTTTCAGATAATTAGGTTTACGTTTCATCTATTGTTTGTGTTATGTGTGTTCGTGTGTGCCGGGGGGAGGGTCACTCCTTGTCCTTGATACAGCGGACGGGGGCGGCGCAATAACCGCCCTGGTAAGCGATCGTCATACGGTTATAATTCTTATTGTAAGTTATCATACCGGCATAATACTGGATGTTCTTGATGCCGCTTTCCGGATCGTCGGCCGTATTGTAAGTAACCTTGTAGCCGGTCGAGCTGGGGAAATATCCCATACCGAACGCCGAGGCGTCGGCTTGTGACACCGTCGCCATATAGGCCGGGATCGCCGTGGCGTTCGCCGCATTGATATAGCCGCAGCCCGCAATATTGAAACCGTCCTTGTTGAGCGCGGCAATCGAACCGCCGCTTTGCGTTTCGTCCAAATAGGGCGACGTCGGGTCGGACAGGCTGCCGCTGCCGACACCCGCCAGCTTGAGCCACTCGTCCCTCGTCGGGATATGCCACCCGTCGGGGCAGATGCCCTGCGCACCCTCGTATTGGTCGAAATTGGTGCCCGTCATCTCGCCGGTCATTCCCAGCATCACGGGATAGCTGTACAGCAGGCCCGCGGTCTCAGTCAACGACGGGTCGGCGGCTTTCGAGAGGTTGCAGGGGTACCACACCCCGTTGCCGTCCTTCGGATCGTTCGATATGGTTTTGCCTTCGGGCACATAGCGCAGGTTCTCGGCCATCCACGTACGGCCGTCCTTGAGCGTGACGATCTTGTACTTCACGCCGCCCCACTCGACGGTCGGGGTCTCCACCTCACCCCCGCCGTCCGGCAGCCGGTCGTCTCCGTCGACCCAGCCCGCGATCGGGCCGCTGAATTTCACCTGAATGTCAGCCGGCTGCACGTTGCAGTCCATGCGGCGGTTCTCACCCGACTTGAGGTCGGTCGTGCCGAGCGTCTGCGTACGCATCTTACCATCGGCCGTGGTGACCGTAACCTTGAGCTGCACACCGTTCTGCGGCACCAGCAGCGCGTAGTAAACTTTCTCGGCAGTGGCCGTATTGGCGGTCACGTCGGATGCCTCGGCACCCGCCTTGGCCGTAAAATCACCCGTGGCCGGATCGAGCACCCCGGTGCCGACAGCACCCTTGATGACGATGTCCCGGATGTCGAAACCCGATTCGTTCGTCACGCTGATGACGATCCGCGACATTTTGTGCTTGAAGGTCATCTGCGTGGCCGACAGCGTAGGCTTGACCCCCGTCTTCACGGCCACGATCAGGTCGGAGGCCGTGTAATTCGCGCCGCTCTGATCCGCCTTCACCGAGAATTCCGCGGGCGCCGCGGCACCGGCCTGGTAGGGATAATAGGCAAAAAGCGTCGAAGTGGCGTCGACATCTTCGTACCAGAGGAAACCCTCGGTCTTGAAATCCGTTCCGTCGAACGACATCTCCTTGTTCGCCACGAACGCCGAACCGTCCGCCGTCATCGTGATCGTGAGGCCGACCTTATCGTTCAGCTCGAAATCGGTGTCCGTCGCACGCGTACCGGACGACATGCTTGCCGGCGTCAGCGCCGGATTGGCGATCGTCGGGGTGATGCGCACCTGCTTGTCGCCCGTCCCGGTGCTTTCCTCCTTCGAGCAGGCGGTGAAAACCATCGCCGCGACTGCCGTCAATGTCAAAATCCTTTTCATAATCCTATCCTTTAAATTAAAAATTATATCCTACACTCAGCGTCGCCGCGACCCGGTTGGGCTGCGCGACGTATTCCAGACCGAAGCCGTGTTCGTAACGCGCGAATACGTCGATATAGAACCGTTTGATATTGCGCCGCAGCCCGAGCGCCGCCCCCAGCCGTTTGGCCGTGAGGTATTCGTTTTCGTAATCGTAATAAGCGGTCAGCTGTCCGGGATACTCGCCCGGCTGCACGCCGGGGGTCTCGAACCGCTTTTCGCGCTCCGTGAAACCGCCCAGGCGATAATCCGCCGCGAGGGTCAGCTCCCAGAGGCCGAACGTGCGGATCAGCGAGGCATATATCTTCGTAAAGTGGAGCTTCTGCCCCTTGACATAGGGGTACATCAGCGTCGATTCGCGGTTGAGCTGCGAATAACCGACCCCGGCACGCAAATCCGTATGCGGAGCCACGAACTCGTATTCGCCTCCCAGGTCGAGTCCCTTGCGCCCAAAAGTCGGCGTCGAACCGTGTATGGTGATGATCTGCACGCCGTTGATGGTCTCGGTGGTGATGATGTTCTCGTCGGTGCCGAGCGTCTGCCAGTCGAGGTTCACACGCACGAAATGCCTGCGCAGTGCCGTCCCCAGCGACAGGGCGGCATTGGCCGGCACCTGGGGCGTTTC
>ENA-ORLI01000333-ORLI01000333.1-human-gut-metagenome-genome-assembly--contig:-NODE-333-length-12311-cov-6.44378_pt1 | contig 12311 bp, 10 predicted proteins | sample MGYA00243015_ERZ508825 | MGnify/ENA primary metagenome ERZ508825 (study PRJEB26277, sample SAMN04329804) | human gut metagenome | biome: human-associated habitat | host: Homo sapiens | place: USA... | reverse complement strand
GTGGCCTTCGTCGCCGTATGAGGACCGGGTGCCGCAACCGCAATACAGGACTGCGGCCGATGCGAAAAGGAGTGTTTTTTTCATAGGACGGGGTGGTTTTATCGAAAAGCCCCTCCGGGGCATTTGCGGCTCGGAGGGGCTTTTTATTCGCGGCGGGCTACTTTCCGAGGAGCTCCTCCACTTTCTTGTAGAGGTCTTCGCCGCGCAGGTTCTTGGCGACGATCACGCCCTGGGCGTCGATCAGGAAATTCGACGGGATGCCCTGTACCGCATAGTCTTTGGCAGCTTGGTTGTCAAACTGTTGCAGCTCGCTGACATGAATCCAGTCCATGCCGTTGTCCTTGACGGCAGCGAGCCACTTGTCGCGGTCGCGGTCGAACGAGACACCGTAGATTTCGAAGCCTTTTTTGTGGAACTTGTCGTAGGTCTCCTTCAGGTGGGGAACCTCACCCATGCAGGGGCCGCACCACGAAGCCCAGAAGTCCCCGAGCGTGTACTTGTTGGCCGGATTGTCGATCACCGACTTGAGCGATACGGGCTGCCCCTCGGCATTGTTCTGCACGATGTCGATGTAGGGCTGGCCGACGTCGGTCTTGAGCTTCTGTTCGGCCGAGGCCTTCAGGTCGGTCAGTTCCTTGGTCTGCTGCATCTCGGGCGAGAACTTGGCGATTTCGTCCAGGGTTTCCTGTCCCGAAAGCTCGTAGGCCCGGTTGGGCATCAGCGCCACGCCGAAGAAATTGTCGCGGTTGTTGTCGATCGTCGAAAGCGTCAGTTGTTCGAACTCCTTTTCGTTGGCCTCGCGTCGCTCGGCGGTCGTAGCCTGGTCGCGGTATTCCTTGATCAGGGCACGGCTGGCTGCCGAATAGGCGTCGCTGGCGTCGTTGGCCGGCGTGCCGGTGGTATGGCGAACCTGCGGATCCTCGGCGTCGCTCTTGATCGAGATGTTGCCCGGTTCGAGGATGAACTGCATGGCGAAAGCCTGCGGGCGTCCCTCGCGCGAGTCGAGCAGGTAGTGTACGCCCGGCGTTTGGGCGTTGCCCCTGAACTGGAACTTGCCTGCCTTGACGGCTGCCGAGTCGATCAGGCTGTCGCCCTGGTACAGGTAGACCGTTCCTTCGAGCCCGGCGATATCGCCGTCGATGATGTACTTGGGCTGGTTACTGCAACTGCACAGCACGGCTGCGGCTGTTGCGAAAAGGAATAAGTTTTTCATAATGCGAAGATGTTGGTTATTTTTTTGATGCTGCGAGTTGCTTCTCCAGCTCGTTCACGCGTTTTTCGAGTTCGGGCAGCCGTTTGAAAACCGTCGCCGAACGGTGGTACTGCATGCCGGGCAGCGCCGGGTAGCCGAAGCGGATCTCGCCGTCGGGCACGTCCTTGTCCAGGCCGCTCTTCGAGCCGATCTTCACATTGTTGCCGACGTTGACATGGTCGGCGATGCCCACCTGCCCCGCGAGGAAGCAGTTGCTGCCCACCTTCGAGGTGCCTGCGATGCCGGTCTGTGCCGACGAGACGGTGTTCTCGCCGACCTGCACGTTGTGGCCGATCTGGATCAGGTTGTCCAGTTTCACGCCCCGGCGGATGACCGTCGAGTCGGTTTTGGCGCGGTCGATGCAGGTATTGGCGCCGATCTCCACGTCGTCTTCGATCACGACGTTGCCCAGCTGGGGTATCTTGTCGAACCCGCCTGCGGCATTGGGCATGAATCCGAATCCGTCGGCGCCGATCACGGCGCCCGCGTGCAGGATGCAGTTGCGTCCGATGCAACAGCCTTCGTAGACCTTGACCCCCGGATAGAGGATCGTGCCTTCTCCCACACTTACGCCCGTTCCGAGGTATACCTGCGGATAAATCTGGCATCCGTTGCCGATCTTCACGCCGGCTTCGACGACCGCGAAGTCGCCGATGTAGCACCCTTCGCCCACCTGGGCTTCGGCGCAGACCGAGGCCAGCGGGCTTATGCCGCTGCGGCGGGGTTTTGCGGCATTGTACATTTCGAGCAGCTTCAGGACGCAGGCGCCTGCGTCGTCGACCTTGATGAGCGTGGCCGAAAGCGGCTGTGAGGGCTCGAACGTGCGGTTGACCAGCACGACCGACGCTCCGGTAGTATAAATACAGGCTTCGTATTTGGGGTTGGTAAGGTAGCTGAGCGAGCCGGCCCTGCCTTCCTCGATCGAAGATACGGTGTGTACTTTCGCCTCCTTGTCGCCGACGATTTCACCGCCCAGGAACCCGGCGATCATTTCGGCTGTGAATTCCATCATAAAATTACAGGTATTTGTTAATATCTACTCCCACGGGCATGAACTCTTCCACCGAACGGCCGAACGTAAGCAGTTCGCGCATTGTCGATGATGATTTGTCGGCGACGGGCGAGGGGGTGAAGTACATCATGGGCGTGATGTCGGGGTAGATCCGGTGGTTGGTGGCCTCCATCGTGCGTTCGTATTCGAAGTCGGTTGTGTTCCGCACGCCGCGGATAATGGCGCAGGCCCCCATCTCCTCGGCGAATTCGCCCGTGAGCCCCGTGTAAATCCGGGCTTCGACACGTGCATTCCCGGCATAGAGGTCGTCGATCAGCCGTTTGCGGTTGACGACGGTCAGCAATCCCTGTTTCGAGGTGATGTTGCCGATGCCGATGACTACGCGGTCGAAGAGGTTCAGGGCCTCGTCGACCAGTGCCGCATGGCCGCGGGTGAACGGGTCGAACGACCCGGGGAAAATAGCAGACCTTTCCATATCGGACAAAGGTAATAATATTTGGGAATACCGGGTTAAAAAATGCGAATTAATTTACCGTTCGAACTTTACATAGTCCGAATAAACGATCCGCGTATGCGGATTCGACGATACGATCTCCTGGCGCAGGGCCTTCGTGCCCCAGCGGATGAAGAGGAAGCGCCGCGGGACGCGGTGCACGACCTGCCGCAGGGTGTCGGTGCTCTCCACGCGGCAGGCGACCGAGTCGGTGCGGATACGCCCTTCGACCGTAACCCAGGCGTCGCGCCAGCGGAACAGTTTCAGGGTGTCGCGGATTCGGAGCGTGTCCCGGCGGAGGAGGACGACGGTGTCGCGGACGGGCGCGCGCAGGTCGACGCTCGTGGCGGTGACTGTTTTGGCGGCTGCTTCCAGCCTCCGGAGCTTGATGCCGAGGCGGCGGATGGTGGCGGCATCCCCGGCACGGAGGCGTTCGAATTCGGCGCAGCGCAGACGCAATGCCTGCACCGAGGCTGCCTCCTGTCCCAGTCGGGTGCGGTAGTGTTCGATGCCCGAGGCCAGGGCATCCTGGTTCTGTGTGAGGCGGCGGGTTTCGTGGCGGTAAAGGGTATAGCCGTATGCCAGCAGCGCCGTTGTGAGGACGGCGTAAAGGAAAAGGTATTTTTTCATGGTTTCCGGGTTTTGCGGTGAAGATAGCGCATGCCGTCCCGGGAGGGTTTCTACATTTTCGGAAACAGCCCGCGGAGCGCCCCGGCGATGCGTTCGGCCAGGATAGCCATGTAGGGCTGCCCGTCACAGCGGGAAAGGGCGGTGACGCCCCGGTGGTCGATGAAGAAGAGTTCGTCCATGCGCGGCAGTTCGTCACGCCCGACGGGCGCTTCGATGAGTTCCAGCCCGGCGGCGCGGATGCTCCCCAGGGCGAGGCTGCGTTCGGCCGTCGTTTCGCCCGGCGGGACGTAGACCCGCTTGCCCCGGATGGCGAACAGCGCCGCTTCGTCGGCCGCCATGAGAGTCCCGTTGCGGTCGCAGCGTACGGCGACGCTCGCACCCTGCAACCCGGCATATTGCCGTGCCAGCTCTACGGCAGCCTCGCGTGCCGAGGTGGGGGCGTCGAACAGCGGCGGTTCGTATTGCAGCGTCACGGCTTCGGGCATCAGGCTGCGCAGGTCGTAGCCGCGGTAGAGCGAAACGCCTTCGAATTCCAGCCGCAGGGAGCCCGATGCCGGCAGGACGAGCCGCACGAATTTCGAACGGTCGCTGCCGGGGGCTTCCCGTCCGGCCACCGCCGCGACGGCCGTCCCGACCTCCCGGGCGTCCTGTGGCCCCGGGCACCCGAAGAGCGTGCGCGACCAGCGGGCGAGTACGGCCAGGTGTTCCCGCAGGCAGAGGCACTCTCCGTCGAGGACATGTACGGTCTGGTATAGGTAGACTTCCCGCATCAGAGCATGAAGATTTTGAGCAGCAGTTCGCGCAGCAGTTCGCCGTCCGATGCACCTCCGGCGTTCATGCCCTTGCTCTTGGCGTCGTATTCGCGCAGCAGGCCGAGGATGTTGAATACCTTGCGGTTGTCCCAGTTGGCGGCGTTCTGCTTGATCTCGCCGATGACATAGACGTTGCTCTTCTTGAGGATGCGCATCAGCTCCGTGTCGGGCGGGAATGCGACCCCCTTGTGCCGCGAGAGCCAGCGGAGGTAGTTCACGACGAAGAGCTCCTTGAACTGCCCGAAAAGCGCCAGTACGGTGACCAGCAGCGGGTTGTCCTTGGGGTTGCGGGCGAAATGCTCGGCGATCATCAGCGCCCGCGCCATGTCCCGGGTCGCCACGGCCTTGCACAGCTCGAAGTTGTTGTAGTCCTTCGAGATGCCGATGTTGGCCTCGATGTCGGCGTCGGTGATGCGCTTCGTGCCTTCGGGCAGCGAGACGACCAGTTTGCCCAGCTCGTTCGAGATTTTCGAAATGTCGGTGCCCAGGTGGTCGGTCAGCATCGACAGCGCCTTCGTGTCGATGGCCAACCCTTTCCCGGCGATGAATCGCTGGAGCCACGAGGCGATCTCGTAGTCGCGCGGACGCACCGACTCGAGCACCGCGCCGTTGGCGGCGCAACCCTTGTAGAAGGCCGAACGCTTGTCGGCGTTTTTCTCCTTGTGGCAGATTACGAGGATCGTCGTCGGCGATGGCTTCTGGGTGTAGAGCGAGAGCTTGTCCAGCCCGCGCAGCTGCTGCGCCTCCTTGAGGATGACGACCTGGTAGGAGCCCATCATCGGCATCTGGCGGCAGAGGTTGATGACCTGCCCCGCCTCGGAGTCCTTGCCGTAGACGGTGAGCTGGTTGAAAGCCCGTTCGGCTTCGCCCAGCACGGTCGTGGCTATCTGCTCGGCGATGGCGTCGATGAAGTAGCTCTCTTCGCCCATGAGCAGGTAGATGGGGACTAACCGCCGTGCGGCGATCTGGCCGGCGAGGTGTTCGTATGCGGCGACGGAATCCTTGAATTTCAGTGCGCTTTTAGCCATGTCAGACGATTTCTTTGGTGATACGCAGCACGTTCTCCGTGTCGGGCGTCAGGCGGTAGCGGTCGTCGATGCGGCGGCCGACGAGCCATACGATCTCGCCGCCCGACAGCAGTACGAACTGCCGTTGTTTTTCGGCCATCGAGACCTTGGCGTCGATCAAAAAATCGCTCACTTTCTTGCGCCCCGTCATGCCGAACGGCACGAAGGAGTCGCCTTCGCGCCAGCGGCGCAGCGTGAGCGGGAATTGTAAGCGGTCGGCATCGACCTGGGCGATATGCTCCGGTACGCCGAAATTCTTGATCGTGTCGATGTCCGTATATTCGAAGTAGAGCACCGAATTGCCGCAGTAGCTCCGCTGTGCGCCCCTTTCCACCTGCGTCATGCAGGCGTCGTCGGGGGTGATCGGCGCCACGACGATCTTGCCGCGGTCGACGTAGGCCACCCGTTCGCGCGAGTAGAAGCGTCGCCCCGTCATATCGTGCCGGAGCGAATGGCAGAGCGAGTCGACGACGTCGCCCTTGAACCCGTAGGCCGAACTCAGCAACTCGTAAATCACGAACTCCTGCGGGAATGCCGGGTCGATGCGGTCGAGGTGGATCGTGTCGAACCCGTCCGCCGAAGTCACCGCCTCGCCGCGGATACGTTCGATGCCGTGGTTGATGAACAGCTGGGCATCGGTCAGGCGTGCCAGGTTGCGGCTCATGAGGCTCGTGAACTTGGGGTTGATCTCCCGGATGCGGGGGATCAGTCCGAGCCGGATCTTGTTGCGCAGGTATTTGGTCGAGCGGTTCGACGAATCCTCGCGGAACGGGATGCGGTTGGCTACGGCATATTCGAGGATCTCCTTGCGCGAAGCGAACATCAGCGGACGGATGATCCTGCCCACCTGCGTCGAGATGCCCGTCAGCCCGCGCAGCCCCGTGCCGCGCAGCAGGTTGATGAAGAACGTCTCGATCGAGTCGTCGGCATGGTGGGCGATCGCCACGGCCGTGTAGCCCTGACCGCGGCTCAGGGTGTCGAACCACGCATAGCGCAGGCGCCGTGCCGCCATTTCCATCGACTCGCCCGTGCGCTCCATTTCGGCCGTGGTTTCGAACCGCTTGTTGTAGAATTCCACGCCGTATTTCTTCGCCTCTTCTTCCACCAGCACTTCGTCCTCGTCGCTCTCGGCGCCCCGCAGCTGGAAATTGCAGTGCGCCACGCCCACCGAATAGCCGCTGCGGGTGAAAAGCGACAGCATGACCATCGAATCCACGCCCCCCGAAACGGTCAGCAGGATGCGGTCGTCGTGCGTCGCCAGGTCATTCTCGGCGACATACCTCTGGAAAGCCTCTAAAAGTGCCATATTACAATATGTTGACTTCTGTGTCTATCTCTATGCCGAACTTTTCGTGTACGCGGGCCTGTACCATACGGGCGAAATCGAGTATCTCGCCGCCCGTGGCGCCTCCCAGGTTCACCAATACCAGTGCCTGCCGTTCATGGATGCCTACCCGTCCGCTTCGGCAGCCTTTCAGCCCCGCCTTGTCGATGAGCCACCCGGCGGCGAGTTTGGCCTTGCCCGAAAGGGCGGCGGGGTAGAGCGGCATGTCGGGCCAGCTGGCCCGCAATTGTTGCGCCACGGATTCATCGACGACCGGGTTTTTGAAGAAGCTCCCCGCATTGCCCGTCACCTTCGGGTCGGGTAGTTTGGCACGGCGGATGGCGCAGATTGCCTCGCGGATGTTGCGCAGCGTCGTGCCGCCGCGGGCCTCGACCTCGCGCTCCACGTCGCCGTACCCCAGCCGGGGTTGCGGCGTACGCGAAAGGCGGATGTCCACCGCCGTGATGACGACACGTCCCCGCAGGTCGTGCTTGAAGATACTTTCGCGGTAACCGAAACAGCAGTGCGCGGCGTCGAGCGTCATGCATTTGCAGTTTTCCACGCAGAACATGTGTACCCGCTCGATCGCGTCCTTCGCCTCGCAGCCGTAGGCGCCGATGTTCTGAACGGGCGCCGCCCCGGCCTTGCCCGGGATCAGCGAGAGGTTTTCGAGCCCCCACAATCCGCGCTGTACGGCCCACTCCACCAGGTCGTCCCATTCGACCCCGGCGTCGGCGCGCACGTGTACCGTGCCCCCCTCTTCGCTGAGCAGGGCGATCCGCTGCGAGACGGGGGTCAGCAACAGCCCGTCGTAGTCCTGTGTGAAAAGTATGTTGTTGCCGCCGCTCAGGACGCTCCAGCGGTCGGGGATTCCGCCGCCGAAAATCGCGTGCAGATCCTCCTCGGTCTCGAATTCGACGAGCCGGGCGGCGTGCTGCTCGACGCCGAAACTGTTGCGTCCGCGCAGGCTGGTTTGGTGAAATTCTCGGATCATGATGTGCAAAGTTAGAAATTATTTCGTTATCTTTGAAGATAATTCCGATCCGACGAAAAACTAAAGACGATAGAACCATGTTTACCGAAAAAGATTTACAGCAGATCGAAAAACACGGGCTGACTCCCGACGCGGTCGAGCGCCAGCTGGAGAATTTCCGCCGCGGGTTCCCCTTCCTGAAGGTTGTGCGCGCCGCATCGCCCGGCGACGGGGTGATGGTCGTGGGCGACGCGGAGGCTGCCGCCGCCGTGGCGCGTTATGAACGGGAGGCCGACCGCCTGGGCATCGTGAAATTCGTGCCAGCCTCGGGTGCCGCGACCCGTATGTTCAAGGAGTTGTTCGAGTTCGTCAACGAGGGTAAGCGCGGCAAGGGCATCGACACGTTGCTGGACAATATCGGGCGCTTCGCCTTCTGGCCGGAACTCAAGGCCGTGCTGCCGCCCGATGTCGACGACAAGGCAACCGTGCGTGCCATCGTAAAGGACGGGCTCGGCTACGGGCAGAAACCCAAGGGGCTGGTGACCTTCCATGCCTATCCCGAAGGGGCGCGCAAGGCGGTCGAGGAGCACCTGGTGGAGGGCGCGGTCTATGCCGCGGCCAGAGGCGTGGCCCGGATCCATTTCACCGTGTCGCCCGAGCACATCGCGGGCTTCGAAACCCTCCTGGCGGAAAAGGTACCCGTGTACGAACAGCGTTTCGGCATCCGTTACGACATCTCGTTCTCGGTGCAGAAACCTTCGACCGATACGATTGCCGTCAATCCCGACAACACCCCTTTCCGGCAGGAGGATGGCACGCTGCTGTTCCGTCCGGCGGGGCACGGCGCGTTGGTCGAGAACCTGAACGAAATCGACGCCGACCTGGTGTTCATCAAGAACATCGACAACGTGACGACCGATGCGCAGCGCGGCGATACGATCCGCTATAAAAAGGTATTGGCCGGCATCCTGCTGGATTTGCAGGATCGGGCTTTCGAGTACCTCAAAGCGCTCGAGGTGGGCGGTGCCGAGCTGGAGCCGATCGTGGAGTTCATCGAACAGCGTTTGTGCGTCAAACTGCCCGCCGACTATGATTCTGCCCTGTTGCGCGCCGTGCTCGACCGTCCGATCCGTGTCTGCGGCATGGTTCGCAATGAAGGCGAGCCGGGAGGCGGCCCGTTCTGGGCTTCGAACGCCGATGGCACGCAGTCGCTCCAGATCGCCGAGTCGAGCCAGATCGCACCCGCCGACCAGCCGCTGATGAAGGCCGCGACGCATTTCAATCCCGTAGACCTTGTGTGCGGCGTCCGGGATTCCAAGGGGCGCAAGTTCGACCTGCGGCGTTATACCGACCCTGCGACGGGCTTTATCTCGTCCAAGTCGAGCGGTGGCCGCGAATTGCGTGCGCAGGAGTTGCCCGGTTTGTGGAACGGCACGATGTCGCGGTGGAACACCATCTTCGTGGATGTGCCCATCACGACCTTCTCGCCCGTGAAAGTCGTGCAGGATTTGCTGCGTCCCCAGCACCAGTGACCCCTGTGCGAACCCGATAAGGCGGATGCCGCGTGAGCGGCGTCCGTTTTTTGTGGGGCTGCCGCCTTCCCGCGGGGCCGTCCGTTTTTTTACGGCGCCGGTGGGTTTTTACCGGACAGCCTGCGGCGTGCGGCGGGTTTCCCGGCCGTAAGACACTTCATTTCGCTTCGAAACTTCTTCTTTTTGTTCTTGAATTTTGTCAAAAAAGGACAAATTATTGCAGTGTGCCTCAGTTTTCTGATAATCTTTTATATATTTGTGTGCATATTTTGAAAAACGATAATCAAAACTAAATAACACTATGGAAAACAAACTTCAGGAGCTGACCAAAAAGCTCTACGACGAGGGGCTGGAGAAAGGCCGTGCCGAAGCCGACCGTCTGGTCGGGGAGGCTAAGAACGAGGCGGCGAAGATCGTCGCCGAAGCCCGTGCCCAGGCCGAGGAGATCGTCAAGAAGGCCCGTGACAAGGCCGAAGATGTCGAGAAGAACACGATGACCGAGATCGCACTCGCGGGCAAGCAGGCCGCTGCGAAGATCAAGTCGGAGATCGCTTCGATGATCGTGGCCAAGGCCACTGCGGCCGGGGTGAAGGAGGCTGCGCTCGATCCCGCATTCATCAAGGAGATGCTGCTGGCCGTGGCCGGGAACTGGAACGGTGCCGATGCGGGCAAGGTGGAACTGAAAGCCCTGCTGCCCGAGGCCGAGCGCACCAAGCTCGACGTGGCGTTCGGCAAGAGCGCCCGGGAACTGCTCGCCGCCGGTATCGAAGTGGGCTATTCGAAGGAGGTGAAGAGCGGGTTCAAGGTAGGTGCCAAGGACGGCGGTTACTACATCTCGTTCTCCGATGCCGATTTCGACGCCTTGCTGGGCGAATACCTGCGCGAGAAAGTATCGGACATGCTTTTTAAGGCGTGACGCTATGTTCACGACGAATTATTATTGTCTGGTAGCCGGGCTGAAGGAGTATTCGCTCGATGCCGACACCAAGGGTTTCGATGCCAAGGCCATCGTCGGGGAGATCCTCGAAGGGGTGGACGGGGCCGATGCCGACGCGGTGCGGCTGTTGTACGGCTATTACGACTGTGAGAATATCGCTTCGCTGCGTGCGGGGCGCTCGGCGCACAATCCGCTGGGTAACTTCACACGCGAGGAGCTGGAAGAGGAGGTGAAGACTCCCCGGCGCCTGCCGGCGCCCGTAGCCCGCGTATTGCGCGCCTTTGCCGACCCCGAAGGCGAGGATGCCGAGGAGGTCGATACGGCCGGGCGCTTCGAGACTGCGCTCTTCGGGGCCTACTACGATGCCTGCAGCCGCTCCCGGAGCCGCTTCCTGCGCGCATGGTCGGAATTCGACCGCAACCTGCGCAATGTGACGGCCGCCGTGACGGCCCGTGCGGCGGGGCGGCCCGTCGAGGAGGTGACCGTCGGCGGAGGCGACGTGGTCGAGCAGCTGGAGCGCAGCTCGGCTGCCGATTTCGGGCTGCGGGGCGAGTTGCCCTACATCGACGCCGTGATCGCTGCCGTGAACGACGAGGCCAACCTCGTGGAAAAGGAGCACAAGATCGACCTGATCCGCTGGAACGAAGCCGTGGAGCTGGCGACGTTCGACTATTTCGACATTAATTCCATCCTGTCGTACCTGTCGCGTGTCAACATCGTGGCGCGCTGGACGCAGCTCGATGCGGTGCGCGGACGCGAGATGTTCGAGCGCCTGATGGCCGAGCTGGATGGCAAAGGGCTGATAGAAAATAAACAATAGGATAATTCATGAAAACTACAGGACGTGTAAATGGTATCATCTCCAATATCGTGATCGTCAAGGCCGACGGAGCCGTGGGCCAGAACGAGATCTGCTACGTGTATACGGGGGATACCAAAATGATGGCCGAGGTCATCAAGGTCGTAGGCGACAGCGCCTATGTCCAGGTTTTTGACAGCACCCGGGGGCTGAAGATCGGCGACAGGGTCGAGTTCGAGGGGCATATGCTCGAAGTGACGCTCGCTCCGGGCCTCTTGTCGCGCAACTACGACGGTCTGCAGAACGACCTCGAAAAGATGGACGGCTTGTTCATCGCGCGCGGTTCGATCACCGACCCGGTCGATTTCTCGGCCGAATGGGAGTTCGCCCCGCTGGCGAAGGCGGGCGACAAGGTCTCGGCCGCATCGTGGCTGGGCGAGGTCAAGGAGCAGTGGGTGAGCCACAAGATCATGGTGCCTTTCACGATGACCGGCAATTATACGGTCAAGAGCATTGTTGCGGCCGGGAAATACAAGGTTACGGACACGGTTGCCGTGGTGACGGACGACGAAGGCCGGGAGCACGGGATCACGATGGTGCAGAAATGGCCGGTGAAGCAGGCCGTGCGCTGCTACGTCGAGAAGCCGCGCCCCTCGCGTGTGATGGAGACGGGCGTTCGTGCCATCGACACCTTCAATCCGATGGCCGAGGGCGGTACGGGTTTTATTCCCGGGCCTTTCGGTGCCGGCAAGACGGTGCTCCAGCACGCTATTTCGAAGCAGGCCGATGCCGATATCATCATCATGGTGGCATGTGGCGAGCGTGCCAACGAGGTGGTGGAGATCTTCAAGGAGTTCCCCGAGTTGATCGCCCCCCGTACGGGGCACAACCTGATGGAGCGTACGATCATCGTCTGCAATACGTCGAACATGCCCGTTGCGGCGCGTGAGGCGTCGGTATATACGGGCATGACGATCGGCGAATACTACCGTGCCATGGGTCTCAAGGTGCTCGTGATGGCCGACTCGACGTCGCGCTGGGCACAGGCGCTGCGCGAGATGTCGAACCGCCTGGAGGAGCTTCCCGGACAGGACGCTTTCCCGATGGATCTTTCGGCGATCATCTCTAACTTCTACTCGCGGGCCGGCCTGGTGAAACTCACCAACGGGGAGACCGGTTCGGTGACCTTCCTCGGAACGGTGTCGCCCGCGGGCGATAATCTCAAGGAGCCGGTGACCGAATCCACGAAGAAGGCGGCGCGTTGTTTCTACGCCCTTTCGCAGGGGCGCGCCGACTCGAAGCGCTACCCGTCCATCGACCCGCTGGATTCCTACTCGAAATATCTGGAATACCCCGAGATCCGCGAATACCTCGACGATCATATCGAGAAGGATTGGGTAGACCTCGTGTATGCCGGCAAGACCATCGTGCAGCGCGGCAAGGAGGCCAACGACCAGATCAACATCCTGGGTGACGACGG
>ENA-ORLI01000332-ORLI01000332.1-human-gut-metagenome-genome-assembly--contig:-NODE-332-length-12313-cov-6.32093_pt1 | contig 12313 bp, 10 predicted proteins | sample MGYA00243015_ERZ508825 | MGnify/ENA primary metagenome ERZ508825 (study PRJEB26277, sample SAMN04329804) | human gut metagenome | biome: human-associated habitat | host: Homo sapiens | place: USA... | reverse complement strand
GAAAACACATTAAATAAAGAATACAATGCAATCAAGTTAATTGCATATATAATTTAATCGGAGGGTATTTTAATACTTAACACCTCCAAGGGTAATAACTATTTATATATACATTAGTCATACAAATAGAATCTATATGAACATAGAAAGTATCAAATCAATTGTTGACTCTTGCATAAGCAAGAATATATTAGAGGTTGAACCAGAGATAAATAACCTATTGGATAAGGTCATCGCTCATATTCTTCAGAGTTATAATAATAGTCGAAATGTATTACAATATACATTAGGACAATTAGATAGAATTCATAAATCTGTTGTATGTATTATGATTAAACGTATACTAAATCATGTGCAAGACTTATGTGATAAGTTTGAGAATGAAAGTTGCGGAGATAATAATTATGTGAATGTAAAATGGAGTGAAAATAAAATAGGGAAAATACTAACAACTGCGGCATCATATTATCAAGGAAATTTTCGCATTAATAATGCAAATATGGAATTTGCCAACAGTCTATCTTCTGATGAAAGGAGAACGCTGGTAAGTTACATTATTGACTCTATACAACATTATGGCACTGATACGCATTGGACAAAGGACATCATTGAAAATCATCTTCTATATTTAGCATTTCTATATGCAATATGCAAGAAAGATTCTCAAATGTGGTATATGTTTCATTATGCCAACAACTTCATCGATAGACTGGCAACCTCAAATGAAGCACAGGCGACGAGAGACATTGCTGAAACTATATTGATGATTGGTCATCAGGAAAATATGGAGGCTGAGGGATATTTTTGTGCTTCAAGAGCATATACCATACAAAATAATTCTGTTGCTGGATTATTCTATATGGAAATAGCCTTAAAAAAATGGCAGGAACAGCCATCTCCTATTCGGTACAAGTCCTCATTCGAGATATTATGGCAAATCCTAAAATTAGCTCGTAATATCCCGTTTGCCTCAGAAACCCATTTAAAGCCACTAGCTAAATGCTATGAAGCTCTGAATCCTTTACCATATGATATTAACTCATTCTATCATACCTACCTTTCTTTAATGTTTTATAGTAAAGGTCTAAAGGTATTGGAAGATATAGCTGATTTTTTAGATAAACATAGAGAAATAGTTTATAAAAACCTTGATCATGGTGCGATGCCTTGGCTTTCATTGATTTTTACAGTAAAGTTAAATTTTCCATCTGCAAATTTATCAAGATTGAATCCATATATTAATGCATTCAAGAGTGTTGTCAACAGAAAAGGTAATGCTATGATGCTTGATTTGTTTGATGGAGAAAATGAAGATATTCATTTAAAAGAATTAATGGTTAAATTGGAATCTACACGCAATGTGGAGGATTATTCGCATGATAATCATCTTGCAATGATTTTTTCGAAGTCCCTTATAACTAAATCAACATTAGATTGTAACCCAAGTAAGTACCTGTTAGCAATGCTTATTAGAGCAGACTATACTTTCGTTAAATCAGAAATCGCACCAAATAATCACTTTATGCAAACTAAATTTAGAGATATAAATGGAGCAGAGTATAATCTACCCATAGAAGATACAAAAATTTTAGAAACTTTAATGCAATTAAGAGGGAATGATGAAGTATTATGGATTGGTAAAGGTACATCATGTTTACACTTTATGGCTTTTCTGCAAAACCATTTTGCCTTTGGAAATTTAAGTCTCCTTACAAAAGTAAATATTGAAAAATTACAATCTAATACTATTCGCTTTCTTAATTATGAGCGAGATGTTAAGAAACCCGGAGAACCAATTTATACAAAAGATATTAGTGAACTAGAACAGGAAGCTGAAGATTTAAAGAATAATTTATCAGACTGCCAAATAATGATTTCTGACAATGCGAATCGTTTATTATTAGTTAAGGATATGGATGTTGCAGCCTATCCTCATCAGTTATTGATAGATCAGAATAAAAATGAGTTTATTGGAAGTCTCTTACCAACATGTAACATTATCTCAACAGAAGTTCTTATCAAAACTAACTTTGAAGAACCATTTCACGAGCATCCTTCTTGCGCATTTTGGAGTCCGCTTAATTGTAGTGAGTTTACATTTGAGATTATTAAGAGCAAATTGCAGGATATATTTGCAACTTACAATTTTGCACTCAATAAGCAAAATATTCCTGATAGACCCATTGATGCAGAAATTAATATAGCTTGTGCACATGGTGGTGCAGACATCAGTGATACTCAATGGTTCTATGCAGATGACGAACCAATAGTTGAGACCAATAAAATTATAGGAAAGGGCAAACTATTGATCCTTTTTGTTTGTCATTCAGGAAGTTTTACTCGACCAGATTACGACAATGCTATGCATACACTGATAAAACGCTATATACGTGTTGGATACAGTTCTGTCATAGCCCCTATGTGGTCGTTGAATACAGAAATTTTACCCACTTGGTTATCTACATTTATGAGGGAAGTGACAAGTGGTCAGTTTGTCATCGATGCTTTATTTCAAGCAAACATGGCTGTAAAGGAGGAATATATTTGTCCAGAAGTATATGCTTGCCTCCACCTTTTTGGTAATCCGTTTTTGCAGATAGCCGAAAAGCCTATATTGGAGATTAAAGAAGAAACATTATAAATTAACAACACGATATATTATAAGCCATCTACATTTGTGGATGGCTTTATTTGTTCGCCCGACATGGACATAATCTAACGAGTGCAAGTCCCCAACGCGGCCTAATAGTGGCAAGCGTACAACCAAAGCCAAGCTGCCAACGGTGACGTTGGGTGTGAAGGAAGGCGGTGGCAAGTCACTGGCTTGACGTACAGAAACTTGTCAAGGCGTTTGCTCGTGGGTGAGACTGCAAATTAAGTCAAAGCCCGATAGCTATTCGGAACGGGTGGTGTAAATCAAGCAGGTATAAGTGTGAAAGATTATGTTCTTAATCGGGGAGGTCTCACGGACGCAAGGCGAGGATTTCATTATTCGATGTACCTTAGCGGAGTAAAGCTTGTCGTGAGAAGTCAGCAAATGTCATAGTACCGAACTACGTGTTGGTTTGGGAAGGACTGAACCGTGCAGTCAAGCAGTAACTGATGGTCTGATTGATGGTCTTTAGTAGTCAGATGTCCGAAGAGGAACTCCCTGCCGGACGATAGGTCGGAAACCGACAATAGGCAGAAGTGACGATACCTTAGTTGTGCCTAAGACAACGCGAGACACCGAGTCGAGTATAAACAAATTCGGTAAAGCACGGAACCGCCGTATGCGGACCCGCTTGTACGGTGGTGTGAGAGGATAAGTGGACACGAAAGGAGGCAAACACCTCTGATTAGTGTTCACCTCCTACTCAATTTATCTACGGTCATTTCTTGTGATAGCCTTATGATTCCTATATGATAGGCGACAATATCATAAAAATCAGCTACTGATATTCTCCATTATTGGTATTGATAATCAACAAGTAATCCTTATGATAGTTATGTTTCGCTGCTGTCTTTTTATGTGATGTATTACACCATAAAATCAGTATTTGAAATCGCTGTTACTTTGCCGAAAAATCAAACAGTAAACAAGTAATAATATGAGCGAGAAGAACATTACATTTGAAGATTTGCCCAAGGCAATGTCGTGGATGATGGATAAATTGAATGAATTGGATTCCAAAATTGACGGTCTGAATAATCCAAGTTCCAATGTTCCAACCGAGCAATGGATGAACCTGAAAGAGTTGTGTGAGTATATTCCCAGCCATCCGGCAGAACAAACAGTATATGGATGGACGAGTTGCCATCAAATTCCATTTCATAAAAGAGGAAAGCGTATTATGTTTCTTAAATCAGAAATAGACGAGTGGCTTCATGCCGGTAAGATAAAATCTGAGAAGGATCTGGAAAATGAAGCATCCCAATTTATAAGGTCAAAAAGAAATACCCGATTCTAATGGATTCTGTCAACTTATGCAATGCTATTAGAATGGAATTTGAAGGAGTCTTTGAAAACAAGATTCCTTTAGATGCTTTTCCGGTAAAAATCCAAGATATGATATTGGCTTTATCCCGGCAAGAGAATTATTCCATAGAATACATGATGGCTTCTCTTTTGATAACAGTCTCAACCGCCATTGGTAATGCTGTCAATATTCGTATTCGTGGCGGATGGATTAGTAACCCTGCCCTTTATATGATATTGGTAGGTCGTCCAGGAATGGGCAAAACTCCACCTTTGGATTTTGCTTTCCGTCCTATTCGCAAGCATGATGCCAAAGCTATCAAACAATTCAAACAGGAGATGGAGCAATACAACAATCTGGTAGAAAGCAATAAAGGTAAGAAAGAAGGCACTACTCCTTTGCCAAACAAACCTGTCTTACGGAGAACTATTATATCGGACTTTACTCCAGAAGCGTTAATGCGTGCGCTTGATGATAATCAGCGAGGTATTGTGGTATATGTGGATGAGATTATGGGTATGTTTAATGCCGTGAACCAATACAGCAGAGGACAACTTATCGAGCAATTACTGACTGCATTCAGTGGTAAGCCTTTGGATATTTCAAGATGCAGTATGCCTATCCCGATTCATATAGAATATCCCTTTATAAATATTGTCGGTACGATGCAAACAACTCGTATGCACGAACTGATAGAAAAAGGTTATAAAGAAAACGGACTGCTTGACAGAATTATTTTTGTTTATCCATCGTCCCAAGAAATTGCTGATTGGCAATCTGATGAAGATTCGTCTTTTGATAAATACTCGACTATGTGGGAATCAATAATCGACAAAGTGATTAGCTTACCTTTTGTAGAGAATGGAGACGATAGAAATACACAAACAATTTTGGATTTTTCCTCAGAAGCTAAAGTCTATTTTACAAACTGGCGTAATAATGCAATCCGAGCCATCAATCAAATTCAAGATGATGGACTGGTAGATAGCAGAGTGATTAAAGCCCCCATGATAACGGCTCGTTTGGCATTAGTCCTGCAAATCTTTCGTTGGGCTTGTGGCGAAGTGCATAAGGATTTTGTGGATATAGATTCAACAAAATCGGCTATTGCTTTAAGTGAATATTTTGAGAGTTGTTATTCTGACATTCAAAAGTATATGTTGCAAGAGAGCATTGAACCTCAAAAGAAAGAATTGCTCGACTGTCTTTCTGCAACTTTTACTACTTCCGATGCCATTCAAGCCGGGAAAGAAGTCGGACTATCAGAAAGGTCTGTAATGTATTCTCTAGTCAGTCTTGCTACAAATAAAATTATCAAGAAAGTAAAACGAGGTGAATATGAGAAACTGCAATAGACAACCTCATTTGCACTTTGCAGTTGTTGCAGTTTGCACTTTGTTCTCATATAAGTTTCTGCAAAACTGCAATAAGTGCAAACTGCACGGACTGCAATAATAAAACAATGAAGTATGAGCGAATATAGATTTTCCCTTCAAAAATACAAGCGAGGTTCAAAACTCTCATGCCCTAAGTGTGGAAAGAAACAGTGCTTTGTCAGATACATAGACAATCAAGGAGAGATTACCTTTCCCAATTATGTAGGTAGATGTGACCATGAACAATCTTGCAAATACCATTATACACCCTTGGATTATTTTAATGACAATCCAACGTTGATGAATTATAGCAAGTACAATTCTATAATAGTAAGTAATTCCAAACCGTGTTTACCACCTTCCTTTATTGATAAAGAACTAATGGAGCGTTCTCTGATTAATTATGCTATGAATCCATTGTACATTTACTTGTCTAGGGTGTTGGGCAAAGATGAGACATTACGGATATTCCGATTATATCATGTTGGAACTTCAAAAAAATGGGGCGGTTCTACAGTCTATTGGCAAATAGATTGGCAAGGTAATGTGCGAACCGGGAAGATTATGTTGTATGATTCCACGACAGGACATCGGATAAAAGAGCCAAGAAGTTATGTTAGTTGGGTACATACAGAACTGAATCTTCAAGACTACAATTTGAAGCAATGTTTGTTTGGAGAGCATCTTTTGTCAGATAACCCAACCAAATCGGTTGCGATTGTCGAAAGCGAAAAATCGGCTTTAATAGCAACCCATTATATGCCTGAGTTTACATGGCTGGCAACAGGTGGAATGCATGGGTGCTTTAAAGCTGATGCGGTAAGCGCATTGAAAGGTCGGTCTGTTATGCTGTGTCCTGATTTGGGAGCAAAAGATGTTTGGAAAAGCAAGTTAGATTTACTCACGCCCATTTGTGCTAAAGTGGTATTAAGTGATAGCTTGGAACAATACGCCACTGACGAACAGCGCAAGAAAGGATTGGATATTGCGGATTTCTTGTTGATGACTGAGACACCAGCGATGATACTTCAAAAGATGATCAAAAGAAATCCTAACTTACAGACTTTGATTGATTGTTTGCATTTGGAATTGGTGGATTCAAGTTGAAGACAGGCTCAACTAAGGGAAGAGAAAAATAATTGATTAGCCAAATAAATATTAATGCCAATAGCCACTCCTTGTATTGGCAGATAAACGGATTTACTTTGGACAAATGTAATGCTTGCATTGAGGTTGATAATGCTCCATTTTTAATGGGTATCCTATGCAAGAAGTACCACCGTCCGACAAAATAGTTTCACTCATTTGTCGTCTTGGAGGCTTCTTGCATTACTCGCAGGCTCGCAATGAATTGAATACTTTTATAAATAAATTCCAGTTATAAACAGCTATGGATATACAACAAGATAACGAAAAACAGAATATTCGTAACCGTCATATAGACATTCGTTTGACCGAAGAAGAATATAAAATGGTTGTTGAAAAAGCAGCTGAATGTGGTTTGACGCTCAGTAACTATGGACGAAAATTGCTCCAAAATCACCATCCAAGCAAACGACTTTCCGATGAGGAAGTGCAAGGTTTAAACTCTTTGTCGGATGCAAGAGCTGACCTTATCCGCATTCAGAACGTTCTCAAAGGTAAACCGGACGAGATAAAAAAGAGATATTTCCGTGATGAGAATTATATGCGTGCATGGATAGAAGCAGTCAACAGACTTATCGTCCGATGGGGACAGATACGAGACAGTATAAATCAAATTTGAAGTTATGATAGCGCAAGGAAATGCAATTTCTCACGGAGCGAGAGCCATTGAGTATTCAATGGAAAAAGACAAAGCACGACTTGTTAAGGTGAATGGTTTGCCGGAAAATATAGAACCATTGGCTATGTGGTCACGGATGATGCAACATCAGCACCAATGTATGAAAGACAGGTATAACCCGAAGCCCATAACGCTGAATGCACTACGCTTTGAGATTTCTCCAGCCAAAGAAGAAACGACAGGATGGTCGATGGATGATTGGCAGAATTTGGCAGATGAGTTTATCACTGTACTTGATGGTATTGACAGAAGAACAGGCAAATCAGATTGTCAGCTCAAACCAACCAATATCAAAAACAGCCAGTATGTCGTTTCGTTACACACCGACAGCAAAAGTGGCATTCCTCACCTGCATATTGTGGCTAATCGTATAGATAATATGGGTAATACAAACGATGCACATTACATCGGTGAACGTGCTGTTCGTGCAGCCAACATCATCAATGATAAACGAGGCTGGGTACAATCTGAACAACGTCGCAACGAGAACATCCAGCAAATCAGCGAAGACTGTTTCTCCATCCTGAAAGCCATGTCTAAATTCGATTGGACAACTTATTGTCAGATGTTGAGCGCAAAGGGGTATGACATAAAACTGACCAAAGATGAAAAAGAAGTTGTTAAAGGTTATGCCATACGAAAGGGAAACTCCATTTATAAATCTTCGATATTTGGTAAAAGCCGAAAATTGATGCCGTCAAAAATTAAAGCGACATGGGCTGGATTACATGCTTCTGATAAACAAGCTTTAATTCAGTCAAAGGAAGCAGGTTCTCAAACAAAGGCGCATAATCATAGAGAGACAGTTGTACTGTCAAAGTTTCCGACTCATCACCATTCTATATCTGTGGATGGAGAACAATTCGAGGTTGATATACCCGATATGGTTAAGTCAGTTTTTGATAAAGAGTTTGGAAGCCTTGATGAAGAAGCCAAACAGACCGATGTGCTTAAAGTCGCTGTTTTACTTTTCGCCGGATATTTGGATGCAGCCACTTCCATGTCTGCATCAAGCGGAGGCGGTGGCAGCCCCGGTGGTGGATGGGGTAAAGACAAGGACGATGATGAACGCAAGTGGGCAATTCGTTGCGCAAGAATGGCAAAATGGCTCTGCAAACCGATTAAGCGTAACAGGGGTAGATAGTATTTCATTTATAATCACATAGAACAATGCGTAAAAGTAAATATGACCAATCTTCTTTGCCTGTGCAGAATAGCAAGGACATAGATAAAGATAACAACATTAGCAAAATAGAAAATCGTGTTGATTTTGATACCGAGCTTGTAAATCTGGTAAATCAGATAGAGGACATCAAAGCCATTATCCAAGAATTGAGACAGATAAAAGCATTTGTAGATAGTTCAGTATCAACCTTTGAAGAATCTGCACAGGCTCTCAAAGCTGCTGTGAAAACATCTAATAATATCTCTAATGCTATTTGTAGAATCTTTATGCAGGTAGAAAATACAGTTATAACTGTCAAACTTAGCGAAGAGGATAAATCCATTCTTGCAGAGTATCGACATAAATTAATTGAAGAAGAGAAGACTTTGTTTGAAAAGCAGATAACAGAATTGAAGACACTTCATGCGAATCACTGGAAAGAAATTCAGAAATATGTGAAGTCTCATACCTCGTTTTCTCTTAATGGTTGGTTGGCAAAGAGTGCCGTTATAGGATTCTGGATATTGTATGCATATTTCTGTTTAACATTAGGAGGATTAATAATCTATATGAAGTTCTTTTAGCGAAATTTGGAAGGATGGACGAACCAACCTTCCAAATACATCACCATGTTATGACCTTATCAACAATTTCTTGTTGCTCGGCACTACTGCGCCTCAAATAAATGCGAGTAGTTTCTATGCTCTCATGCCCCATCAGGTCGGCAAGCAAAGAAATATCGTTAAACTTCTCCAAGAAATTCTTGGCAAAGCGATGACGGAACGAGTGAGGGTAAACCACTTTTTCATTCAATCCATATTTGGTAGCATAGTTCTTCAATTGTTGCGCAATACCTCTTGTAGTGATACGTTCACCAAAACGGTTAAGAAAAAGATAACCTGTGGTACGATTAACATTGTCAAGCCATTCTATAGCTTCTTTGCGTAAAGCCTTCGGAATGTAGATACGGCGTATTTTGCCACCTTTGGTGTAGATGTCGAAATAGCCTATCTGTACATGCTCCACTTTCATTTGTATTAGTTCGCTGACTCTTGCTCCAGTGGCAGCGAGGAAACGAACTACGAAATACCACTCTTGATTTTCTTCTTTTTTAAGTTTGTTCTTCAGGAAAACATAGTCGGCATTGCTGATTACATTTTCCAAGTAGCTACGCTGTTGTACCTTAACGGATTTTAATCTAAGACGAGATTTCCCCATGCAATCAAGATACTTGTTCATTGCCTGAATACGAAGATTTACAGTTTTAGGCTTGAACTTCTCAATGAGATAAGTTTTATAAACAAGCAGATTGCGCTTGTTCAGTTCCTTGTGTCGGGAATAGTATTCTCTTACGGCATAGAGGTAAGCCGCGACCGTATTCTCTGCCATATTCCCTTGACGAAGATACGTTTCAAAATTTTCAATGTTCATATCTGATACATTATTAGTTAAACAATTCGCTATCATTAATAATGTATAGCATCCACAAATTCATTGAGTTCCTATTATGAGAAGTTTCTCGCTACCGGGGAGGTTAAGTGCATTGATGACGAGATTCCGTTTGAGATTCCGCAAGGGTGGGAATGGTGTAGATTCTCAAGTATATACAAAACACTTACTGACGGTACGCATTCAACACCTCATTACACAGAATCGGGTATTCCTTTTCTGTCTGTCAAAGATATGAGTAGTGGAATATTAAGATTCAATAATACAAAATATATATCTGAGAACGAACATATTGAATTATCCAAAAGATGCCATCCGCAGAAAGGTGATTTATTACTTTCCAAAGTAGGTACCACTGGAATACCTTTGATTATTGAAACAGAAAAGGAGTTTAGTATATTTGTTAGTTTAGCATTGATTAAATTTACTTCAATTCCTATTGATAAACGATTTTTGATACATTTAATCAATAGTCCATTAGTACAAGAACAAGTACAAGAGAATACACGTGGAGTAGGTAACAAAAATTGGGTACTTACTGCGATTGCTAATACGCTTATATTACTACCACCATTAAATGAACAATTACGAATATCTGATAAGATAGACGAACTTTCTCCAATTATAAGTAAATATGCAATGTCTCAACAAAGATTGGAGAATTTGAATGCAAACATCAATGGTTTGTTAAGAAAATCGATTCTTCAAGAAGCTATCCAAGGCAAGCTTATCCCACAAATAAAGGAAGAAGGTACAGCCCAAGAACTGCTTGAACAGATAAGGCAGGAGAAGTTTCAACTCGTCAAAGATGGCAAGTTAAAGAAGTCTGCCTTGACTGATTCTGTTATCTATAAAGGTGACGATAACAAGTATTATGAGCAGATAGGCAAAAAATGCTTAGATATAACGGAACAGATAACTTTTGAAATTCCTGTAAATTGGGCTTGGGCAAGAATGGGGCAAATTGGAGATTGGGGTGCAGGTTCAACTCCCCAACGGGGTAATGCGAATTATTATAATGGCAATATTTTATGGCTTAAAACTGGAGAATTGAATAATGGAATAGTATATGATACAGAGGAAAAAATTACGCAGAAGGCTTTTCAGGATTGCTCTTTACGTATGAATAAAATTGGGGATGTCCTTATTGCAATGTATGGTGCTACTATAGGAAAATTAGCAATCGTGGGCAAGGATCTCACTACAAATCAAGCCTGTTGTGGTTGTACTCCTTATTTGATTTATAATTGGTATCTATTTTATTTCCTTATGGCAAGTCGAGATTCTTTCATAAAGAAAGGAGAAGGTGGTGCCCAACCTAATATTTCTCGTGTTAAACTGGTTGAGCACTTAATACCTTTGCCTCCACTAAAAGAGCAACATCGCATTGTTGCTCAAATAGAAAAACTATTTGAGCAACTGCGATAATTCATATATTCGTTCTGCAATACGTTGCTGCTCAGCAAAAGGTGGAATACCAATGGGTAAATTGTAGAACAACTCTTTATTGAGGTGCGGAATTGCTGCACCTCTTTTTGAATTTCTCAACTCCTCTTTATAGAACAGGATGAAAGCCAAAATATAAGGTCTCCACATAACAGAAGAAAGCCATAACTGTTAGAATGTACTTCCCATATATCCATCTTGCGGAACAGTGAAAACTTCTCCTGAATTTTCACCATCTACAAGAATGATGTTATCACCAGAATAGACAAATTTTCCTTTCTCAATAATGGTTGCAGATGATTTACCACGCAAGTATTTTGCATCTAGACAAATGCCCTTTCCGGTTCTCTTTTCCCCATCGGTCAGCTGGCATACATCTTTCAAACGCAATACAACCCAGCTATTAGGATATTCAAAAGGAAGCTTAATTTCAACAACTTGGCCGTTTATTCTCTCATAATACTTGTTAATTGCTTAATCTGCGATATAATTCGATTTTGTTCCATTAGAGGCGGAATAGGTACTAAATAAGTTTTTACAGTAGAAGTTGCAAGTTCCTTTTGTTTTGTACTGCCATCCGATTTATCTTCTATTACAGATTGTACCGTATTGCTTGTGAAATAGTAATAAAGGTATTGTGGCAGAACAAACTTTTTCATTGCTCTTATAACAGTAACATGACTATCTGCCACAGCCAATTCATACGGGTTTAAGCTACTCCAATAAATTGCCATTCGTCCTAATGTTCCCAATCCTGTAGAGTTCCACATTAAATCCCCGTCCTGCAAAATACGTTCTTCACCATACGATGATAAAGTATCTGGATCTATGAATTGGGCTTTATCTATTGAGAAACCACTCCATTGATTACACTTTTGCGCTACAACAGGGTATTTCTTTATCAGAGAGTATTTAGGTGACTTCCCTCTTTGGATATAAGAACATATATCGTTAAGTCTTACCCAACTCCAGCTATCAGGTATTTCAAATGGAATCTCGTCAGTAATATCCATTTCTGTATTTCCAATCTTCTCGAAGTACTTGTTATCGTCACCTTTATAGATAACAGAATCAGTCAAGGCAGACTTCTTTA
>ENA-ORLI01000329-ORLI01000329.1-human-gut-metagenome-genome-assembly--contig:-NODE-329-length-12354-cov-4.95788_pt1 | contig 12354 bp, 9 predicted proteins | sample MGYA00243015_ERZ508825 | MGnify/ENA primary metagenome ERZ508825 (study PRJEB26277, sample SAMN04329804) | human gut metagenome | biome: human-associated habitat | host: Homo sapiens | place: USA... | reverse complement strand
AGTGGGTATAGCGCTTGTTCGAGATATAGGCGGTCTTGTAACCGGCTTCCTTGAATGCTGTGATAATCCCTTTTTGATTATAGATGTTAGCAAAACTGGAAGCACTGACCGGTGACAGCAACATCGGAACACTCTTGTGGGTAGTGTTTGATTCTGTCAGCACATGGCTGAAAGCTGTCAGTCCGCCAATGCCCGACAGTCCCGGGTTAGTCTCCCGTTCGTAGCCGTACAAAGCCCAGTTGCATGCCCGTGAGGTTTCTCCCACCACCATTACATATACTTCCCTTTCATCAGCCTGATGAGTACTTCTAGCATGAAAGGTAAAATCTTTAGAGGTCTTGTGATAATTCCGCGTCTGGGCCGTCCGTTGAAAAGCAAGTGCTATGTTGTAGCATACGTTGGCAGGATACAGTTCGGATTTCGGCTCATACCGGTTATCTGTCAAATAAGCAGTGCCTAAGGATAATATTCCGGCAGACAACACATACAGAGTGCGACGGCGAGCTTGCCGGATGAATGCTTCGGACAGTCTGCGTTTGTGTACAATGGATATGGTTGCCAGAATTAATGCAGGTATATAGAGCACTACCACAATAACGATGGCAGGTATCAGATTGTCCAGCAGTTCCAGCGCCTCGCTCGAATTGGTTGTCACCAGATTCAGAAACATATCCACTGCGATAATGGACTGACCGAAAAGATACAGCAATACAAGCTGGAAGGCTCCGAAGAAGATGAACGGAAATAGCAGCCAGAATGTCCTGCCACAGTTTCTCGACCAAGCCATTACAGCATAATATATAGAAAGGGGTAGCAGGATATTACATATCTTTGCCGTCCATGATATGGGTTCTGTAAAGCATAGCACTACATTGGGCACTATCAGAATGACCAGAAACAGATAGAACAAATGTTCCTGATTGTCGAACCATTTTTTTATGTCTCTAAAAAGCTTCATTGATATTGAATATAAATCCGGTCTGGTGTTTGCCAAAACCTAAATCCAAACGTACGTTTACTCTCTTTTTGAACTCCCAGCGGTAGCCGAAACCATAATTAGGAAGAATATGCCTGGCCTCCAATTCCGAGAAATTCGGGAATATGGTTCCCGCCCCTACCCATACGGCAACTCCATTTCGCTTCCATACATGTTGGCGTAGTTCCAGCTGGACATCCATTGCACACTTGTCACGGTAGCGCCCCTCATAATAGCCACGCATAGAATAGGAACTTCCCAATGTTGCCATCAGTCCCCAGGGCGGATTTCCGTAGTTCAGCAGAGTATGGAACTGGCCTGCCAACACCCCACCCTTCCACACGGACTGGTAATAGCTGGTCGTCAGATCCGTATTGCTGAATGCATATTTATTTCCCAAAAAGGCCGGACTGAAGCGCTGGTCTATCCGTAGGTAATATCCTTTATAGGCATTTGTCAGAAAATCGCGTGAATCATACAACAAGGAAAACCCCAAGCTCACGTTGGTGCTACGCGCTTTCATTCCTTTCCATAATTCCGGTTTTTCAAAGTCATGTCCATACACGTAATCAAATGTTGTCATCGGACCGATATAAAAGTTACGTGCCATCCGGAACATGAAGTCCACCTTAACCTGCGCCTGAAAGCGATCGTATTCACTCTCATTGTCATCATTGGCTCCATTGTCATATCCTTGTCCCCAGTAAAGGCTTGGGAAAGAATAGAAATACAGATTGTAGTTCAACCGGTATTTGTCTTGGGGAAACAGATGGTTTCCACGTACTCCCAGCAAATAGAATCCCACTGTGGAGACATCCCCATACAGAGAGACATTGGACGGAGGGAGAATACTATCGTTCCGGTCGGTACGGTAGAGTCCTGCCGCCACCAGTCCGATTCCAAATTTGGTGTCACTGGAATAATGAGGCCCGCCTATAATGCTGAAATCAAATTTCTTGTTTTTCTTTTCTTTGTTGGCATCGTTGAAGTAATTCAAAATTTTTCCGAAAAAACTGCGTTTCTTGGGAAGCGAGTCTATCGGATACGTAGAAATTGAGTCCACAGAGTTTTTTGCTTCTGCAAGGTGTGTTTGTGCATGAACAGCCGTTTCTGTAATCAGCATCAATATTGGTAATATCCATTTTGTCAATTTAGTGTCCATTTTCTTGTAGAAAACTTCCGTGGCAAAGTTAGTTTTTATGTTCTTCATTACAACAATGTTACTGTTCTTTTTGTTTCCAATTTTTCTCTTTTAATGTTCATTTCTACATTGCATGTGGGGTTCACTCTTTTTAACTACATCATTTATAGAACTTTCCTCGATTTATACTGTTATTTTAATATTACAAAGAACAACATGATATTGAATTATGAAAACAGCAATGGACATTCCCGATAAAGAGGGACAGAAACGACTGGTAATCGTAGGCGGCGGCTTTGGCGGATTAAAGCTGGCACGAAAATTGAAAAGCAACAAGTTTCAGATAGTTTTACTGGATAAGAATAACCATCACATCTTCCAACCGTTACTCTATCAAGTGGCCACAGCAGGTATTGAACCGAGTGCCATATCATTCCCATACCGAAAAATCTTCAAAAAAAGAGAGCATTTCCATATACGTATTTGTGAAGCACAGCAAGTCTTCCCGGAACACAATCTGCTGGAGACTTCCATCGGCACGCTGGCATACGACTATTTGGTCATTGCCACCGGCTGCAACACAAATTATTTTGGAAACGACGGGCTGGAAAAACAGACCATGGCACTAAAGAATACTTCGGAAGCCTTGTTCAACCGAAACCAGATATTGGATAGTTTTGAACAAGCCCAGAACACCGGTAATAAAGAAGAGCGCAGGCGTCTGATGACCTTTGCCATTGTAGGCGGTGGAGCTACGGGAATAGAGTTGGCTGGTGCTTTGGCCGAGATGAGGAAGTTTGTCCTTCCTCAAGACTATCCGGACTTGAATATCAATGAGATGCGTATCATCTTGTTGGATGGCTCTTCCCGGCTCTTGTCTGCTTTTTCAGAAGAGTCTTCCAAAGAAGTGGCCGATTATCTGAAGAAGCGTGATGTGGAAATCAAATTGAACCAACGGGTGATGGGATACGAGAATTATCAATTGGCATTGAATGACGGGACTGCCATCGATACCAAAAATGTATTCTGGGTGGCCGGTGTCAAGGCAAACAGCCTTCAAGGATTGCCTGCCGATGCCTATGGACCGGGAAACCGCTTGAAGGTGGACACTTATAACCGTCTTTCTCAATATCCCAATATTTTCGCTATCGGGGATACGGCCCTTATGATTTCTGAGGAGTATCCCAAAGGACACCCGCAAGTGGTGCAACCAGCCATCCAGCAGGCCCGCAACTTGATAAGGAACTTGCAGCGTGCAGAAACAGGCCTGCCGTTGCAGCCGTTTATATATCAAAACAAAGGCTCCATGGCGACCATTGGCCGCAATCATGCCGTAGTCGAGCTTAAGAAACTGCGTTTTGGCGGTTTTCCGGCATGGGCTGTGTGGCTATTCATCCATTTGATGAGTATTGTGGGTGTAAAGAACCGTCTTTTCATCTTCGTAGACTGGATGTGGAGTTACTTTACCTATGACCCGTCTTTACGGATTATCATCAAACCGTTGAAACGGGAGTAAACTTTTATTGAGTAATATTTGTTATAGTTCATATACGAACTTAAAAACGAATGAATATGTTAAAACGACTTTTATTTCCTGTCAAACCGGACGGAACGGCAACATCTGCTATACTATTGATTGCAAGAATTGTATTCGGTATATTATTAATGAACCACGGCATCCAGAAGTGGACTAACTTTCAAGAGCTGTCGGCTGTTTTCCCTGACCCGCTGGGTGTAGGCAGTCCGCTGTCTTTAGGACTGGCTATCTTTGGTGAATTGGCATGTTCCATGGCATTCATTATAGGTTTTCTCTATCGTTTGGCTATGATACCAATGGTGTTTACAATGGCTGTTGCCTTTTTTGTAATTCATGGTAATGACCCGTTTGCCACGAAAGAGTTGGCTTTTGTATATCTGGTAGTGTTCATATTGATGTATATCATAGGTCCGGGCAAGTTTGCCGTTGACCGCTGGATAAGAAAAGCTCTTTTCCAAAAGGCTCGTAAATAGACACTTCCGTTTTACTGAAAACAGATTTTAAGCTCAAATAGGATGTATTTTCGTAAAAAATCCTATATTTGCGGATGCTTAAAATAACTCGATGAGCTATAAAGCTAATTAAACACAGTAAAATAAAAAAGAGTGATTATGAAAAAGTTCAATTTGAAGATGGCTGCGACCGTAATGATTTGCGGCTCGTTTCTTTTCAGTTCTTGTATCGGTTCTTTTGGACTGCATAGTAAACTGGTCAGCTGGAATCAAGGTATTGGTACCAAGTTTGTAAACGAACTGGTTTATCTGGCATTCAATATTATCCCGGTATATGGCGTTTGCTATCTGGCCGATGCATTGGTCATCAACTCCATCGAATTCTGGAGTGGTTCAAACCCTATGGCCAGCATTGGTGATGTAAAGAAAGTGAAAGGCGAAAACGGTGACTACCTGGTAGAGACACTTGAAAACGGCTATTCTATCACCAAAGAAGGTGAGACTGCTTCTATGGAACTCATTTACAACAAAGAGTTGAATACTTGGAATGTTGTTGCCGATGGTGTCAGCACAGAATTGCTGCAAATGAACAATGACGGCACTGCACAAATGACCCTTCCGAACGGTGAGGAAATGACAGTGACGCTGGATGCCCAAGGTGTGGCAGCAGCACGTCAGGCGACGATGATTGGCACGTACTACGCTTTTAATTAATGGAAAATTGAAAATGGAAAGTGGCTGGTACATAGATGCCCAATAAGCATTTCTCACTTTCCATTTTCAACTTTCATTAGAACGGATATCCCACAGCAAAGTGGAAAGCAAAATCGCGGCTGAATTTAGGATGGATAATGGGATAACGGTCTTTTTTCTTCTCATATGCTGGATTGATGGCCTTCATACCTCCGTCGAAACGCAATACAAAGAAATCCAGGTCAAGACGCAATCCCAAACCATATGCCACGGCAATCTGCTTATAGAACTTGTCAAATTTAAACTGACCTCCCGGCTGGTCTTTATAATCCCGTATTGTCCAGATATTCCCGGCATCTACAAAGAGGGCTCCTCTGAATTTCCAGAACAACCGTGTGCGGTATTCAATGCTGGCATCCAGCTTGATGTCTCCCGACTGGTTCATGAAGTTATTATCGCCGGGGAAAGAACCGGGCCCCAAATCACGTACAGACCATCCGCGCACACTGTTGGCGCCGCCGGAGAAGTAGCGCTTCTCAAATGGAAGCATTGTTGCATTGCCGTATGGAATGGCAATACCGGCACCAAAATGAAATGCCAATGAATTGCGGTTGTCAATGACCAGATTCTTGGCAAAGTCAAAATCGCCTTTCAGGTATTGGGCAAAAGGAATGTTCAACAAAGTGTATTCCCCCGATGCATTCTTTTTCATTCCTCCGAGCTTTGCCACAGCATACAACAAGTTACCCGCCGATTCAAAATTGAGGCGGATGGTATAGGAATTTCCGATACCGGAGTTATTCATCAATGCTCTTCCGGCACTGTTGTAGATATAGCTATAGCCGGTGCGGACAATAAAGCGGTCTTCATAATTGTATTTGAGGATGTAGTTCTCGTCTTTCTCCAAATAATCCTCTTTGAATGTCTGGTCTATGCTGGGCATATACAGATAGTTGATGTCCAGCAAATCAATGCGATGCTGCGAACGCTGTTGTTGTACCCCCCATTTGTAGCTCCATCCGGCAGATGCTACAATGCGCGTGAATTCGGGTCTCATCTGGTAGTTATATTGCAATCCGAATTCTGTAGTAGCCCTTATCCTCCGCTTGAAATCGCTGGATACAAAGGGAAACATAAACCGTGGGAAGTTGATGGTTGCTTCCGCACCTAATTCTATGTAGTCTTGATTCAAGGAGCTCTGCAAACCGGACACAGCCTCGTATGCCCCACGTAGCTTGAACATGAATGTTTCGGAACCTTTGAACATGTTGCGGTGCTGAAAAGCCACCGAAGCGGCAGCTCCCAAATCACCGGCAGAGTTTGTGCCTTCCACCTCAAAAGATACGGACTGATGCTTGCCTCTGGTCAGCATCACATAGGCGTTGAGCTTTGCACTGTCACTCTGTTGCACTTCAAAAAAACGGATATTGGTATATTTCAGGGCTTGCAGGCGTCCGTAGTTGGAGTAGGTACGCTGCACGTTCTGCTCGTTATAGAGAGTTCCCGGAGTGATGCGCAGATTGTTGGTCAGCACTTTGGGGCGCAGATAAAGCTTGTCTTTGTAGTAGATGGGAAAGCCTTTGTAATGCAATGAATCATTCACCTCGATGCTGTTCTGGGTGGATGCCTGCAACACATTATAATCGGTAATGAAACTCACTTTATTGATAGTGTATTGCCGGTGATTCTGCGGCGTATCCTCGTTATGCTGTCTGTATGGAGCCAAATGCAGTGTCAAATCTACCAGATAAGAATTACGGACAGTATCCGCAGTATAGGATATGTACTCTTTATTGAACTAGTAATATCCATTCTGAAGCATTTTGTTTGTGATACGCTGGCGTTCTGCATCCAGTACATTGACATCAAAATACATGCCTTCGGATAATAAGGTTACTGCGGAATCCTGCCGCATGTATTCCTTTATTTTACTGTCCCGGATATCATATTTCAAGGTACGCACTTTATAGGGCTTGCCGGTCGTCACCTTATAGACCAACTTCATCTTTTTCTTCTTGACTTGGCGTACCGGTTCCACCAGGGCGCCCATATAGCCCATATTCTGCACAGCCTTAGTGATTTCTTCCCTGGTCCGGTTGGTTTCCTCCTCACTGTATATGACCGGGGCATCCCCTAATTTCCTCAATGTACGGTTTATCCAGCGTGTAGAGTCCCGTCCGGACCAGTTGTAGACAAACAACTGGGTCTATATCAGGCTGAACCACTTCGCATTGGGCTTCTGGCGGATGTACATGGAGAGATTTGATGGTTTTACTTCCTTATTATCAGTATGTATGCGCACTTCATCCAGCAAATACGAGCCGTCCGGCACATATTTGGTAGAAGAACAGGAAGCCAACAAAAGTACGATAGTAGTAAGTATCGCGTAGCGGAAACCTTTATTCATACCGAGTCATTAATTGCGCATAAACAGCTACAAATATACTTGTATTTTTTTGTTCCCGAAATAAAAAACGCCGGAAGAGTGCGGAGTTTTTGATTATATTGAAATTATCACGTATTTTTGTCAAATGATAACATGTGTATTCTATGGCATTAAGTAAAAATCGCATTAAATATATCCACTCGTTGGAGCAGAAAAAGAACCGGAAGGCCGACAAGGTATTTCTGGCAGAAGGACCTAAACTCGTAGGGGATTTGTTGGGACATTTTCCTTGTCAGTTCTTGCTGGCAACTTCAGAATGGCTTTCCCGGAACCGCCCTCTCTCCACCGTAACGGATGTCACGGAAGTATCGGAGGAGGAACTTTCGCGTGCCAGCCTGCTGAAAACTCCCCAACAAGTGCTGGCTGTGTTCCGGCAGCCGGATGAGGAGACGGATATTTCCGTCATCAGTCACTCCCTCTGTCTGGCTTTGGATGATGTGCAAGACCCCGGTAACCTGGGAACGATTGTCCGCCTTGCTGATTGGTTCGGGATAGAGCATATTTTCTGTTCGCCCAACACGGTGGATATCTATAATCCCAAAACTGTGCAGGCCACGATGGGAGGTATCGCACGCGTCAGACTGCATTATACTCCCCTACCCGAGTTCATCCGCTCACTGAAGGATATTCCCGTTTACGGCACTTTCCTGGACGGAGAGAATATGTACGGACAACCGCTTTCGAAAAATGGGCTGATTGTGATGGGTAATGAAGGAAATGGCATCGGAAAAGAAGTGGAGGCACTCATCAACCGCAAACTATACATACCGAATTATCCCGCCAGCCGTGAGACCTCGGAGTCATTGAACGTGGCTATTGCCACAGCAGTAGTTTGCGCTGAGTTCCGGCGCCAGGCTGCATTGTAGTAAAATCAAAAGGAAAAAACAACCAGGGAATCAAATAAGGCAATTCTTCCTCGATAACCGGAGGGATTGCCGTCAGTATATTGCAGCACGTATCAAAATGAGGATAGTCTGTTTCCACCTCCGCAAGCAAAGCTATGACTCCCGGTAGCCATTCCGTATTCTCCACCTCTTCTGTCAATGGGAAGATACGTGATACCCATTGTCCTTCACCTATCTCCACCACATATTGTTTCAGATAGCCATGCCCGGGAAGAAACAGAAAATGGGAAGCGTAGCGTTTCATGCTTTCGGACGGGGACGTATGGTTCTGGGAGTCGTGGTATTTTCCTGCTCCTGAATTTCCAGAGGTTTCAATTTCTCAGGTTTTCCGATACTGTCTTTGCGAAGGGAGTCTGTCGCTTGCTGAAGGCTGTCCTTTGGGGCAATGACCAAGCTGTCCGTGGCGTGATAGCGCATCAGTGAGATACGGTCTGCCAGCAAAGGCTGTGGAGTCTCCTGCTGCGGATAATAGATGAACCCGCGTATTTCCTTGATTTCTCCTAAAGTATCGGCAAACAAGGTGAGCGTTTCCACACCTGTGTCTTGTACTTTCCGAATGGCACTGATGACACTGTCATTCTTTTCGTAAAGAACCTGCATCGCCATCAACGGAGCATGTATGCTGTCCGGTGCACCGTTGTGGAAACGGAAGCGCACGCTCCAGCGCAGCGTGGCACGGTCGTGGAAATTGGTGTCTGATGGCAACGTAAACGTTATCTTGTTGTCCAGGGGCATACCCGTCAACTGATAGATATGCTGCCATATCCACACGTCGATACTGTCTCCGGGAAGTGATTCTTTCGGCTTGTTGTCACGCAGGGCAATCAAGTGGTTGATACCGTCTCTCTCGGCTTTCAACCGTACATTCACTTTCTCGTAGATTTTGGTAAGTACTTCCGGGTTACGGGCAAACCAGACCATAGAAGAGTCAAAATCGGCCTGAGTAATGCCATATTTCTTGAAAACCGACTCAATGTATAGCACCCGCTTATAACTTTCGTTATACGGCACTTCTTCACCCATAGCTTTGGCTATGTGATAATCATAAAGCACGTTTTCCATCTTGGCATCCGGAAGGACGGTCTCAGGTCTTTTCACCTTACAAGCCGTCAGACTGAACGCCAGAAGGACTACGCTACACCATTGAATTCGATTTATTCCTTTCATGATTTCTTTATGGCAGCATGATAGGCATCATTGAAGTCCTTGCCGTAGAACAACAGCAAAGCAATGATACCGCAACTGATTGCTGCATCCGCAAAATTGAATATCGGGCTGAAGAAAATGAAATGTTCTCCGCCGACAAACGGCATCCATGCGGGCCAGTTTGTATCAATGACGGGAAAATAGAACATATCCACCACCTTGCCATGGAACCACGGGGCATATCCCCCTCCTTCAGGCATGAAGGAGGCTATCTGCGAATGGGTGCTTTCGTTGAACAGCACGCCATAGAACACACTGTCGACAATGTTTCCCAAGGCTCCCGTCAAGACCAAAGACACACAGACGATAAATCCGGTCTTCATGCCTTGCTTCACGAACTTGTACAGAAACCAGCCAATGACCGTGACTGCAGCAATGCGGAACAAGGTCAGGAACAGTTTGGCGAATATTTCCATACCGAAAGCCATACCACTATTCTCGGTAAAGTATATATAGAACCAATCCGTAATCCGGATACTCTCATGCCAGTACATGTGGGTCTTTATCCAAATCTTGATAATCTGGTCTATAACCAATACCGAAAATATGATAAGGCAGGCTATCCGGCCCTTCGTAAAGAATTTACCCATTTTTATTTCTTGCCGTTGTTTTTAGCTTCGATGCTCAAAGTGGCATGGGGCACTGCACGAAGGCGCTCTGCCGGTATCAGTTTGCCGGTTTCGCGGCAAATGCCATATGTTTTGTTCTCAATGCGCACCAAAGCAGCCTGCAATCCTTGGATGAACTTCAACTGGCGTTGGGCCAGACGTGTGGTTTCTTCCTTGGATAAGGTGTTGGCACCTTCTTCCAGTACTTTGTACGTAGGAGATGTATCGTCGGTGTCATTACCGTCTGCACCCGTCAGGCTGGCCTTTAACAGTTCATAGTCACGTTGTGCCAACTCTAACTTCTCCATAATGATAGCGCGGAATTCTTCCAATTCAGCATCTGAGTATCTAGTCTTTTCTGCCATAACTTTTACGTGTTAATCAGGGTTAGTATTTAATTATTCTTTCACAACGCTCACGTACAGCGAGAAATCGTCGAAGCTCAGTTCTGTACCATTTTCTACGTTGTCTGCCAGCGTCAGTGAAGTTCCTAAAACTTGGTTGCGAATATAGTCATTATATTCATTTACCGCATCATCTGTTTGAGGATTTTTTGATAATGTAATCTTTATTTTATCTGTTATCTCAAAACCGCTCGACTTGCGGATATTCTGAATGCGGTTTACCAGCTCGCGTGCAATACCCTCACGGCGCAGCTCTTCGGTAACGGTAACTTCCAGAGCCACGGTCAGTTTGCCCTCGTTGGCAACCAGCCATCCCGGAATATCCTCACTGAAGATTTCCACATCTGCCGTTTCAATCACGGCTTCTGCACCGTCCAGATTGAACGTATAAGAGCCTTTCTTCTCCAGCTCGGCAATGGCTTCCTGGGACATTTCTGCCACAGCAGCAGCCACGGCTTTCATCTGCTTACCGAATTTCGGTCCCAGCTTCTTGAAGTCGCATTTCACTTTCTTTACCAGTACACCGGCAGCACCGTCCACAAACTGGATTTCTTTCACATTCACCTCGTTCATGATAAGTGCTTTCACAGCCTCGATGTGTGCACGCTGTTCTTCATCCACTACCGGTATCATGATGCACTGAAGCGGTTGGCGGACTTTGATGTTCACCTTGCGGCGCAATGCCAATACCATGGAAGTGACGTCTTGTGCCATCTGCATGCGGACTTCCAATTCCTTGTCTATCATTTCCTCCTTATATTCGGGGAACTTGGCAAGGTGTACGGAAACCACATTGTCGCGTCCCGTAGCTGCAATCAGGTCGGAATAGAGCATATCAGCATAGAACGGAGCGATGGGCGCCATCAGCTTAGCCACGGATGCGAGGAATGTATAGAGTGTCTGGAATGCAGAGAGCTTGTCCTGCGTCATACCACCGCCCCAGAAACGTTTGCGGTTCAGGCGGACATACCAGTTGGAGAGGTTGTCGTTCACGAATTCGGAAATGAGACGTCCTGCTTTCGTGGGCTCGTATTCATTGTAGCAGGTATCCACGTTCTTCACCAACGTATTCAGTACAGAGAGAATCCAACGGTCTATCTCAGGGCGTTCTGCCATGGGCACATCGGCTTCTTTGTAGTCAAATTCGTCTACATTGGCATAGAGGGCGAAGAATGAATAGGTGTTATAGAGTGTTCCGAAGAACTTGCGGCGCACCTCTTCCACTCCATCCACGTCGAACTTAAGATTGTCCCACGGAGAGGAGTTGGTAATCATGTACCAGCGCAAAGGGTCGGACCCGTATTTCTCGATGGTCGAGAAGGGGTCTACGGCATTGCCCAGACGCTTGGACATCTTGTTACCATTTTTGTCGAGCACCAAGCCGTTGGAAATGACAGCCTTATAAGAAATACTGTCGAACACCATTGTAGCGATGGCGTGCAACGTGAAGAACCAACCGCGTGTCTGGTCCACCCCTTCGGCGATGAAATCGGCAGGATATACCTGGTGGCTATCCAGCAGTTCCTTATTCTCGAACGGATAGTGTATCTGTGCATAAGGCATGGCACCGGAATCGAACCAAACGTCAATCAAGTCCGTTTCGCGTTTCATCGGCTTGCCGTCTTTAGAAACAAGGATGACATCGTCCACGTAAGGACGGTGCAAGTCTATCTTGTCGTAATTCTCTTTGGTATATACACCCGGCTGGAAGCCCTTCTCCTTGTAAGGATTGGACTGCATCAAGCCGGCAGCTACGGATTTCTCTATTTCGTTGTAAAGTTCTTCTACAGACTCGATACACTTTTCCTCGCTATTGTCCTCTGTACGCCAGATGGGCAGCGGAGTACCCCAGTAGCGTGAACGGCTGAGGTTCCAGTCATTCAGGTTTTCCAGCCACTTGCCGAAACGTCCCGTACCGGTGCTTTCCGGCTTCCAGTTGATGGACTTGTTCAACTCAATCATGCGTTCTTTGCAAGCGGAGCTGCG
>ENA-ORLI01000326-ORLI01000326.1-human-gut-metagenome-genome-assembly--contig:-NODE-326-length-12405-cov-6.01781_pt1 | contig 12405 bp, 10 predicted proteins | sample MGYA00243015_ERZ508825 | MGnify/ENA primary metagenome ERZ508825 (study PRJEB26277, sample SAMN04329804) | human gut metagenome | biome: human-associated habitat | host: Homo sapiens | place: USA... | reverse complement strand
GGTGGAAGAAATATTGAAGCAACTGGATTACCAGCCCAATATGTATGCCAGCGCACTGGCTTCGAACAAGAAGTACGCATTTGCCTGCCTGCTGCCACTGCACGAGAAAGGCGAATACTGGACAGACGTGGAGACGGGCATACACAACGCCGTAGAGACTTACTCTGACTTCAACGTCGCCGTGCACCTCTCCTACTATGACCCGTATGACTATCATTCATTCGCGGAAGCCTCCGGACAGATTCTGGCACTGGAGCCGGACGGAGTGATGTTTGCCCCCACCGTTCCGCAATACACCAAGCCCTTCACGGATGAGCTGACGCAACATAATATACCTTATATATATATAGACTCCAACATAAAGGAAGAGCCCGCCCTCTCCTTCTACGGGCAGAACTCGCACCAGAGCGGATATTTTGCCGCCCGCATGCTGATGCTGCTTGCCGGAGAAGACGCGCAGGAAATCGTCATCTTCCGCAAGATAAATGAAGGCATCGTGGGGTCGAACCAGCAGGAACGCCGCGAAATAGGTTTCCGCGAATACATGCAGGAGCATCATCCCGCCTGCCGCATCTGGGAACTGGACCTGCATGCCAAGCGCGACAGCGAGGACACACTGATGCTGGACGAGTTCTTCCAAGAGCATCCTACCGTAAAGAACGGAATCACCTTCAACTCCAAAGCATACATCATCGGGGAATACCTGCTGAAGAAGCAGAAAAAAGACTTCAACCTGATGGGCTATGACCTGCTGCAACGCAACGTAGACTGCCTGAAGCAGGGAAGCATCTTCTTCCTCATAGCACAGCAGCCCACCCTGCAAGGATTCGACGGCATCAAGGCCTTGTGCGAATACCTGATTCTGAAAAAGGAAATCACAAGGGAGAACTTCATGCCGATTGACTTGCTGACGAAGGAGAATATAGAGTTTTATTACAATAAATAATAAGGATGTACGATTGGACGATTTACGATGTACGATTGGACGATTTACGATGTACGATTGAAAATGCCATGCCCGCAAGAAAAAGCAACTATCGCAACCGTAAAACAAAGCAAACTTCAATCGTACATCGTAAATAGCTAAATCGTAAATAACATGATGGAAACAAAGTACCTGAAAATCAATCCCGCCGACAATGTTGCAGTGGCCATCACAGCACTCCCGGCCGGTGAAAAACTCACGGTGGACGGAAAGGAAATCACCCTGAATGAGGATGTTCCTGCCGGACACAAATTTGCACTGAAAGATTTTGCGGAAGGCGAAAACGTCATTAAATACGGATACCCCATCGGCCACGCCCGGAAAGCGCAGAAGCAGGGGGACTGGATGAATGAAAACAATATCAAGACCAACTTGTCCGGGTTGCTGGAATACACATACAACCCCGTCAACGTAGACCTCAATACTACAACTCTAAACCTCAATACCGGCGCGCCAAACCTGACCTTTAGAGGGTACAAACGTAAGAACGGCGACGTAGGTGTGCGCAACGAGATATGGATTATTCCGACAGTGGGCTGCGTGAACGGAATCATCAACCAGCTTGCCGAAGGCCTGCGCCGCGAAACGGGCGGAAAGGGCGTGGATGCCATCATGGCTTATCCCCATAACTACGGCTGCTCCCAGTTGGGCGACGACCACGAGAATACAAAGAAAATCCTCCGCGACATGGTGCTGCATCCCAATGCGGGAGCCGTACTCGTGGTAGGCTTGGGGTGCGAGAATAATCAGCCGGATGTATTCCGCGAGTTCCTGGGAGACTATGACCAGGAGCGCGTAAAGTTTATGGTGACCCAGAAAGTGGGTGATGAATACGAAGAAGGAATGGAACTGCTGCGCGAACTTTATGCCAAAGCCATCCAGGACCAGCGCGAGGATATTCCCTTAAGCGAACTGCGCGTAGGCCTGAAGTGTGGCGGTTCGGACGGTTTCTCCGGTATCACCGCCAATCCGCTACTGGGCATGTTCTCCGACTTCCTCGTAGCACAAGGCGGTACCAGCGTACTGACGGAAGTGCCGGAAATGTTCGGTGCAGAAACCATCCTGATGAACCGCTGCCGCACCAAAGAGCTGTTTGAGGACACGGTGAAGCTGATTAATGACTTCAAGGAATATTTCCTTTCACACGGTGAACCGGTAGGTGAAAACCCGTCTCCGGGAAATAAGGCGGGAGGCATCTCGACATTGGAGGACAAAGCCTTGGGATGCACACAGAAATGCGGCACAAGCTACGTGGAAGGGGTACTTCCGTATGGCGAACGCCTGAAAGTAAAGGGACTGAACCTGCTGTCTGCTCCGGGAAACGACCTTGTAGCCGCCACTGCCCTTGCCTCTTGCGGATGCCACATGGTGCTGTTCACCACAGGACGCGGAACGCCCTTCGGAACCTATGTGCCGACCATGAAGATTTCCACCAACTCCACTCTGGCAAAGAACAAACCGGGCTGGATAGACTTCAACGCCGGAGTTATCGTCGAGAACGAACCGATGAAGAAAACCTGCGAACGCTTCATCGAGTATATCATCAAAGTAGCAAGCGGTGAATTCGTGAACAACGAAAAGAAAGGCTACAAGGAAATAGCCATCTTCAAGACGGGAGTAACTTTGTAAATTGAAAATTAAGGGCTGATAGATGGAGGGCGGGACAAAACCATTTTGTGCCGCCCTTTGTTTTTGTTACCTTTGCGGCAAAATTGGCTTATATATTTACGATTTGACGATTTACGATGTACGATTGAAGTTTGTATTGTACAACAACCATTCTACGATTTCAAGAGTTATATCAATCGTACATCGTAAATCGTCAAATCGTAAATCCCCAATCGTAAATCGTAAATTATGTCAGCAACAACCGATACAATCTCCAAACCCAAAGGCGGCTGGTGGGCACTCAGCCCGTTGGCGGTGTTCCTTTGCCTCTATCTAGTGACTTCGCTCCTGGTGAACGACTTCTATAAAGTCCCCATCACGGTAGCCTTCCTCGCCTCATCCTGCTATGCCATCGCCATCACGCGTGGCCTGAATCTGGAACAGCGCATCTACCAGTTCTCCGTGGGCGCCAGCAACAAGAACATCATGCTGATGGTATGGATATTCATCCTTGCAGGAGCATTCGCCCAAAGCGCCAAGCAGATGGGCGCCATTGATGCGACCGTAAATCTGACCCTACATATACTGCCGGACAACCTGCTACTGGCGGGCATCTTCATTGCCGCCTGCTTCATCTCCCTCTCAATAGGAACAAGCGTAGGAACTATCGTCGCACTGACTCCCGTAGCCGTGGGACTGGCGGAAAAGACGGGCATCGACCTGCCCTACATGGTCGCCATCGTGGTGGGAGGCTCGTTCTTCGGAGACAATCTTTCCTTCATATCCGACACCACCATTGCATCGACCAAGACGCAGGACTGCGTGATGAGGGACAAGTTCCGCGTCAACTTCATGATTGTAGTCCCCGCAGCGCTTGTCGTGCTGGGCATCTACATCTTTCAAGGACTGTCCGTCTCTGCCCCGCCCCAAGTGCAGACCATCGAGTGGATAAAAGTAATCCCCTACCTCATCGTGCTGGGCACGGCCGTAGCAGGTGTCAACGTCATGCTGGTACTGCTGCTGGGCATCCTCTCTACTGGAATTATCGGTATCTATACCGGCACCGCCTTCTTCGACTGGTTCGGAGCCATGGGAACGGGCATCACCGGCATGGGCGAGCTCATCATCATCACCCTGCTGGCCGGAGGCATGCTCGAGACCATCCGCTACAACGGCGGCATCGACTTCATCATCTCCCGGCTGACCCGCCACGTCAGCGGCAAGCGGGGAGCCGAATTCAGCATCGCCGCCCTGGTCGGCATCGCCAATCTCTGCACCGCCAACAACACCATTGCCATCATCACCACCGGCCCCATAGCCAAGGACATCGCCCTCCGCTTCCACCTGGACCGCCGGAAAACAGCCAGCATACTGGACACCTTCTCATGCCTCGTGCAAGGAATCATCCCCTACGGAGCGCAAATGCTGATAGCCTCCGGACTTGCCGGCATTTCACCCATCAGCATCATCGGAAACCTGTATTACCCCTTCTGCATGGGAACATGCGCCATACTCGCCATTCTGCTGAGATACCCCAGGAAATACTCGGGAGAAGGATGAGTGACAAGTGATGAGTTATGGGTGACGTTGTGTGAACATTTAAAAAAAACACCCCTCGTGCCAACAAATAACTCATAACTCATAACTCAAAACTCAAAATCTTTTCTTACCTTTGCACTCGCTATTACGAGATAGTAGCATAATTCAAATCATTAACTAAAAACATTTTAATTAAATGGCAACAAAAATCAGATTGCAAAGACATGGACGTAAAAGCTACGCTTTCTACTCTATCGTTATTGCAGACGTAAGAGCACCACGTGATGGTAAATTTATTGAGAAGATTGGTACTTACAATCCTAACACCAATCCTGCCACAGTAGATTTGAAGTTCGACCGCGCACTTGACTGGGTGTTGAAGGGTGCACAACCTACTGACACAGTTCGTAACATCCTCTCTCGCGAAGGTGTTTACATGAAGAAGCACTTGCTGGGCGGTGTAGCGAAAGGCGCATTCGGCGAAGCTGAAGCTGATGCTAAGTTCGAAGCCTGGAAGAACAACAAACAAAGCGGTTTGGCTGCTCTGAAGGCTAAGGAAGACGAAGCTAAGAAAGCTGAAGCAAAAGCACGTCTGGAAGCTGAAAAGAAGATAAACGAAGAAAAAGCAAAAGCACTGGCTGAAAAGAAAGCTGCTGAAGCTGCTGCAAAAGCCGCTGCCGAAGCACCGGCCGAAGAGGCCCCTGCCGAAGAAGCCCCTGCTGCTGAAGAAGCTGCTGCCGAATAATAGTAAGCACAGCGTTATCGCTAAAAATGGGATTAAAACTATAAAAATCCTCTCCGGTTCATATCGGAGGGGATTTTTTATTACTATATTTGCAGCTATAATCATTCATTAAAAAAACAAACAATGAAAAAGTTTACTTATCTGCTCGCTGTAGCCGCTGTATTTACAGCTTGTAACAGTGGAAACAACGGTTACACCGTAACCGGAACTGTAGAGGGTGCAGCCGACGGCGACACCGTATATCTGGAAACCGTGGAAGGACGCCAATTCGTAAAATTGGACTCTGCTGTCATCAAAGATGGAACATTTACCTTCAAGGGTACACAAGATACTGCTGTCAACCGCTACATCTCCTACAAAGCCGAAGGAAAAGACGGCGCAGCCATCGACTTCTTCCTGGAAAACGGCAAGATTAAAATCAACTTGTCGCAGGAAAACAACTCTGCCACCGGTACTGCCAACAATGATGCCTACCAGGAAATCAGAGCCCAAATCAACGGTCTGAACAAACAAATGATGAGCATCTACGAATCCATGTCGGACACCACACTGACCGACGAACAACGCGAGGCTAAAGGCAAAGAGATGGAAAATCTGGAAAACAGCATGATATCCGCCATCAAAGCCGGCATCAACAAGAACATCACCAACCCGGTGGGTGTACTCCTGCTGAAGCAGAACTACTACTACATGGATGTAGCAGACCTCGACCCGCTGATGCCCCAAATCCCTGCAGCTTACGACAACGACGAAGCCATCGTCAAGATAAAGAACAACGTTGAAAAGATGAAAGCCACTGCCGTAGGCCAGAAGTTTACAGACTTCGAGATGCAGACGCCGGAAGGAAAAACGGTAAAACTGTCCGACTACGTAGGCAAGGGCAAAGTTGTCCTTGTTGACTTCTGGGCAAGCTGGTGCGGCCCCTGCCGTCGCGAGATGCCCAACCTGGTGGAAGCTTACGCCAAATATAAGAACAAGAACTTCGAGATTGTAGGCGTATCTCTGGACCAGAGTGCCGACGCATGGAAAGAAGCCATCAAGAAGCTGAACATCACGTGGCCGCAAATGTCCGACCTGAAATACTGGAACTGCGAAGGCGCACAGCTTTATGCCGTAAGCAGCATCCCCCACACTGTGTTGATTGACGGTGAAGGAACTATCCTTGCACGCGGACTGCACGGTGACGAGCTTCAGGAAAAGATAGCCGAAGCTGTCAAATAATAAAACCGGACACACCGGAGACTAAAAAAGGAGTGCCACACTTCGTCAATCGAAATGCCACACTTCACGAGGCCCAATCAATGGCATTTGCCTCTGTGAAGTGTGGCATTTCCCTTGCTGAAGTGTGGCATTCGGAATGATGGAATGCGGCGTTTTTCAAGAGAAGATACGCGCAGCCATTTCCATCCCCAACCTTACGGTTTCCCACTGTTTCTCCTCATCGGCCTCCGAAGGCGAAAGAAGCGCATTGGCATCCGGCAGACATAAAGTGAAACGTTTCAAAGGAATATAGTTCAATACACTTTCGGTTTTTGCCTGCAATTCATCCAACTCGTCCTCCTGAGGATAATGGGACAGCACGAAACCGAACACCGCTTCCTTCTCGTGTATGAACCAGAGCAGACGGTTACGGTCGCACGCGCCACAGTCGTAATTCAGGAAATAAGCATCGGCCCCATGCAGTTGCACCAGCATGTCCGTCGGTGCATGGAATGCAACATACATCCCTGCAGGACGCTCACGCAAAACCCGGTTGTTGAGCCGGATGGTATCTTCCATTATCACCGAATGTACCCCGTCGAACTGGACGTAGCGGCAGCCTGCATCATAAAGTTTGGTAAGCAAAAATTTGTAGCAGGAAGCAATATCATCCGTCAAAAGCCGGATGTCGGAGTAAACGGTTTCTATCTGAGTCCGCTCCACACGTTGAATAATCTGGGTCATAACCTCTGCCGGCGAAGGGATATGCTGTTTTTTCATCACCCCTCCGTCCACAATGGAATCAAGAAATGCGAATTCTTCCAGAATAGGATGCCGTAGCAAACTGAGCCGTCCTGTAATCTCCAAAGGAGAGCCTTCGGAGAAAGGCCGGCCGTCTTTGGAACAAATACCCTCCCAGCTTTCCAAAAAATCGCGACTTCGGAAACCACCATCGGAAACAACCTTCATGCCTCCCAGCTCCAGCCGTTCCACCAGACTGCGCACTTCCGCATCTTCAACAGCCTGCAATATCTGCCGGCTCACCTGCCCGTTCTGATATTGCTCGCGGACATCCTTCAATGCACGAGGTACACAAAAAGCCCCAGCTATATCAATTTTAAACGGAGGAAATACATTTGCCATGTTCATCCTTTCTTTGATTATTATAATAATGATACTTTTGCCCCAATACCATGAGCAGCAAAGCAATACAATCGAAGCGCAACTAGAAGACTTACCAAGCACTACAAACCTAAAATAACCCAACACGCAGCAAATATCTCTAAACAAAACGAAGATTCACAATCTGCCCAAAAGATTTATCTTCATTTGACACTTCGAAATCAGATGATGCTTATGCATGCAATAATAATCAGTAATGAATAACTTTAAAAGTTATTTTTCATTAGAAGTTTTCCACTTTAAACAATTACATCATTAATAATCAATAGATTAACACTTTTTAAACCACAAAAAGTTTTCCAAAAAGCAAAACCTATCAATAACTATAATATCTTTGTTTCCGCAATTAAACTAAAAAAGACAGTCACATTTAAGCATAAAAGGTTATGATACAGACAGTACTCAAGCGCGACGGGCGCGTCGTCGGATTCAACGAAGAAAAAATAGCAACGGCCATCCGCAAAGCCATGTTGCATACAGACAAGGGGGAAGACCTGCAACTGATACACCAGATTACGGACCGCATCTCTTTCAAGGGAGATTCGCAGATGACGGTGGAAGCCATCCAGGATTTGGTGGAAGTGGAGCTGATGAAGAGCAGCCGCAAGGACGTTGCCCAGAAATACATCGCTTACCGCAACCAGCGAAGCATTGCCCGCAAAGCAAAGACGCGCGACATGTTCCTGGAAATCATTAACATCAAGTCCAACGACATCACACGCGAAAATGCCAACATGAATGCCGATACCCCGGCGGGCATGATGATGAAGTTTGCCAGCGAAACCACCAAGCCTTTTGTGGACGACTATCTGCTGAGTGAAGAAGTTCTGGATGCCGTCACCCAGAACTATCTGCACATCCATGACAAGGATTATTATCCCACCAAGAGCCTGACATGCGTGCAACATCCGCTGGACCATATTCTGAAATACGGCTTCTCTGCCGGACACGGCGAATCGCGCCCGGCCAAACGCATCGAGACTGCCAGTATCCTGGGATGCATCTCGCTGGAAACAGCCCAGAACGAGATGCACGGCGGACAAGCCATCCCTGCATTCGATTTCTACCTTGCCCCCTACGTGCGCAACAGCTTCATCGAGGAAGTCAAGAACCTGGAAGAACTGAATGGAAAAGACTATTCCCATCTCTATCAGAAGGAACTGGCCGACTATCTGCTGCAGCCGTTGGACGGACTGACGGACGAGGACCGCATCGTGCAGCATGCTGTCAACAAGACCGTATCGCGCGTGCACCAGTCCATGGAGGCGTTTATCCATAACATGAACACCATCCACTCACGCGGCGGCAACCAAGTGGTGTTCAGCTCCATCAACTACGGCACAGACACCTCTGCCGAGGGGCGCTGCATCATCCGCGAGCTGCTGAAAAGCACCTATCAAGGGGTAGGAAACGGAGAAACCGCCATCTTCCCCATCCAGATATGGAAAAAGAAACGGGGTGTGAGCTACCTGCCTGAAGACCGCAACTACGACCTCTACCAACTGGCCTGCAAGGTGACGGCACGGCGTTTCTTCCCGAACTTCCTGAACCTGGACGCCACCTTCAACCAAAGCGAGGACTGGAAAGCCGATGACCCGAAACGCTACCAGCATGAAGTTGCCACCATGGGATGCCGCACCCGTGTATTCGAAAACCGTTTCGGACCGAAGACCTCCATCGGACGCGGCAACATCTCTTTCTCTACCATCAACATCGTCCGTCTGGGCATTGAGTGCATGAACATCGAAGACAAGGAACAGCGCATCGCCCGGTTCTTTGCCAAGCTGGATAGTATGCTCGAAGTGACCGCACGCCAGCTGCACGAGCGCATGGAGTTTCAAAAGACCGCCTTCGCCAAGCAGTTCCCGCTACTGATGTCTGCCTTGTGGATAGGCAGCGAGAAGCTGAAACCGAACGATACGATTGCTTCCGTCATCAACCAGGGAACACTGGGAATCGGTTTCATCGGGTTGGCAGAATGTCTCGTGGCATTGCTCGGAAAACATCACGGCGAATCTGGCGAAGCCCAGGAGCTGGGACTGAAAATCGTGACCTACATGCGCGACCGTGCCAACCAGTTCTCGGAGCAATACCAGCACAACTACAGCGTGCTTGCCACTCCTGCCGAAGGGCTGTCGGGCAAGTTCACCCGCATCGACCGTAAAAAGTTCGGCACGCTGCCGGGCATCACAGACCGTGACTACTACACCAACTCCAACCACGTGCCCGTATACTACAAATGCAGCGCCCGCCACAAAGCGGAAGTGGAGGCTCCTTATCATGAACTGACCCGCGGCGGACACATCTTCTATGTGGAGATAGACGGTGACGCCACCCACAATCCGGAAGTCATTATGCGTGTAGTGGACATGATGGACCGATACAACATCGGCTACGGTTCGGTAAACCACAACCGTAACCGCTGTCTGGAGTGCGGCCACGAAAACTCCACCCCAAACCTGGAAGAATGCCCGAAGTGCGGCAGCAAGCATATCGACAAGCTGCAACGCATCACCGGCTACCTGGTGGGGACAACCGACCGCTGGAACAATGCCAAGCTGGCAGAGTTGAACGACAGGGTCGTTCATAATTAAAAATTGAAAATTAAAGGGCTGCGCAGTGCAAAGCGGAGCTTCATTTTTAATGGTTGACGTTTAATTTTTAATGATTAATGTTCAGCTTCCTACCTGCGATGTTTCATTTTTAATGGTTGACGGTTAATTTTTAATGATTAAAGTTATGCATCCTACCTGTGAGGGTTAATTTTTATTTATTAATTCCCTACTCATGCTTTCTATTCTCGACATTTTAGAAGATACCACAGTAGACGGTCCGGGCTTCCGGACCGCCATTTATGCTGCCGGATGCCCCAACGGTTGTCCCGGTTGCCACAATCCGGAGTCGTGGGACATCAACCGCGGGCACTGGATGAGTACGGAAGAGATTCTGGAAAAAGTCCTTGCCGACAACTTTGCAGACGTCACCTTCAGTGGTGGAGACCCGATGTTCCAGCCGGAAGGATTCACCCAACTGGCACATGCCATCAAGGAGCGGAGCCGGAAAAACATCTGGTGCTATACGGGCTATACTTTCGAAAAGCTACTGCGCAACCCGCGCCAAGCCCAACTGCTGAAGTACATCGACGTACTGGTGGACGGCAAATTCAAGAAAGAACTGAGGGATGAGGAACTCTATTTCCGGGGAAGCCGCAACCAGCGTCTGATTGACGTACAAACATCCCTGCAAAAAGGCGAAACCGTCATTTACCACTATAATCCGAAAAAGGGCATTTAAAAAAGAAGAGAAGTTTTCAAAAATATATGAGCACTTTTATAATGTTATAATATCAGGCGCGAATTACACGGAATAACACGGATTCAATAAACAAAATCCGTGAAATCCGCGTAATCCGCGCCTAAAAGAAAGTGTTAAGAGTTTTTTGACACCCTCCACCTATATCACCATTCTATAAATTTCCCTCTTTCCCTGCGCTTCTGCAGCTCCTCCTGAAGAAAGCGCTGCCTATCCTTGGCAATATACCGGCGGGCAAAGATATTGGGCACCGCCACTCCCAGCGCTATGCAGAGAATAATCAGTGAAGCCGTGATGCCGTTGGAAACAACCGCCGTCACCTCGCCTACCACACCGTGCATATTGATAAGCCCGAAAAGTGCACGATACATCAGCACTCCCGGAATCATCGGGATGACAGAAGGAATCGTCAGTACGTGATTGGGAACATGGAACCAATGCACTGCCTTCACGGCTATCAGGCTGACAACCATGCTGCCCATGAACGAACCTATCACCGGTCCGTAACCCAATTCGAAATTGACAAAGTTACGCGTACAAACGGCAATGATACCGCCCACCGCAACAACCCACAACAAGCGCCGCTGTATGTTGAATATCATGGAAAATCCCATGGCAGCTATCGCCGCCGCAATGGCATACACCAGATAACTGTCATGAGGCACCATACTCAATTCGCTGAACTTCTTGTCAATCACGACATCCTCCACCGTCAGCAGGCGCATGGCTATTACAATGCCGAAGGCCATTGCACAGACCATCAGCACCGTATTCACAGCCCGCACAATGCCCACCTGGATATAATTGTCAATCATATCATCCACAAAGTTTATCAGCGGCACCCCCGGAACGATGAACAGTGCACACGCCAACAACGGATGATAGGGAGTTTCCGAGAGCCCGGCAAACGAAGACACATAGGCCAGACAGGTAGAAATCAATGCGGCAATGGCAATACTCATATAGTGATTGATGCCGAACTCCATGCAACGGGCACGGACGCGGAAGCCGGCAAAAGCGCAGATAGAGGTAAACAGAAACGCCATCCAGTCACCACCGAACAGTTTACAGAAACCTCCGCAGGCAAAGCCGGCACCGATGGCAACAACGTATGGCACATAGTTCCGCTTCTTGTTTTTGATTCTTTCCAGTTCCTCCTCATACTGGTCGAGGGAATAGTCATTCTCAATAGCCCGCCAGGACAGTTTGCTGATTTCGGAAATGGCAGTCATGTTGATGCCATGCTTTTCACATTTCTGGAATTTGGAGAACGAATGCAGGCCGTCGCTCACATTCACCACCAGCATGGTATAACTTACGTCGATGTGGAGCTTTTCTTCCGGCAGCCCCAGATAGGCGGCAACACGGTTCAGGTTACGAACAACACGGTTCGTATCAGCCGCACTCTCCACCAGCAGCTGTCCGGTACGAAGCAATAAATCGAGTTTCCTGCGCAGCAGGGCAATCTCTTGTTCAGTCAAAGTCTTATCCATGAATCTTTTTACCTATTTTTTTGGAGGCACAAAGATAGGCAAAATGTAGAAAACGATTTCATTCTTTCGGCAGAAAACTCTACCTTTGCAGCCGTTTTTTTAATGGACACAAATGGAAATATTCTGGAATACTATCGCACAATACAACGAGGCCACCTGGTGGACACAGCTCCTCATCACCGCAGCAGGTATCCTGCTCACCACGCAACTCTACCGGAAACCGACCTTATGGGCAAAACGCTCCATGAAAATCTACATGGTATTTCTGAACGGGTGGATATCCATCGTGTACTACATGATGTATTGAGGAGCGCGCGGACACCACAATATACTCGCCATCT
>ENA-ORLI01000324-ORLI01000324.1-human-gut-metagenome-genome-assembly--contig:-NODE-324-length-12416-cov-5.71572_pt1 | contig 12416 bp, 6 predicted proteins | sample MGYA00243015_ERZ508825 | MGnify/ENA primary metagenome ERZ508825 (study PRJEB26277, sample SAMN04329804) | human gut metagenome | biome: human-associated habitat | host: Homo sapiens | place: USA... | reverse complement strand
CCAACTCCAGGCAAGCATTACTATACTACTGACGGACCTTTTACCAAAAATGCTCCTGTCACTTCGAATTTTGCATTACGGAATTATGATATATATCATGGTGAGATACAGGTGAATACTAGTGCTTCTGAGGGCATAACTCCTATTTTGATGGGGCCTGGTGGGGGAATAGTGTTGGGTATAGATTATTCCAGGAGAATTGTATATTGGGGGGATACAGATATGAGCCGTAATTTATCCGGTTCTGTGGCGATGAGTGAGAATCATATTAATTACTCTGCAGGAACCATCATTAATGTTGCGTCCAAATTGTTAGCCAATGTTTTTGCATGGATTACCGAAACCGTATTATATGGGGAATGAGCATTGTTATGTGCTCTCCCTATACTGTTTCGGTGACATTCCTGTATATCTTTTAAAATATTTCCCAAAGAATGAGATGTCTGGGAAATTAAGTGAATAGGCTATTTCCTGAATGGTAAAGTCTGTGGATTTTAGTTTGGCTTCCGCATCTGTTATCACTAGTTTGGCGATGATATCTGTAACAGTTTTTCCCGTAATCTTATTGACAGTAGTGCTGAGGTGCTGAGGGGATATATGAAGCAGGTCGGCATAAAAAGCTACACTCCGTTCTTTCGTATAATGTTTGATGATATATTGGACCAGGCGTTTCACAATTTCTTCTCCACGGTTGAAAGTACGTGTGGTTACATTGGTGTTCTGATGAATGCTGCCTACACCGTGCAATATAGTGAGCAGCATGGTGCTGATTAACTCTTTATTGGGCTTGGCTCCCATACGTTTCATTTTTATCAGCAACCGGAAATAGTCTTGAAACAACTCGGTTATTTCGGGACGCAGAGGGATAATGGGTGTGTCAATCAGGGCTGAAAGATAGTTCATGGTGGAATTGAAGAGATTTATTCCGTTCAGCAACTCTTTGTTGAATCCTATCAAGTACAGACGACAGTCGGGACTTTGCCGGTGAACATGTACAAAGGTTTCTGGCAGAATAGTGACAATGTCGTTCTTTTGTATCTTGTGTTCAGACAGATGGATCGTTATGTCACATTCACCTCGCAGGCACAGAAGGAACAAGCATCCTTCCATTCGTTGCGGATAGTGGTAAATACGGCCTAATGATCCTGTCATGTCAATTTCTGCAACGAAATCCTTATTCGATTTAAATAAGTTAATGTCATCTATATACTTCATAAAAATAAAGAAGGTTTTGATTATGCACCACAAATATAGGGCAGTTAGAGCAGATAACAAAGAAAATGCTTAAAAATAGACTAATATATCTTACTGTTAGCACTTGTACGCTTTTAATAATTATAAGAACTTTGCAGCGAAACTAATAGTGAAGATAAACAGTATGAAAGGTAAAAATTTGTCTATTATGGCAATGATTGCGGCAGTGTTCTGTTCTTGCGGACAGCAACCTGCACAAGAACGCGGTCCTCGGCCCGTGAAATTGGCGGAAGTGACCTCGTTAAGCAGGATCGAAAAATCGTATTCAGGTGTTGTGTCGCCTGATCAGTTCAGTGACTTGGCATTTAAAATGTCCGGTCCGCTGGTAGCAATGAATGTACTCGAAGGACAACGGGTGAAGAAAGGACAGGTAGTGGCCGAAATTGATCCGACAGATTACAAACTGGATTATGACGCTAAGAGGGCTTCATTCCAAAAGGCGTCATCACAAATGCAACGCGCAGAGAAACTGTTGGCCAAGAATGCTATTTCCATGCAAGAGTTCGAAACGACCCAAGCTTCGGATACCAATGCCAAATCGGCAGATGAAAATGCGCAAAACACTATGATTGTCACCAAACTTCGCGCTCCATTTGATGGCTTTATCCAAAAAAAATATGTTGAAAACTATCAGCGTGTACAGCCAGGACAAGGAGTGGTGTGTTTGATTAATCCGGCTAAATTGCAAGTGGAGTTCACTATCCCCGAAACGAATATTTCTTATGTAACTTCTCCTTCTACTATTTACGTAGAATTTGATGCCTATAAAGGAAAATTATTTCAGGCAAAAGTAAAGGAGTATGTAGAGGCTTCTCCCGATGGGGCAGGAGTTCCTGTATTCCTTTACATTGATGATCCGGAATTTGATTTGAAAAAATATAAGGTATCGGTGGGCTTTTCTTGCCGTGTTATTGTCAATATTGAGAATGATGTGGTAAAAGAAGGAATTACAGTGCCTTTGTCCGCTGTAGTGTTTGATAATAACTTGAATAGCAAGATCGTATTTATATATAATCCGTCTACACAGAAAGTAGAACTGCGTAAAGTCAGTGATGAGGGAATTATTGTAGGACGTAACGACCTGATAGTATCCGGAAATATTGAACCGGGCGAACAGGTTGTGTCTGCCGGAGCGTCTTATCTGGTAGATGGCCAGCAAGTAAAAATATTAACAGAATAAAAAAGGAGAGAGCATATCATGAATATTCCAAAATATTCTTTGGAGAACCGGAAGGTTATCTATTTCTTTTTGGCTATTTTGTTGATAGGCGGAGTAATCTCCTTCTTCAAGCTGCCTAAGAAAGAAGATGCGCCTTTTGTGATAAAGACTGCGGTATTGGTTACCCAGTATCCGGGAGCGAATCCACATGAAGTGGAGAAACTGATTACGGAACCGATTGAACGTGAAATTCAGTCCATGACAGATGTATATCAGATTAAATCGGAATCTTATTTCGGACTGTCTAAGATTTCTATTGAACTTCAGCCTACGATTGATCCGGATTATATGCCTGTAAAATGGGACGAATTACGTCGTAAAGTGGCGAATATACAACCTAAGTTGCCCAGTGGGGCGTCTACCATTACTGTAAATGATGACTTTGGTGATGTGTATGGTATTTATTATGCTTTGACAGCTGATGAGGGCTTCTCGTATACCGATTTGCGTGACTGGGCACAGCGTATCCGTACTCAGCTGACCCCGATTGAGGGAGTACAGAAAGTAATGTTATACGGAGAGCAGACCGAAGTGATCAATGTCAAGATATCTACCTCCAAACTTTCGGCATTGGGTATTGATCCCACTTCGATTATGGGCATCTTGCAGAAGCAGAATATACAGGTGAATACAGGAGATATAGCGACAGAAATTTATCAGTTGCGCTTGCGTACGGAAGGGACTTATACCAGTCTGGAAGATATAGAAAACCAGTTGATTATCAGCAAGGACGGACGGGAAGTCCGTTTGGGGGATATTGCAACAGTGGAGCGTGGATACTATGATCCGCCTTCAACCTTGATGCGGGTCAATGGTAAACGTGCTATCGGTATAGGTGTGGCCAGTGGAGCAAAGGATAATGTGGTGGCTGTGGGTAAAGCAGTGGACGAAAGGTTGGCGGAAATAGAGCAATTGTTGCCTATCGGCATTGAACTGACCTCGCTTTATCCTGAGGACAAGATTGCTGATGAGGCGAATAATGGCTTTATCCTGAATTTGATAGAATCATTGGTTATTGTTATCCTGATTATCTTTGTGGTGATGGGATCGCGTGCCGGTATGCTGATAGGTAGTTCCTTACTTTTCTCGGTAGGTGGTACTTTGCTTATTATGTTGATGTGGGGGGTAGGATTGAACCGTACTTCCTTGGCGGCATTTATTATCGCCATGGGGATGCTGGTGGACAATGCCATTGTGGTAACAGATAATGCGCAGATAGGTATCAAGCGCGGAAAATCACGTTATCAGTCATTGATAGAGGGAGCCATCAAGCCGCAATGGGCATTGCTGGGCGCTACTTTTATTGCTATCTGCTCTTTCCTGCCTTTGTATCTGGCACCGGCATCCGTGGCTGAGATTGTGAAACCGCTATTTGTTGTATTGGCTGTAGCACTGGGATTGTGCTGGATTCTGGCTTTGTGCCAGACTACGACTTTTGGTAATTTTATTTTGAAAGAAGCTGTTCCCGGCGGTGCAATGAAAGACCCGTATGATACTAAACTCTATCATAAATTCGAGAAGTTTCTGACCTTGCTGATTAAACGCCGTTTTGTGACATTGACCACGGTTTTTGTAACTTTGGTGCTTTCTTTGGTTATTATGGCTGTTATGCCTCAGAGTTTTTTCCCGAAAATGAATAAGCCTTATTTCCGTGCTGATCTGGTATTCCCTGAGGGATTTAGTATTCATGCGGTAGATCAGGATGTGATGAAGGTGGAGGATTACTTGAAGAATCATGAGAAAGTTAAATCATATTCGGTGACATTGGGTGGTACTCCGTTGCGTTACTATTTGGCAAGTTCTTCTTTTGGACCGAAGTCTAACTATGCCAATGTGATGGTGGAAACTAAAGACCCCGAAGATGCAGCCGAAGTAGAACAGCAGTTTTATGAGCACATGACTCAGAACTTTCCCAATATCATTACCCGTTCGGCACTTTTTGCTTTGTCTCCGGTGCCTGAAGCTGCTATTGAGATCGGTTTTATCGGTGAAAACCCCGATACATTGACCGCATTGGTTGAAAGGGCGAAAAAAATAGCCCGCCAGTGTGATATGGTGACGGATATCCGTTCCAACTGGGGAGATAAGGTGCCCGTGTGGAAACCGATGTTCTCTCAACAGAAAGGTTTACGCTTGGGGATTACCCGTCAGCAGGTTGCCAACTCATTCCGTACGGCTACCAATGGTTTGCCTTTGGGAGAATATCGTGAGGGGGATGTTTCCTTGCCTATCCTGCTGAAAGATGAGGATGTGGAAAAAATGAACTTGAATGATGTGAAAAGTGTGCCTGTATTCAGTACGAAAGGAAATTCCGTGAAAGTGGAACAGGTAATCGATAATTTCGCTTTGGGTTATGATTATAATGTAGTCCGTCGCTTTAACCGCGAGCGTTGTATGATGATGCAATGTGAACCTAAACGTGGAGCCAATACGATGGCTGCGTTTAAACAGGTGCTTACTGCCGTACAAGAGCAGATGCAGTTGCCCGAAGGGTATAAAATGAAATATTTCGGTGAGCAGGAAACACAGGATGTAAGTAATGCTGCATTGGCGAAGAATATTCCGCTGACTTTCCTGTTGATTTATGTGGTTCTGCTGTTTCTTTTCCCCAGCAACTACCGCAAGCCGGTATTGATTATGCTTATGTTGCCGCTGGTGTTTATCGGTGTGGTATGGGGATTGCTCTTGTTTGGCAAGTCATTGGACTTCTTTGCCATCCTCGGTTTGTTGGGATTGATTGGTATGAATATCAAGAATGCCATTGTGCTGGTCGATGAAATCGGACTTCAGTTGAAGGATGGAAAGGGGGCTGTGCCTGCCGTGGTCGAGGCTACCAAGACACGTATCGTTCCGGTGACCATGGCTTCCGGAACTACTATTCTGGGTATGCTTCCATTGTTGGGCGATGCCATGTTTGCAGGTATGGCGGCTACCATTATGGGTGGTTTGTTCGTATCGACGGTACTGACCATTTTTGTTCTTCCGGTAACTTATTGTATTTTCTTTAAAATCAGAGCAGACAGATAATGAAAACTAAGATGATCTATATTATAGGTATGGCTTGTATGACCGGTACACTTTCGGCTCAGACTGTCGTGGATTATTCTACCTTTGAACAAAAGGTACTGGATTATAGCCAAACCTTAAAACAGAGTGTGGCACAACGTACAGCTATGCAGAAGGCTATGAAAGCGGCAAAAACCGCTTTCTTCCCGGCTGTTGATGCAACGGGAAGCTATCAGTATCGTATTAACAAATACGAGATGGATCTTGGCGGAATGGCTGTTCCTATGGAGCACGATTCATACAGTGCCGAAGTAGGGGTATCACAACCTATTTATGCCGGTGGAAGCATCTATCACAATTACAAGGCTTCCCAAATACAAACCCAGATGGCGGATAAGTCGGTGGATTTGACAACGGATAATATTATCTATGCTGCTGAAGCCAGTTATTGGGGAACAGCCGCACAAAAAGAAATGTATGAAACGATGTGCCAGTATGTGCAGATTATTGAGCAGTTGACCAAAGTGCTGCAAGATAAGTACGATGATGGCTATATCAGCAAGACGGATCTCTTTCAGATGCAGACCCGTTAGAAAGCGGCTGAATTGCAACGTGTCAGCAGCTACCAGTCTTATCAGGTCGCCGTGCAGAATATGAATGTGCTGATGGGATTGGAACCGCTGGCTGAAATGGATTTGACGGATTCTATTTCTACCATATTGCCTATGCCTGCCTTTATTGGAGCGGAAACAGCCTTGAATGTGCGTCCCGATTATGCTATCTCACAGTTGGATGTGGATTATCAGAAAAGACAGGTAAGTCTGGCTGCCGCCAAGTACAATCCTTCTCTTTCTATCGGTTTTAAAGAGACATGGGGAACACAGATGTTGAACATTTCGGGCGAAACTATGTTTAATAGTAATGTGTATGCCTCTATTAAATTGCCGATTTTCCATTGGGGAGCCCGCTTTAAATCGACGGCTGCACAGAAGGCTATTTTATTAAGCAAGCAGTATGCATTGCAAGATAAGCAAGACCAAATAAGCAAAGAAGTGGCGAAGGCGTGGACTAGTCTGACCGAGAATACCCGTCAGATAAGTATTGCCGAGGAGAACTGCAAACTGGCAGAAGAGAATTTGGATTTGAACACTTTTAGTTATACTGAAGGTAAGTTGACTATTTTGGATGTGCTTTCTGCACAGCTGACATGGATACAGGCATATACAAACCTTATCCAATCTTATTATGAGCAGAAGATTGCGTTGGCTGATTACAGAAAAGCAACCGGTATAAGGTATTTAGGACAGAAATAGGTAAATTCAGACCAGATTCTTATTATATAAAAAAGTCACAATAAAGCAGGTTTGGCTATCTTTGTATCCAGACCTGCTTTATTTGTTTTTATTCAGTTTATGTTTACTGTAAAGCTTGTTTTAACAGTGGAAAAAAGAATAGATTACAATGAAGAAAATATCATTTTGGATCGTAATCTTTATATGTATGGCAGATGCGGCTTTGGCAGTCACGCAAGAGGGTGGGCTGTTTTATTTGCCTGAAGATACGACAATGCAACACAAAGACAGCACAGTACAGAAAAGGACTTTTTTCAAAAAGTTTCTGGACTATTTTAATGATGCTAATAAAGATAAGAATCATAAGAAATTTGATTTCAGTATTATTGGCGGACCACATTACAGTACGGATTCCAAACTGGGGCTGGGACTGGTGGCGGCGGGGCTTTATCGTACCGATAGAAATGACATGCTTCTTCCTCCATCCAAAGTATCTTTATTCGGAGATGTTTCCACTGTTGGCTTCTATATGTTGGGGATACGCGGAACTCATATCTTTCCGCAGGACAAATACCGGCTGGATTATACTCTTTATTTTTATTCCTTTCCTTCCAAGTTTTGGGGAATAGGGTACGATATGGGTAAGGTAGATGCCAATGAATCTGATTTAGATCGCTGGCAAGCACAAGTTAAAGCTAGTTTCCTGTTTCGGATAGCGGATAATCTATATATAGGTCCTATGGCATCTTATGATTATGTGCATGGTAAGAATATGGAACGCCCCGAACTACTGGAGGGGATGAATCTTACTACTGCTAATTATGGAGTGGGCCTTTCTTTGGCATATGATTCGCGCGATGTGTTGACCAATCCCCATAAGGGATATTATTTGAATATTACCCAGTGTTTCCGTCCTAAGTTTTTAGGAAACGATTATGCATTCAGTACTACGGATTTGCGTACCAGTTATTATCATCCTGTATGGAAAGGAGGATTGTTGGCAGGAGAATTACGCGGTACTTTTAATTTCGGTAATCCGTCATGGGCCATGATGGCGTTGTTGGGAAACTCGTATTCCATGCGTGGTTATTACGAAGGGCGCTATCGTGACAAGCATAAAATAGAGGGGCAGGTGGAATTGCGTCAGCATGTATGGAAACGTAATGGTGTTGTAGTTTGGATAGGGGCCGGAACTGTATTCAATAAGTTCAGTGCTTTGTGCATGGACAGAGTGTTGCCTAATTATGGAATAGGTTATCGTTGGGAGTTTAAAAAGAATGTAAATGTTCGTCTGGACTATGGATTTGGAAAAAATGGACAGTCTGGTTTTATCTTTAATATAAATGAAGCATTTTAAAGAATTTATTCAGTGGTGTTGTGAGCCACAACGGTTGTTCGTTCTGTTCATCGTTGTCTTGGCCATTCCCAATGTGGCATTGTTTTTTACAGAACAGCAAATGACACTTTGGGCACGTATTTGTAATGTCATTCTGCCGGTATCGGTTTATTGGTTGATTATGACATTGGGGCGTAAACCTGGAAAGACTATTTGGATCTTATTTCCGTTTGTTTTCTTTGCGGCATTCCAACTGGTATTGCTATACCTGTTCGGGCGTTCTATCATTGCAGTAGATATGTTCCTGAATCTGACAACTACTAATTCCGGGGAGGCGCTGGAACTGTTGGATAATTTACTGCCGGCTGTAATTGGTGTTTTTGTTGTTTACATTCCTGCTTTGGTCTTGGGAGGTTTTTCATGGGCCCGGGGTAATCAGTTGGAATATTCTTTTATTCGTTCTCAACGTAAGTATGCCTTGGCAGGTATTGTTGCAGGAGCGTTATTGACCGTTATCTGCTATGCGACGCAACGTGATTATCAAGTAAAGATCGAAATGTATCCGGCTAATGTATGTTATAATCTAGTATTGGCTGCAGAACGTGCGGGCGAAACAGCCGGATATGCGGAAACTTCAAGGGATTTTACTTTTAATGCCAGTGCCGCACATGATGAAAACAGCCGGGAAGTTTATGTCTTGGTGATAGGGGAAACGGCCCGTGCCTGTAATTTCGGACTTTATGGTTATGAAAGGAATACCACTCCATTACTTGATAAAATGGAGGGGGTGGTAACTTTCACGGATGTGCTTACCCAGTCTAATACTACTCATAAAAGTGTGCCTATGTTGCTTTCGGCAGCTTCGGCTGAGGATTATGACTGTCTTTATAGACAGAAAGGAATCATTACCGCTTTCAAGGAAGAAGGATTTCATACTGCCTTTTTTTCGAACCAGCTTCCTAACCATTCTTTTATTGATTTTTTGGGGATGGAGGCAGATGATTGGAAGTTTATCAAGAAAGATGCTCCGAAAGGAGCCAATATTTCGGATGACGAACTATTGTTTCTGGTAGAAAAGGAGCTAAAGGCAGGTCATCAAAAATTATTCATCGTGCTGCATGCCTATGGATCACATTTTAATTATAAAGAACGTTATCCCGAATCCATGTCTGTCTTTAAACCGGATAATCTGACAGACGCCAAATATGAGAATAAAGAGTATTTGATGAATGCATATGATAATACCATCCGTTATACAGATGGTTTCCTGGCTTCTTTGATCACTTTATTGCAGAAAACAAACTCTTTTTCGGCTATGCTTTATACTTCGGATCATGGAGAGGATATTTTTGATGATAATCGAAAATTATTTTTACACGCATCCCCGGTCCCGTCTTATTATCAACTGCATGTGCCATTTTTAATTTGGTTGTCCAAAACATATAGAGAAAAGAATGTGGAAGTACATGAAGCTATATTGCAGAACCGTGAAAAACCGGTGGCGGGAAATGCCTCCGTGTTTCATACCATGCTGAATTTGGCAGGGGTACAGACACCTTATAGGGCAGATAGCCTATCGGTAGCAAACAGACAATATCTCATTCGTCCGCGTTATTATCTTAATGACCATAATCTTCCTAAGTCATTGGATAAGATAGGATTAAAAAAGGAAGACATAGAACAGTTCAGACGGAATAATCTTGTTTTTCCTTGATGTGAAAAAGATTTAAAATGGTTGGAGAATTATAATAGAATTACGTATTAATGATTATTTTCGCACAGCTTTGTTATTGTATTTATTACGAAAACTATTATAATCCTTTTATTATGAAAAACAAGAAAAACAATTTCTATCTGATGGGAGTGGTGTTTATAGCCATTCTCGGCGGTTTACTTTTCGGTTATGATACAGCTGTTATTTCGGGGGCGGAGCAGGCTCTGCAAAAACATTTGGGATTAGATGCTTTCTGGCATGGCGTGACTGCTTCCAGTGCATTGATAGGTTGCGTCATTGGCAGTGCTTTTTCCGGTTATTTTGCTTCGGGGCTAGGACGTCGTAATTCGTTGCGTCTGGCTGCTTTATTGTTCTTCCTGTCTGCTTTAGGCTCTTATTATCCCGAATTTTTATTTTTCTCTAAAGGAGATACTTCGTTTGCATTGATCCTTGCTTTTAACTTTTATCGTATCATCGGGGGAATCGGTGTAGGACTTGCCTCTGCTGTTTGTCCGATGTACATTGCCGAAATTGCCCCTTCCGAAATTCGTGGTAAATTGGTTTCCTGTAATCAGTTTGCTATTATTTTTGGCATGTTGGTAGTCTATTTTGTCAATTATATGATTAAAGATGGTATGCCGGATGAAGTGCTTGTTTCCGATGGTTGGAGATATATGTTTGGTTCAGAAGCGGTTCCGGCTGCATTATTTGGCATTTTATTGTTTTTGGTTCCTGAAACTCCGCGCTATTTGGCTATGACCCATCAGGATGATAAAGCGTTTTCTGTACTTGAAAAAGTAAATGGAACAGATAAGGCTAAAACTATTTTGTCTGAAATAAAGGCTGTAACTTCCGAGAAAACGGAAAAACTGCTTACATACGGGCTGACAGTTATTGTAGTCGGCATCTTGCTTTCTGTATTTCAGCAAGCTATCGGCATTAATGCTGTGCTTTATTATGCACCGCGTATTTTTGAAAAAATCGGTGGCGGTGGCGATGGTATGATGCAGACTGTGGTAATGGGGGTGGTTAATATTCTCTTTACATTGATTGCCATCTTTACCGTAGAGAAGATGGGACGTAAACCCTTGTTGATTGTTGGTTCTATTGGCATGGCTGTAGGTGCATTCTGTGTTGCGTTTTGTGATGAGTTTCAGGTGGGAGGTATTCTTCCTGTTCTTTCCATCATAGTTTATGCTGCATTCTTTATGATGTCATGGGGACCTATCTGCTGGGTGTTGATTGCAGAGATATTTCCGAATACTATCCGCGGTAAGGCAGTGGCTATCGCTGTAGCTTTCCAGTGGATATTCATTTATCTGGTTTCTTCCACTTTTCCTGCCATGTATGAATTCAGTCCGGTATTTGCCTATGGGCTTTATGGCGTGATTTGTGTGCTTGCAGCTCTGTTTGTGTGGAAGATGGTTCCTGAAACAAAAGGAAAGACTTTGGAAGATATGACTCGTCTTTGGAAAGAAAGAGCAAGATAAGTTGGTGCGATGCCGGAAATGGTGTCTTTCATACCGGAGAATAGAAGCCATCCCTTTCAACTTAACAAATAGAAAGTTGGACGCGAAAATGCCCTCATGCCCTCACTTTGGCTCTAACTGGTTTATAATGAACTGCTTATTAGTGATGGTAGTATCTGTGTTAGTGAGGGCATTGCCCTCACTAACACAGATGCTTGAAAATAAATTATTCTAACTTTATCATGTGATATAAAGTACCTTTTCTGCTGGTTTTTGGGGAATGTTCAGTTTGCGGATAATGTGTCTGTATTAATTTATCTTGTTGATTGACAGGTTTTTCACGTTTGTACTCTTGCAAATAATTGAAAATCTTCATGTGCGGTCAGCCTTTCTCCCTTCTTCTCTGTAGTGGCGGAATAGAAGTGACATTTAAACAACTGTTCCAAAGGCGAAATTTACTCAAATTCGGTGTTGTTTTGCCAAAATACCTTCTCATTTTCATCATTCAACCCATAACGTTCGTTCTTATAAAGCAGCTGCATGGCTTGTGCAGCGAGTTGGCGGTAGTCTATGTATGCATATTTCCCTGTCTCTTATCTGTTTTCTCCCTTTTATTTTCTCACTTTTATATATTTGTAATTGCTTATTCACCACTGTGACTAAGTTTAATTACAGTAGTGGTTAAAGTTAACTACAATAGTGATTAGACTTAATTACATTCGTGATTAACAGATATTGAACTTTTAATCGTCAAAGAAGAACAGTATGATACAAACTACGGCACCGTTATTTATGCCGTTTGTGCAAGGAAGAAAAACTGAAAAAACAGGGGGCTTACCAAATAACCGGTTTATAGGCTTGTGCATGTATATTATATTGTGAATGAGTGTCTTAAGAGATGAGAATGAGGTGTGAGGGTAATGACTTTACAATGAGTGGGTTATAGTTGGAAATGAGGGCATGAGTGGGAACAACTTATAGAGCATCATTATGACATATTTAAGTATGCTCAGCATAGATGCCCCATACATTATCTTGCTGTAATGTATAAAAAAGAGCCGTATCATTACTTGGGAGTAGAGTTGATACGGCTCTTTTTATGGCTGATAAAGGGTGTCAAAGTATC
>ENA-ORLI01000320-ORLI01000320.1-human-gut-metagenome-genome-assembly--contig:-NODE-320-length-12541-cov-7.60548_pt1 | contig 12541 bp, 6 predicted proteins | sample MGYA00243015_ERZ508825 | MGnify/ENA primary metagenome ERZ508825 (study PRJEB26277, sample SAMN04329804) | human gut metagenome | biome: human-associated habitat | host: Homo sapiens | place: USA... | reverse complement strand
AATATCTGAAAATATATATGATGCTGGCGCGCGCCTTTGCGCCTGCCGCCGGGTTCGCGGGCGGCGAAGATTCCGGGGCGCCTTTTGCGCACAACCGGGCGCCGTTGGCGCCCAAAGCCTATGCCGAGCTGCCGCTGGGTGCGATCCGGGCGCAGGGCTGGCTGCTCGAAATGCTGGAACGCCAGCGTTCCGGGGCGACCGGACAGATGGACAGGCTCTATCCCGAGGTCATGGGCCCGCGTAACGGCTGGCTGGGCGGTGACGGCGACCAGTGGGAGCGCGGCCCCTATTGGATCGACGGGCTGCTGCCGCTGGCCTATATCCTGGATGACGGACAGCTCAAGGCAAAAGTGCAGCCCTGGGTCGAATGGGCGTTGCAAAGCCAGCGCGAAGACGGTTATTTCGGCCCGGCACAGGACTATCCTTACGAGGCGGGCCTGCAACGCGACAACTCGGCCGACTGGTGGCCGAGGATGGTGGTGCTGAAGATACTCCAGCAGTACTATTCCGCGACGGGCGACCGGCGCGTCGTCGATTTCATGACCCGCTATTTCCGGTACCAGTTGAAAACCCTGCCCGAAAAACCGCTGGGCCACTGGACATTCTGGGCACGCTACCGGGTGTGCGACAATCTGCAGGCCGTCTATTGGCTTTACAACCTGACCGGTGACGGATTCCTGCTGGAACTGGGCGACCTGCTCCACAGCCAGGGGCATGATTTCACCCGTATGTTCCTTCGCTCGGACGACCTCAAACGCTTCGGCTCCATCCACTGCGTAAACCTGGCGCAGGGGCTCAAGGAACCGGTTATCTATTACCAGCAGCATCCCGACCGGGAGTATATCGACGCCGTGAAAAAGGGGCTGTCCGATATCCGGCTGTTGCACGGCCAGCCCCAGGGAATGTTCGGCGGGGACGAGGGGCTGCACGGGAATAACCCTACGCAGGGCTCGGAGCTGTGTTCGGCCGTCGAGCTGATGTATTCGCTCGAAAAGATGACCGAAATCACGGGCGACGTCGCCTTTGCCGACCACCTCGAACGCATCGCGTTCAATGCCCTGCCGACGCAGGTCACCGACGACTTCATGCACAAGCAGTATTTCCAGCAGCCCAACCAGGTGATGGCGACCCGCCATACGCATAATTTCTACGAGGACGCCAACCACGCCCGCACGGACATCGTTTTCGGGACACTTTCGGGATACCCCTGCTGTTTCTCGAACATGCACCAGGGATGGCCCAAGTTCACGCAGAACCTGTGGTATGCCGCGCCCGGCGGCGGTGTGGCGGCGATGCTCTATTCGCCTTCCGAAGTTTCGCTGAAGGTCGGCGGCGGGCATGCGGTCACGATCGGCGAAGATACGGCCTATCCCATGGAGGACGAAATCCGCTTCACGATCCGGATGTCCGGTAAAAAAGCCTGCAAATTCCCGTTCCACCTGCGCATTCCCGCCTGGTGCCGCAACGCCGAGGTCTGCCTGAACGGGACGGTGATCGGGAATCCCCGCGGCGGGAGCATGGCCGTCTTCGACCGGGAGTGGCGCGACGGCGACCGGCTCGTGCTGCGCCTGCCGATGGAAGTGACCACGAGCCGCTGGTACGAAAACTCCGTGGCCGTCGAGCGCGGCCCGCTGGTGTATGCCCTCGCCATGCGGGAGACTTGGGAGAAAAAACCGTTCGGCGACGGCGAGACAGCCCAGTTCGGCGACGAATATTACGAGGTGACCTCCGCCGACAAGTGGAATTACGGGATACTTGCGCGTGCCGCGGAACAACCCGAAAAACATTTTTCCGTATCTTTGGACAAGGAAAAACAGCAGGGACGCTTTTTCTGGAATCCCGAAAATGCACCCGTCAGGATACGGGTCAGGGCGCGCGAGATCCCGACTTGGACGCTGTATAACGAAATGGCCGGGCCCCTGCCGTACTCGGTTTGCGCAAGCCCCTGCCCCGAGGAGGAGATCGAACTGATACCCTACGGTTGTACGACGCTGCGCATCTCGGAATTCCCCCTGGTACGCTAACCCTTCCGTAACGTGTTGTTTGCTAATACCCGGACTTATGAGAATCATCTATAAAACCTGCTTTTTATTGCTCTCCGTCATGGCCGCCCGCGCGGCCTTCGGCCAGGTGGCGGCCGTGCCCGATGCGGAAGAGCTGCGCCGTCCCTTCGGGGCGGACGATATTTCCAATTTCCGGACGCCGCCCCGGATCAACTATCCTCAGACGTGGTACCATGTCATGGGCGGCAACGTTTAGGCCGAGGGAATGACGGACGAGATCGAGGCGTTTGCAGTTCGGCGGCCCGAGGCCGGGCATCGAACCCCAGATCACGGCGCTGAGCCCGATGTGGGACGACGTGGTGAAGCATGCCGCAAAAGAGGCGCACCGGCTGGGGCTGCGCTTTACGATGCAGAACTGCTCGGGATGGGCGACCTCGGGCGGCCCGTGGATCGAACCGTCGAATGCGATGCGCCATCTGGCCTGGAGCCGCACGGATGCTTCGGCAGGGGACAGGGGCGTGGTGCTGCCCCTTCCGCAGACGGGGCGGGAGGCATGGCGCGATTACCGCGACATTGCCGTGCTGGCCTTTCCCACGCCGCTGGACGATACCGGCGATTTCCTGAAGCCCCTCTCGGCCGAAGGGAACCGCGACCTGCCGTGGAAGGAGGTGCTCTCCGGTACGAACCGCAGCCCGGTGCACCTGCCGCCGTGCGGCGACGGCGAACCCGTGCGGATCGAGGTCACGTTCCCCGAGGCAGTCACGATCCGCACCATCGAACTGCCGAGCATGAACAGCATCAACCATCCCCGCTGTTACGAGCCTGGCATCACCCTCAGCGTCGAAGCCATAGCCCCTAACGGGCATGCCACGCGGGTCATGCACGGTGCGGTGCCCTCGGCCAATTCGCAGGATAATACCCCGGTCTCGTTCGCCTGTGCCGACGGCGGTGCAACCGCCAGGTACCGTATTACGATCGAAAACAAATACGACATGACGCTCTGGTCGCTCAAACTGTATACGGCAGCCCGGAAAAACTGCTGGGAGTCCGAGGCGGGATGGACGCTCCGCAACCTGGAGCGGGCGAACGCCCACCCGCAGCAGAACCCTGCCGCATATGTTGCCCGGGATCGGATCGTGGATATCACGGATGCGATGCGCGAAGACGGTACGCTGGAGTGGACGGTGCCCGAGGGGCGCTGGACGATCCTGCGCATCGGCCATGTCAATACCGGCCGGCGGAATTCACCGGCCCCTCCCGAAGGAACCGGGTGGGAGTGCAATAAATTGTCGCCCGACGGGGCCCGGGCGCAGTTCGCCGGCTACATCGGACGCCTGCACGACGGCCCTTTGTCCGGCGGGCTGCTCGATGGCATGCTGCTCGACAGCTGGGAATGCGAGACCCAGACCTGGACGGACGATATGGAGGCCGAGTTCGCCGGGCGTAACGACTATGCGCTGCGCAGCTGGCTTCCGGCCGTCATGGGCTTCGTGGTCGACGACCAGGAGACCACGGCGCGGTTCCTGCGCGACTGGCGTGCGACGATTTCGAAACTTTTTTCCGAGAATTTCTACGGGACGATGGCTGCGCTCGCCCGGGAGAAGGGCCTGACTATTTCGTATGAAACGGCCGCCGGCGACGTTTTCCCGGCCGACATCCTCGAATATTACAAATATGCCGATGTCCCGATGTGCGAATTCTGGCAGCCTTTCACCGACGGCTTCGTCGGGTCGCTGAATTTCAAGCCCATAAAACCGGCCGCTTCGGCCGCCCGTTTCTACGGCAAGCCGCGGGTTTCGGCCGAAGCCTTTACCTCGTTCACCCATACGTGGGACGAACAGTGGAGTATGCTCAAGGAGGTCGCCAATACCAACCTGGCCGAGGGCGTCACGCACCTCATATACCATACCTATACGCATAACCCGCAACGACCGTTCCTGCCTCCCGGGACATCGTTCGGCGGGCCGGGTATCGGCACCCCTTTCCTGCGCGGGCAGACCTGGTGGAAACACATGCCCGTCATCAACGATTATTTCGCCCGTTGCAGCTATATGATGGAGCGGGGGCGCCCCGTTTCCGACATCATCTGGTATCTGGGTGACGAACTGAGCCCCAAGCCCGACCAGGATCCCGCCTTCCTGCAAGGCTACAAATACGACTATTGCAACCCCGATATACTGATGAACCGCCTCCGCGTGGAGGAGGGAATGTTCGTGACGCCCGATGGTATCCGTTACAGCGTGCTGTGGCTGCCCGACAACTGCCGGATGCTGCCCGCAACACTCGAGAAGATCCTCGCCTTCGTCCGGGCAGGCGCCACCGTTATCGGCGAGGCCCCCGAGGGGTTGGCGACGCTCAGCGGCGGGATGCAGGCGCAACGGCGTTTCGACAAAGCCGTAAAGGCGATTTGGGGAAGGCGTACCGCAGGCGTGCGGAAAGTCGGCAGGGGTCGTGTGATTTCGGGGCTGGCGATTCCTGAGGCGCTCGCTGCCGCCGGCATAACGCCCGACGTCCGGGGCGATGTGCTTTGGGCGCACCGCCGTACGGAAGGGGCGGACTGGTATTTCGTGTGTCCTCCGAAAGGTGCGGGCTTCGCCGGAACGCTGGATTTCCGTTGCAGCGGCATCGTCGAAGTGTGGGATCCCGCGACGGGCGGCAGAACGCGGGCACAGGCCGTCGCCTGCGGGGATCGCACCCGCGTGTCGCTCGAACTGCCGCAGTCAGGGTCGTGCTACGTCGTATTCCGGAGGGATGTCCCGGAGTCCGATCTGCCGCAGCCGCACGTCGCCGCGGGGGCGCAAGCCGCCGCGATCCCCCTGCGGGATTGGACGCTTCGTTTCCCGGCGGGTTGGGGTGCCCCCGAAAGGCTGGAACTGTCGGAACTGAAGCCCTGGAAAGACCTCGGCCTGTCCGAAGAGGGGCGGGCGTTCTCCGGCACGGCGGTTTACGAAACGACGTTCGAAGCCCGGGAGCCGGGTGCCACATATACGCTCGACCTGGGGCGTGTCGGGATGATTGCGGCGGTGACGGTGAACGGCCGCCCTGTGCAGACGCTTTGGGCGCCGCCTTACCGTACGGACATCAGCGATTATGTCCGTCCCGGAACCAATGCGGTTGTGGTCGAAGTGACCGGGAGCTGGTTCAACAGGCTGGTCTACGATGCGGCGCAGAAGCCCGCGGCACGCAAAACCTGGGTGATCCGCTGGCCCTTGGCCGATGAACCGCTGCGGGAAAGCGGACTTCTCGGGCCTGTGCATATAAATGTCGGAAAGGAATTGTAACCAGTGCTTTGTGCAATTTTGGGCGTGGCGCGAGCCGGCCGATTGTGCGGAAATATCTGACAATATAATGGAAAGGTTCCGGCAGCTTTGGCTGCCGGAACCGTTTTTCCGTATTTGCCGGGGAGGGGTAATCGAGCCGAATGATGAGGCCTGTATTTTTCGTTTCGTCCCATAGCCAGACCTTGCCCTGAGATATTTTCAGGACTAAGGCTTGCAATTCCTGCGAGGGGATACTCGATATTCCCTGTGTTTCCACCGTCACCTTGACGTATCGGTCGACCACGGGGGCCGTTTCCAGCATGCACGCCATGAAACGGCTTTGGGAGGTATTCTGTATCCGGAAACTGTGCCGGCTGGTGTTGTAGGCGTATTGGTAGAGGTCGTTGTCGTAGATGAACAGGCTGTTTTCGTTTTCGTATACACCCGGCACATCCTTTTGTAACAGGGCGTACGAATGGCCCGATTTGTCGGTGTCGCTCTTGCTGCAGGCCGTAACCACGGCGAAGAGCATGGTGAGGATGAGGATTCTTCTGAGCATGGCCGTCTCTTTTTATTTCGTGATTTCCAATTCTTTGATTAATACGTCGGTCGTGCCGTCATCGAACGTGACCTCGGCACGCAACTCGCAGGTGCCGGGTTCTGCGAATACGTGTTCGTCCCCGTCGAGCGTCGTGCCGTTCAGTTTCCAGGTGATTGTGTAGTCGTCGCAGGCGATGTTCGAGACGACCAGCGGTGCGGCCTCCCCGACGGCAAACCTTTTTTTGTCGAGGGCGATTACGGCATACTTCGATGTTAGAGGCTTCGTCGAGAATACAAACTCGACGGGCGTGGCTTCCTCGCTGTCGGAGGATGAGATGCTCCCTTCGTACTCTGTGTCGGGTTGCAGCCCTCTGATATAGAGCGAGGTCTCGGTCTGCGCGGGTGCCGAGGCGTAATCCTCGCCTCCTTTCTGCCGCCAGCTTACCAGCCATCGGTAGTCGGGGTTGTAGCCCGGCCAGGATAATTTCACTTCCCGCTGGTAGGGAATGATGTCGACCATGTCGGAACTCATTTTCACATGAACCCGGCACTCGCCGTATACCTCGGGGTTTTGTACCGAGGTCGCCGTGATGACGGCATTGCCCGTGGCAAGCGCCTTTAGTTTCCCGGTCGCATCGACCGATACGACGGCCTCGTCGCTGCTCTCCCAGGTCACTTTGCGGTTGGCGACTTCGAGGGGCCGGACGTTTGCATGCAGGGTCATTTCATCACCCACGGCCAGTTCGATCTCGGGTTCGTCGAATCCGACGCTTTCCACGGGAACGTCGACCTCTTCGTGCAGGACGATCGAGATTACCCAATTGCCCCCAAGGTCGTTCGACAGGTACCAGGTCTTGCCATTGTCGGTCGAGATAAGGCCGCCCTTGCCGTCAACCTGCGGGCCGCCGTCGGCCGTCGAAGGCCAGTCAGCGGCAGAATGCAGCAGGTAGCCCGTCTTGAGGCTTCGGCCCGCTTCGATGACGATATTTTCGGCCGAGAGGTCTATGGTCGTCACGCCATTCGCGACGATATTTTCCATGGGTTTGCAGTATACGATCTGGTCATCGACGAAGACGTACAGGTCGGCGACATTGTTGTCTCCGCCCAGCTGGATATTTACTTTCCGGAGGGTCTGTCCCACATACGGGGCCAGATCGCTGCTGTCCCAGCCCGCCGCCCGGATCTGTCCCGGGACGAAAAATATGCCTTGCAGGTTTTGTCCCGTATGCCATTTGAGCTCCGTCCCGCCGGCCTCCTCGACTGCCTGCAAAGTGATTTCGCAGGTATTGTCACCCTGCATTACCTCTACGTATCCGGAGTATATCAGGTAGCCTTCCTTGTCCGCTTCGATCCGGTATTTGCCTGTGGGTATCTCTGCAAACAGGCATATCCCGCTCAGTCCCGTGTCTCCGGTTATTTTCTTTCCGGAGGCTACCAGGCTCCGGGTGACCATGACCGATTGACGCTCGACCTCGTCGACGGGCGTGAGGCTGATGTAGGTGTTGGTTTGCAATTTCCCTGCGCTGTTTTTTACTGTCACGCTGAGCGATGCCGCGTCGGATTTCTTCACCGTGAAAGTGATGTTGCCGTCGGCTTGCTGCCGGATGTCGTCGATTTCGATCCCGACCGGAAGCCCGGCCCAGGTCTTGAATTCCGCATGAGTCTGTGAACTGAGCTTTGTGACCTGCCGGGTGCCCGGGAAATACATGCCGGCGCGGTAGGATGACGGGTTGTTATCGTTGTCCGCCTCTATCAGCTCGTGGCAGGGGTGTGAAGGCGAGCCGTTCGGGGCGTTCATGCCCCACATGCCCATGGCGGTATTCGAGTGTGTGCCGCTGCCGTCCGACCAGGTCACGATGTTTTGGGAGCGGTCGATGTGCCACACCAGCATTCCCCCGTATTCGAAATAGGAGTCCCACGGGGTGATGTCGCCGCTGTTGCTCCGGTTCTCGAAGAGGAAATATTCGTCCGGGTTGTTGGTCTTCAGCAGCAACCCCTTGTTTTTAGCCAGCGGTTCGAGCGTATATTCGCCCTCCCGGTCGATCACCTCGTAGTCGAGCCAGCCGAGCATCAATCGCTCCATGGAGTTGAAGTTGACCGGGATGATCCCGCCGTTGAACGTTCCGTCACAGTAGATCGAGAAGCGTCCCAGGCGCCCCGAATAATCGTCCGTGAGCCCTAACGTATGTGTGACCTTATCCGAAATTTCGGATAAGGTCACTTATCCTAACTTTTATATTATTCCAACTAATCGTGCAATCGCCTGATATATAGACAGATTATCAGATAAAAGTTTGGATAATATTTTTCTTTTTTATTACATTACAGGTAAGATGTTGGTATTCCTAAAATTAATTTTAATGTAATGACAAAAAGAAAGTATCCAGAACGAAAGTCTTCATATCAAAGACTTTCCTCAGCATTTCGATCTGTGATCGACAATTTTAAAATCGCGGCTTCAAAGACTGACAAAAGGGAAACAACCATTCAGGCCGAAGCCAACAATGGTTCAGCTTTTTTGTTGTGCCTGCAAGATCAGGGAGCCAAAACCTTGAATGATGTAACAACTACCATGATTCAAAAATTCTTCTTTGACGGAGAGAGGCAAATCAGAGGTCACACCTACAAAAACAATATTGTGGCTGTATTGAAAGGCAATCGGGAATTTGATACATGGGCGGAGTGTAAACGTATAATAAATTCCGTTCCACCAATTAGAAGGTCAAGAAAAAATTATCCATATCTACATAAAGACGAATTGGATATTATTAAATCAGAATTGTCGACAGGAACGCTTCTTTCTCTTCGCGACAAAGCTATTATGACGCTACTGATACATACAGGCATTCGAGGTGCAGACATTGCAAAAATGTCGATGACGAACATTGATTGGAAAGCGGATAGAATGAACATCCGGCAGTCTAAGACTGATGCACCGCTTTGTCTACCTCTTACAGCCACAGTGGGTAATGCCATTTATGATTACATCAAATATGAGCGTCAGAATAAAATGGGAATGAGTAATCTGTTTTTGAATACATTTGATATAAAAAAACAATTAAAAATCAGATCTATCGGGGTTATTGTCACACGAGCTTTAGAGAAAATAGGGGTTCGGCAAAATGGATGTCAAAAGGGAGTACGTTTATTCCGACACAATCTGGCATCGAGTTTACTTGAATCAGGAATAGCAACAAATGTAATCAGTGAAATTCTCGGACACACCTCTCCTTTATCATTAAATCCGTACATCGATGCAGATTTAGTGCATTTAAGGGAATGCGGATTAGATATAAGTTCGTTCCCGGTAAGAAAGGAGGTGTTTATATAATGAAAAATTTAGAAGAGTTGGTTTCACTATATCTTGAACAGTCAGATGGCGGGAAAAGCTATACCAACAACGCAAAATCTCTTAGAACATGGGCCCGACAGAATAATGCAAATGTAACGATAGACTCGCTTCTACAATGGATTAACAACGGTGTGCGTAAAACTACAAAGCCAAAGAACAAAATAGGATTTATTAATCATTTCATACGCTTTTTAAATTCGCGGGGAATCCATACAATCGTGCCATTACGGAACAGCCGTAAAATTCAACCTATTCGTAGAAATCCGGAAGAACAACCTTTAAAAATATCTGCGGCATCCGATCTGTTGGAAAAATATATTGTACACATGAGAACTGCCGGTGCATTGAGTAACACAACACATCAATGCCTGCGCTTTTTTAACAACCACTGCGCAGCTAATTATCCGATTACAAGTAAACTTACGGAAGAAATGATTTTATCGTGGTGTAGTAAACGGGAAACGGAATGCCCCGCTTCTTTTAACAAGCGAATAGCTCCAATCCGTTCATTTCTTCACTATGTAAACAAAGCCTCCGACGAGGAATTACCCTTGCCGGAATACCTACCATACGATAAGAAAAAGTTCATACCACATGCTTTCAGTCAAGATGAGTTGCGTAATCTATTTGAGAATGCAGATCTGATGGAAAAAATGACACACTATAGAGGCTATGCATTCCGTATACGTCGCATGACTTTATCCGTTATATTGCGTTTTCTATACAGCACGGGATTGCGTACTTGTGAAGCAAGGCTGTTGACTCGTGAAGATGTCGATTTACAGGATGGAGTAGTAAACATATCAAAGTCAAAAGGTATAAATCAGCATCGCATAGCCCTTCACCCAAGTTTATGGGATTTGCTTAGACAATATGATGATGCTGTCACACGATATATCCCTAATCGCAAAGCATTCTTCCCCAATGAGTTCGGCGATCATTTCAGCAGAACATGGCTGCCATATCATTTCAGCAGGCTTTGGACGATGTTTTCTGATGCCAAAGCAAGAATCTACGATTTAAGGAGTAATTATGCGGTTACAAACATAAATAAGTGGAAATACGTCGGCCCAGAATGGTTTGACAAACTTCTTTATCTCAGTCGCACTATGGGTCATACTACTATAAAAGCGACTGCCTATTATTATAACTTGGTACCTCTTTTTGCCGACCAACTTAATGAATTAAGTGGTTCGGGGCTAACAGAAATACTTCCTGACTTAACCGACTACTATACGAATGAAGAAGAATAAAACTGAGGCAACTATTATTATTTCTGCCGTTCACGAATGGATAGTAACATACCTACCACTACAAAGGTCGAGTAGCATACACACTCAAAAGGCTTATACAGACGCACTTGCATTATATGTCAACTTTCTTGAATCTGAGAAAGGTATTTCATGCGAAACGATGTCGTCAGACTGCTTTAGCATCGCATTTATACATGAATGGATGTTTTGGCTGAAGACCAAAAGAAAATCCTGTAACTCAACATGTAATCACCGACTCGCATGCCTCCGATCCTTCCTAAAATATTTAAGTCACAAAGATATCCGCTTTATTAACGTCGAATATGATTCAAAAGCGGTCAAACGGATGAAAGAACCGCAGCGAAGCATACTTGAAATCACGAAGAAGGCAATGAAAGCCTTTTTCGGCGTTATTGATTTGAAAACAAGAACAGGAAGACAATATTTTGCTTTATTTACTCTGCTATACAATACAGCCACACGTATCGACGAATTACTATCACTAAAACTTGACGACCTACATATTGGCGAACATGATGGCAAGAATTATATTACGGTATGGGGAAAAGGTACGAAACTGCGCAATATATATCTACTGCCAGAAGTCGTGAAAATAATTCGACAGTATGTGCATATGTTTCACGGAGATACACCTAATAAAGACGAATATTTGTTTTATTCAAATTATAATGGCAATAGGCATAAACTAAGTCCCGAAGCTATTAATAAACGTTTGAAAATTTATGCCAGATTAGCTCATGCGACGTGTTCAGAGATGCCGGAAAATATACATTGTCACAATTTACGTTCTGCCAGAGCTACACATTGGTTAGAAGAAGATCTAAACGTATTAATGATACAAAAGCTGCTCGGGCATGAGAATATATCTACAACGACCAAGAGTTATGTAGCTGTTTCAAATGCTCAAAAAGCAAAAGCACTGGCAACTCTTGAAGATGACGTAGCAAAAAATATTGCAAAGAAGTGGAAAAAGGTGAAGAAATCAGATTCTTTAGCTGAAATACTGGGATTAAAATAACTCGAATAACTTTTGATTATTATCCAAACTTTTATCTGATAATCTGTCTATATATCAGGCGATTGCACGATTAGTTGGAATAATATAAAAGTTAGGATAACCGAATTCATGGAGGAAGGTGGTATAACCGCCCCGGATCGTTTCGGACGCCATCTCTTGCGAGATCGCATAACTGTCGACCAGCTTTCCATCGAGCACCAGGCCGCCACCGGCTACGCCCGACGCATGCGGCCACGGGGTGGGAATCGTGGTATCGTTGGGCCCCGAGTAGAAGAGGTATACGTTGTCGACTTTGTTGTCGTTGTTGTAGTCGAACTGGGAGAAGTCTATGCCGTGCAGTTCCTTGGCCATCTTGCACGCTTCGATGACCATCTTGCCTACGTCGCCGTCGTTTCCCTCGCCGGGCTGGGGCTTCCCTCCGTAATATCCCATGGATTTCGACAGCGTGAGGGGGCCTACGACGATGAATTCAGGGCTGAATTTCCCGCCGGAGTTGTCGATCAGGAACTGCCGCGCGCTGCCTGCGCAGCCGAGGCCCGTATAGTTCTCGCCGTTGAGCATCCGGTCGTACTCTTCATTGGCGTTGGGTGTGTAAAACGGCCTCTCTTTCGTTTCCACGAGCAGGATGAGCCGTTTGGCGTTCCCTTGCCAGACCACCTGGTTGATGGTCGGTTCCCAGGGGACGGCGGGGCATGTCTGCCCGATGCCGAGGAAAAATAGCAGCAGGACGAGGATTCTGCCTGTCAAGTCGATGATTTTCATGTTGGTTGATAGTTTGGGTGAATCTGAAATGAGGTGGGATGATAAATCGTCATGCCGTCGGGGGAATCCGACGGCTGTCCGGCAGCGCTCCGTTGGTCTGAGGCAAATTTAGAGGCTAAATCCATTATGGATAGCATAGAATTTGGGATTAACTTATAGTAAATTGATATTCGCGCGCCTTTTTAAAATATCATTTTCTTATTCATTACGATCATTTGACCTGCGTGGCCGCCGGGAAATTGGATTTATTTTTGTATACAACAACCAACTACTATAAAATCAGATGCCTTTGACCTATTACCTATTATAATAAGCTATATAACCGGAAGAGT
>ENA-ORLI01000317-ORLI01000317.1-human-gut-metagenome-genome-assembly--contig:-NODE-317-length-12641-cov-5.8484_pt1 | contig 12641 bp, 8 predicted proteins | sample MGYA00243015_ERZ508825 | MGnify/ENA primary metagenome ERZ508825 (study PRJEB26277, sample SAMN04329804) | human gut metagenome | biome: human-associated habitat | host: Homo sapiens | place: USA... | reverse complement strand
CCCCCCCCCTTGCTGGTGGACAGATTATAATTCATAAGGCTTAATTTTTTTGGATGAAACACTATCGTTTCAAATATAGCAAAAAAATAGTCTATTCCCGTTAAAAAATTGTGAAATTCCGGTTCCCGGTCAAAATATATACACAAACGTCTGTTTTCCTGCCGGGATTTGTCTGTTTGGCGTATTGTTACCGGTGCCGACGGCGGGAAACGACGACCGTGCCGCATTGCCGCAGCCGGTAGCCAGATTGTCTGGGATGAAAGGGTGGGTGGATGAGCCGGGGATCGGGATTTAGTACATATTGTCGTACATCGACTGGCTCTTGTCGTATTTGAGGTCTGAAAGCGATGCCGCCTTTACGCCGATGTTGAAGCTCCAGCTGCGGTGGAACCCGAAGGGTATCCACGAGAACGACATCTGCCAGCAGTGCAGGTCGCGCGAGATGGAGATCGACGAGGTGGTGAGTTTGTTCGCCTTGATGTCGTAACCGCCCTGGAACGTGATGCCGGTCTTGGGCGTTATGGTAAGGCTGCCGTTGAAGCTGACGGTCTGCGTGACGTTCTTCTTGTATCCTTTGGGCGGGTAATTGCCCGTCGATATGTTGTAGTTGATGGCATAGTTGAACCCGAAGTTCCACGGCAGCGAGAAATCGTAGTACATCTGCGACATGTATTGCCGCCGCAGTACGGGATCCATGTTGCCGTAGGGGTCGTAGTAGGGGTTCATGTATTCGGGCGGGATACTGGTGATGTCGTTGATGGCCGATTGCGAACGGTCTTCGCGCGATTTGAACGTATAGCCGAACGACCAGCCCGTCGCGACGATACGCCCCGGGAAGAAGAGCTTGTTGTAGCGTTTGCCGTCGAGTCAGCCGGTAGGGGTCGAGCGTCAGCGTGAGGTTGAGGCCGAAATTCTTGAAGAGCGTCGTGCGGAACGAGATCGGGATGGTCGAGAGCCCCATCGAGTCGGCCAGGAAATTGTACGACCCGCTGATGCGCAGCTCGTCGATCAGCTTGATCTTCTTCACGCCCGAGGTGTCGCGCTTCGACAGTACCTTCATTTCGAGGTTCTGCGACAGCGAGAAGTTCATCGACATCGACCGTCCGGAACTGGGGACGCCGTATGCGTTGACCGAATAGGGCGAATAGGTGGTGAAACGTCCTGTCGAGTCGGTCTGCCGCGTCTTGTAGTAGCCGTATTTCGGGTCGCCGAAGTCCGGCGTATAGGCGAATCCGATCGAAGGGGTGAGTGTGTGGCGGATGGCCTGGATCTTACGATCCTTGCGCTTCTTGGTGAAGTCGTACATGCCGTATACGGTCGTCGATGCCGAGACGTTGAAGTTGTAGTTGTAGAGGCGGTAGAACCCGTATTGCGTCGGCAGCGTGTCCACCTTGTTCGTGACGGGGTTCCAGTCGAAATCGACTTTTTTGAAATACCACTTCTCGTTGTAGGTCGCCGACGGCGAGATGTTGATGTAGTTGAACAGGTTGAACGACGCCGATATGGGGATGTTGTGCTCGATACCGTTCTTCATGTTGTCGAGCGTCTCCTTCGAGAAGATCTTGTCCTCGGTGGTCGTCACCGAGTTGGTCATCTTGCCCGTATACTGCATCGAGATCTTTTCGTACCACCGCTCTTTGCCCATGCGCTCCTTGCGCTTGAAGGGGTAGAAACGCGAGACGTTGAAAACCACGGTCGGCAGCGTTACCGAGAGGCTTTTGTTCTGCGAGTTCTGCGAGATGGACATGTTCGCCGAGAGCGAGAAGGGGGTTCCCGCCCAGTTCTTCGAGTAGGCGATCGACGAGTTGGTCTGCGTCGAGAGGATGTCGTTGAGGTTGGTCGCCGAATATTTGCTGTAACCGCTCGTGGCGAAGTTCACCGATGCCGAGAAGGTCGACCCGGGGTTGGCCTTGGGATCCTGGGAGTGCGTCCACTGGATGCGGAAGTTGCTCTGCTTGATATAGTCCGGCTCGCCTTTTTCGCCCGTCTTGATGTTCGAGTACTGCATGTTGAAACTGCCGCTGTACTTGTAGCGTTTGATATAGCGCGATGCGGCCGACGCCTCCCACGAACCGAGCGTGTAGATACCGCCGCGTACGGCCAGGTCGGCATAGTCGCCCAGCGTGAAATAGTAACCCATGTCGCGCAGGAAAAACCCCTTGGAGTATTCCTCGCCGTAGGTGGGCATCAGCAGACCCGATTTGGGACCCATGTTGATCGGGAAGAAGCCCTCGGGGATGCCGAGGAAGTAGATCGGCACGTCCTCCATGACCAGGTAGGCCGGCCCCGTGACGACTTTCTTGCCGGGGATGACCTTGGCCTTGGTCATCGCCAGGTAGAAGTGCGGGTGGTCGGTCTCGTCGCAGGTCGTGTATTTGCCGTGCTGGATGTTGACCGTGTTGTCGGGCATTTTCTTCACGCTGCCTCCGACCAGCCAGCCGTCGCCCTGCTGCGTCGCCACGCCCTTGATCTTGGCCTTCTTCGAGGTGAGGTTGTAGGTGATCGTATCCATCGTGTACGATGCGTCGCCCTCGGAGAATTCGGGTTTGGTGACGATCGGTTTGCCTTCGAGCGAGTCGGGCTTGCCGTATGCATAGACCATCTTGGTGTCCATGTTGATCTGCATGTAGTCGGCCTTGAGGTTGCTGTTCTGATAGGTGATGTCGCCTTCGTTGTAAATGTAGACCATCTTGTTGCGCACGTCGTAGACCAGCGAGTCCTTGTTCTTGCCCGTGATCGGGTCGTCGAGGAACGCCCCCGGTTTCTGGGGCTTTTTCTCTTTCACCGTGTCGCGGGCGATGGTGTCCGCCCCGCGGCCTTCGAGCGAGTCGCCTTTCTGCGTGATGAGCGAATCGAGCTGTGCGCCGAAGAGCGAATCGCGCTGCTCCTGCGGCAGGGCTTCGAATGCGGCGCGGCGGCGTGCCTGTTTCCGGGCGGCGCGTGCCTGCTCGCGGCGGTCGCGGCGGCTTTGGGTCGCAGCTTCCGGCACTTCGGCCGCGGCTTCGGAATGGGTCTGGAGGGAATCGGACAGGCGTTGGCGGAGGCTGTCTTCGGCTGCCGAGGCAAGCATTCCCCGGGGTACGGACGAGCCGAACACCAGCTGGGCGAAGAGTAGGAGTGCCGCCGCCGAAAACAGATATTTTACCCTGATTCTATCCAAAATCCCAATAATTTTTCGTACCTTTGCCGACATGTCGGCAAAAACGCCTGGATCGGGGCCTCGATGCACTCCCGCCGGGTTTTTTAGGCGCGACAAAGATAGGTAAAAAATTACAGAAAGCTCACATTTGGCTCCATTAAATATGCGCACACGACTGTTCCTGTTATTCGCGTTTGCGGCCGTTACCGTTCTAATGAACGGTGCCACGGCCGGGAATATTGCGCACGGGGTCGAAGTTGTGGTCATCGATGCCGGACACGGCGGGAAATTCCCCGGGGCGCACTACGGCAATGTCTACGAGAAAGACCTCACGCTGAAGGTGCCGCTCAAACTCGGGAAGCTCTTCGAGGAGGGGATGCCGGGCGTGAAGGTTGTCTATACCCGCAAGACGGACAAGGCGCTGGGCACCGACTTGGCAACCGACCTCCAGGCGCGTGCCGACATCGCCAACAAGGCCGGCGGCGACCTCTTCGTTTCGATCCACGTCAATGCTGCGAAATCCTCGGCGGCACGGGGTGTCGAGACGCTCATCATGGGCGAAAGCCCCAAGGAGCAGCGTTACAACGAGAACGCCCTGTTCGAGAACAACCGCGAAGACCTGATCGACATGTCGGACGAGCGGACGGCGGCCATCGTGCGGGCATATATCCAGAACCTGCAATTCACCTACGGCGAGTACAGCATGGCGCTGGCGCGCTGTATCCAGAATAATTACCTGAAGGCCGGGCGCCATTCGCGGGGCATCAAACCCCAGCTGCTGCGTGTGCTCTATGCCACCGACATGCCGGGCGTGCTGACCGAGATCGGTTTCATGTCCAACGCCCAGGAGATGGCCTATATGAAGTCGGAAAAGGGGCAGGACGAGATCGCCCGCTCGATTTACGAAGGCGTGAGGGATTATTCGGCCTATGTGCTCGAAACGCGCCGCGCCGAAGAGGAGGCCGCGGCAGCCCCGAAGCCCGGTAAAGAGCCCGAAACGCAGGTCGTCATCGGGAAGGAGCCCGTGCGCCCTGCGGAGCAGGACAAGGCATCCGATACGCCTGCCGGGAAGTCCGGACGGAAGCCTGCCGGGAAGGCCGCCACCCCGGAAAAAGGGGAGCCGGAGAAGGCTGCGGGCAAGTCCGGGGCGCAGAAACCGGAACCGCGGAAACCGGCCAAGGCCGGGGATGCCCCCAAACAAGCCGCCCGGCCGCTGCGTTATACCGTGCAGGTGCTGGCCAGCGCGCAGACCGTGCCGACCTCGTCCGCACGTTTCAAAGCCTACCGCAACAAGGTGAAACAGTATACCGCCGAGGGGCGGTTCCGCTATAAATATTGCGTCGGCGAGTACGATACCCGTGCCGCCGCCCAGAAACGGCTCGCCGAAGTGCGCAAGGTTTTCCCCGACGCCTTCGTCGTGTGCTGCCGGGGTACGCAAATTGTGAAATAAAAACAAGCGAAATATGAAAAGGGAAGTTAAGATCGGAATATTCGCCGTGGCGATGATCGGCGTTGCCTGGGCCGGAATTCGGTTTCTGAAAGGTTTCGACATTTTCAGCCGGAACGTCGAGTATTATGCCGCCTACGACCAGATCAACGGCGTGCAGAACGCGTCGCCGATCATGATGAAGGGCGTGAAGATCGGCTCCGTGACACGGCTTTCGTTCGACCCCGCGCGCAGCGACAAGGTCGTGTTGCAGTTCACCATCAAGCGCCAGTACCGCATCCCGACCGATTCCGAGGCCAAGATCTTCAGCAACGGGCTGATGGGTGCCAAGGCGATCGAAATCACCTACGGCACGGCCGCCACCTACCTCCAGAAGGGCGATACGCTGCGTTCGAGCCGCGACCGCGATCTGATGGACATGGCCGGCTCCGAGCTGGATTTCTTCAAGCAGAAGGTTTCGCAGCTCACCACCGACCTTTCGCGCACGCTCGAAAACCTGAACGGCCTGATGGAAACCAATGCGGACAACATCGCCGGGACGCTCGGCAACCTGAACTCCGTGACGGGCGACATGGCCGAGATACTCTCTGCGGAGAAAAACAGCCTGAAGAGCGCGCTGGACAACCTTTCGAAATTCTCCGACATGCTCGGCGAGAATGCTGGGCGCGTGGACAGCATCATCGGCGACGTGGATCGTTTCACCTCGCAGCTCACCGAGGAGCAGTTCGCCCGCAAACTTTCGCAAGCCGTGGAGCACCTCGACGACCTCGTGGCGCGTATCGCGCAGGGCGAAGGCACGATCGGCAAGCTCATCAGCGACCCCGAACTGTACGATTCGCTCGAAAAGGCCAGCGACAACCTCGCGGCGCTGCTGGCCGATGTCAAACAATACCCCGGCCGTTACGTCCACCTCTCGCTTTTCGGGCGCAACCCCGAAAAGATGAAGGAGCGTGCCGACAAGAAGGCCGCCAAGGCTGCTGCCAAGGCTGAGCGCGATTCGCTCAGGCGGCTGCAGTAGCCGTTCAATCCGACATAAAGATGATTTATCCTGCAAACTTCGAGCAGAAGATCAGCTTCGACCGGCTTCGGGAACAGGTTGCAGCGCTTTGCACCATGCGTGCCGCCCGCGGGAAGCTCGCCGAAGAGACTTTCTCGACCTCGGCGCGCGAGATCGGGCGGAGGCTGGAACTTGCCGACCAGATGCGCCTGCTGCTCGACATGGAGCACGATTTTCCCGGCGGGGAATATCCCGACGTCGACCATGTCGTTGCCAAACTGCGTGTCGAAGGGACGTTCCTCGACGTGGGGGAGGTGGTGACCCTGCACCGGGCGCTGAGCCTCGTCGGCAGCGTCGTTGCGTTCATCCTCGCCCGCGAAGGGCAATATCCGGCGCTGTATGCCCGCAGCCGCGGCGTCGAGGCATTCCCCGGGATCGTGCAGCGGATCGACGCCATCGTCGATCGTTTCGGCAATATCCGGGACAATGCTTCGCCGGCCCTGCTGGAGATTCGGCGCGCCATCCGCGAACGCGAAGGGCAGGCCGCCAAGCGGTTGCAGGCGGTGCTCGCCGCCGCCAAAGGGGCCGGTATCGTCGATGCCGACGCCCAGATATCGATCCGCGAAGGGAAGGCCGTGATCCCGGTTGCCGCGGCCAATAAACGCAAGCTGCAGGGCTTCATCCACGACGAATCGGCCACGGGGCGTACGTTCTACGTCGAACCGGTCGAGGTCGTGGAGATCAACAACGAGCTGCGCGAACTGGAATATGCCGAGCGGCGCGAGATCGTCCGCATCCTCTCGGAGTTCACCGATTCGGTGCGCCCCGATGCCGGGCTGATCGCCGCGTCGGGCGACTACCTGGCCGAGATCGACATGCTGCGTGCCAAGGGACGCTGGGCATCGCAGAACGGCTGCGTGAAACCGATCATCTCGGACGACGACCGGCTGGTGCTGAAGAATGCCCGCCACCCGCTCCTGCAGCAAACCCTGCGGGCGCAGGGGCGCGAGGTCGTACCGCTCGACATGCAGCTCGACCGCCGCAAGCATATCCTTGTCATTTCGGGGCCCAATGCAGGTGGCAAGTCGGTCTGCCTCAAGACCACCGGCCTCGTGCAGTATATGTTCCAGTGCGGGTTCCCCGTTCCGGCATCGGAGGTTTCGGAACTGCCCGTGTTCCGTTCGATCTTCATCGACATCGGCGACGAGCAGTCGATCGACGACGACCTGTCTACCTATTCGTCGCACCTGCTCAACATGAAGAACATGCTCGCGGGGGCTTCGTCGTCGACGCTGGTGCTGATCGACGAGTTCGGGTCGGGTACCGAGCCGGTCATCGGCGGCGCCATCGCCGAGGCCATCCTCGAACGCCTGCTGACCAAAGGGTGCTACGGCGTCATCACGACCCACTATGCCAATATCAAATACTATGCGTCGAATACCGAGGGCATCGCCAATGGCGCCATGATGTTCGACGTGCAGAATATCCGCCCGCTGTTCCGCCTCGAAACGGGCAAGCCGGGCTGTTCGTTCGCCGTGGAGAGCGCCCGCAAGATCGGGCTCCCGGAGGATATTATCCGCGCGGCGGGCGAGAAGGCCGGCAGCGACCATATCAACATCGAGAAGCAGCTGCGTGAGATCGCCCGCGACAAGCATTACTGGGAACAGAAGCGCGACCGCATCCGCTTGACCGACCGCAAGGTCGAGGAGTTGGAGCAGACCTATGCCGGGCAGCTGTCGAAGATCAGGGCCGAGCGGCAGGAGATACTCAAAAAGGCCAAGCTGGAGGCGCAGCAGCTGATCGCCGATGCCAACCGGCAGATCGAGAATACGATCAGGACGATCCGCGAGGCGCAGGCCGAAAAGGAGCTGACGCGCCTTGCGCGCCGCGAACTGGACGATTTCCGCGACGCGGTGGCGAAGGCCGACACGGCGGACAAGGACGCCGAGGTCGCCCGCGAGATCGAACGTATCGAGCGCCGCCGTCAGCGGCGTGAAGAACGCAAGGCGCAGCGGGGCGAGGCGCAGGCGGCGGGGGCTGCCCCTGCCGAGGCTCCGAAACCGCGCGAGGTGGAGGCCGGGTCGAAAGTCCGCATGGCCGGACAGGATATGGTCGGCGTGGTGCAGTCGGTCAAGGGGCGCAAGGCGCAGGTTGCCTTCGGCCAGATACTGACTACGGTTGACCGGAAGATGCTGACCGTGGTCTCGAACAGCGAGTTCCGCGAGGCGACACGCCCGCAGACGGCGCGGACGGTGGTGTCGGCCGACATTTCGGCCCGCAAGCTCAGCTTCAAAGACCATATCGACGTGCGGGGCATGCGTGCCGCTGAGGCGCTGGACGCCGTGCAGGATTTCATCGACGACGCCCTGATGGTGGGCGTGGGGTCGGTGTCGATCCTCCACGGCAAGGGCACGGGGGCTCTCAAGGAGGAGATACGCCGCTACCTGCGCACGGTGCCCGAGGTCGAAAGCGCCCGCGACGAGCATGCCGACCGGGGCGGGGCGGGAATTACGATCGTGACATTTGACCTTTCGTGAGGACGGCTGCCTCCGGCGCTTCCGCTCGCGGCAGCCGCATACTCCGCGTATGTTCCTGCCCCGCCGGTTTCGTGAAGCCCCGGATGCCATCCGCCCGGCGAAAAACGGATAAGATACAGGATGAACTACAAACTCTCGGAAATAGCCGCCGTTGTCGGCGGGAAATTTACAGGCTGCGATGCCGAAGTGCGGTCGGTCGTCACCGACAGCCGCTCGCTGTCGTGCGAACTGGGCTGCTGCCCGATGTTCGTGGCCATGCGCGGTGCCAACCACGACTCGCACGGCTTCGTCGCCCAGATGTCGGCGCGCGGCGTGCGTGCGTTCCTCGTCGAACGTGACGTTGAGTGCCCCGCCGGTTGCGGCTTCGTGCGTGTGGACAACGCCATCGACGCCCTGCAACGCCTTGCGGCGCACTACCGTGCGCAATTCAAGGGTACGGTCGTCGGCATCACCGGTTCGAACGGCAAGACCGTCATCAAGGAGTGGATCGCCGAAGAACTGCCCGCGGGGATGAAATATTACCGCTCGCCGAAAAGCTACAATTCGCAGCTGGGCGTGCCCCTCTCGGTGCTGATGCTCGAAGGCGACGAGGAGCTGGCGGTCTTCGAGGCGGGCATTTCGAAGCCCGGCGAGATGGAGCGGCTGGAACGCATCATCCGTCCCGACGTGGTTGTTTTTACCTCGATCGGCGACGCGCATCAGGAGAATTTCCTCAATCTCGAGCAGAAGTGCGACGAGAAAATGGTGCTGGCCCGCAATGCCTCGAAAATCATCTACCACAGCTATTACGAGCCGCTGGGGGGCATGGTCGCGGCGCGTTTCGCCGACCGCAAGCCCCTCGATGCCGCGTCGTTCCCCGAGGTGCCGGAGTCGGTCATCGGCAACGCCGCATCGCGCCGCAATGCCCAGATCGTCGAGGCGTTCTGCGCCGCGATGCACTATCCCGCGCCGTCGTTCGCCTCGGCGCCCACGGTGCCCATGCGTCTCGAGGTGAAGGAGGGCATCAACGATTCGATCCTGATCAACGACGCCTATAACCTCGACCTCAATTCGCTGGCGCTGGCGCTCGATTACCTGCACGGCGTGGCGCTGAACCGCCGCCGTACGCTCGTCCTGTCGGACATCTCGCAGAGCGGGCTTTCCGACGGCGAGCTCTACGGCCGTGTCGCGGGGATGGTCGCACGGGCGGGCGTCGACTTCCTGATCGGCATCGGCCCGCGCCTGAAACGCCATGCAGGTCTGTTCGGCTGCGACAAGGAGTTTTACGCCTCGACCGACGAGTGCATCGCGCGCATCGACCGCAGGGCCGTGGCCGGGCGTGCCATCCTGCTGAAAGGCGCCCGCGATTTCCGCTTCGAGAAACTGGCGCACGCCCTCGCGCGCCGCAGCCATACGACGGTGCTGGAGGTCGACCTCGACGCCATGACGCACAATCTCAATTTCTTCCGTTCGAAGCTCAGCTTCGGTACGAAACTCGTGGCGATGGTCAAGGCCGGCTCGTACGGTGCCGGCGATTTCGAAGTCGCGCAACTGTTGCAGCACCAGGGCGTCGATTACCTGGCCGTGGCGTTCGCCGACGAAGGGGTACTGTTGCGCGAGCGGGGCATTTCGATGCCCGTCGTGGTGCTCAACGCCGATGCCGACAGTTTCGATCAGATGATCGCCAACCGCCTCGAACCCGAGATATACAGCCTCCATTCGCTCGGCGCCTTCGCCGGGGCCGTGGTGCATGCGGGCGAGAGCCGTTACCCGATCCATATCAAGCTCGACACGGGTATGCACAGGCTGGGATTCACGGACGACGAAGTCGGGGCGCTGTGCAGGGCGCTGGCGGAAACCCCGCAGGTCAAGGTCGCCTCGGTCTTCTCGCACCTCAACTGTGCCGACATGCCCGAAGAGGATGCCTATACCCGGGCGCAGATCGCCCTGTTCGACCGCATGAGCGCCCGCGTCGCCGCCTCGCTGCCCTATCCGGTCATCCGCCATACGGCCAATTCGGCCGCCATCGAACGCTTCCCCGAGGCGCAGTTCGACATGTGCCGCCTCGGGCTGGGGCTTTACGGCTTCGGCTACCGGCATAACGGGATGCTGCGTCCCGTCTCGACCCTCCGCACGCGTATCGTGCAGGTCAAGCACCTGTCTGCGGGCGAGGCCGTAGGGTATGGACGGGCCGGGAAACTCACGCGCGAAACTACGACGGCGACGATCCCCATCGGATATGCCGACGGGCTCGACCGCCACCTGGGCTGCGGCCGCTGGTCGGTGCTGGTGGCCGGGAGCCCCGTCCCCATCGTCGGACGCATCTGCATGGACAGCTGCATGGTCGACATTACGGGGATTCCCGGCGTGAAGGAAGGCGACGAAGTCGTGGTCTTCTCGCCCGAGCCGGGCAACGACCTGGAAACGATGGCCCGCGTACTCGATACGATTCCCTATGAGATCATGACCTCGGTTTCGGGGCGCGTAAAACGGATTTACCTCAAAGAATAACGTTATGAAATGCTATGATTGCGGCGGTGAAATCGCTTCCGGAACCGGAACGTGTCCCTCCTGCGGTTGCCCCGCCGGGCGCGATGAGGCCGCCGAGTGCCTCGGGGCGCGGCTGCTGACGGCACAGCTCGAATCCGCATCGGCCCTCGACCAGTTGGGCAAGGCTCGCAGCGCCATGTTCGCCGCGGCGTTGCTGGCGCTCGCCAGCGGCGTGGTCGAACTGGTCAACGCCCAGGGAAACGGGGTGAGACTGATGGTCGGAATCGTGATGCTCGTGCTGGCGGGCGGCTATGTGGCTATCGGCTGCAATGTCCGCAAATCCCCGCTGGTGCTTTCGGTTGCGGGGCTGGTCGTGAGCGCATTCTTCCTGAGCGGTGTTTTCGGGGTGGTGATCGCCGGTGTCATGGCGCTGAGCGTCTGGTTTGCGGTGCTGTATACGAAGGCCGCCGGCCGGGAGCGGGAACTCCGGGCCAAACTCGAAAAACTGAAATAAGATGTACGGAACGCTCTATCTGATCCCGTGTCCGATTTCGGACGAAACGGCACCGTGGGACGTGCTGCCTGCGGCGAACCGTGCCGTGATGGATTCGCTCGACTATTTCATCGTCGAGAACACCCGTTCGGCGCGGCGGTTCCTGTCGAAGGCCGGCATCGCGCGGCCGATCGACACGCTGGAGTTCCGCGAGCTGAACGAACATACCGTCGCCGGGCGTGAGGTCGAAGAGCTGGTGAAACCGCTCGTTGAGGGCCGCTCGGCGGGGGTTGTTTCCGAAGCGGGCGTGCCGGGCGTCGCCGATCCCGGGGCACTGGTCGTCGAGGCGTGCCACCGCCACGGTATCCGCGTGGTGCCGCTCGTCGGGCCGTCGTCCGTCATCCTGGCCGTCATGGCCTCGGGGCTCAACGGGCAGTCGTTCGCCTTCAACGGCTACCTGCCCGTCAAGCCGCCCGAACGGGTGCAGGCGATCCGCCGCTTCGAACGCCGTGCGCAATCCGAACGCCAGTCGCAGCTCTTCATCGAGGCGCCTTACCGCAATGTGAAGCTGATGGAACAGCTCCTGCAAACCCTTGCCCCCGAGACGCGCCTGACGCTGGCGATGGACATTACCGCCCCCGGCGAATATATCCGTACGCTCGCCGTGCGCGAGTGGCGGTCGGTGCGGCTGCCGGAAATGAACAGGCGCCCGGCGATTTTTATCATCGGGTAGGCATGGCCCGGCGGTTGGTATACAATTTGTTCGAATATAAGACGGAAAATCTGAAAAACACGAGATATGAAAAAGGAAAAAACTTATAATGAGGCTGTTGACGGTGACGAAGGATTCGTTCCCGGTGAAGGTTACCCTTCGTGCGACGGCGAACCCTGTGCCAATGTGTCAGACGACTCGCAGGACGGGACTGACACAATGGCAGACGCTGCCGAAGGCGGCGACAAGGCCGGAGCGGGATCGGATCTGACGGCGGCACTGGCCGAGTGGCAGGATAAATTCATCCGCCTGCAGGCCGAATTCGATAATTACCGCAGGCGTACGCTCAAGGAGAAGATGGACTTGGTGCAGACCGGGGGCCGTGACGTGCTGCTGGCGATGCTCCCCGTGCGCGACGACGTGCAGCGTGCCGTCGATGCCATGCAGAAGAGCGACGACATCGAGGCGCTGCGTGCCGGCGTGACGCTTATTTATCAGAAATTTACCGATACGCTCCGCCAGAAAGGGGTTACCGAGATCGACGTCAAGGGCAGGGAGTTCGACGCCGACCTCTGCGAGGCGGTGGCTAAATTCGCTGCCGGGGAGGAAATGCAGGGCAAGGTCGTCGATATTGTCCAGACGGGTTATATGCTGGGCGACAAGGTGCTGCGTTTCGCAAAAGTTGTTGTAGGAGAATAATGCCATGGCAGAAAAGAGGGATTACTACGAAGTGCTGGGCGTCCAGAAAAACGCTAACGCTGACAAAATAAAGAAGGCTTACCGCAAGGCGACCATCCAATACCACACCGAAAAACACCCGAATGACAAGGAGGCCGAAGAAAAATTC
>ENA-ORLI01000314-ORLI01000314.1-human-gut-metagenome-genome-assembly--contig:-NODE-314-length-12740-cov-7.39945_pt1 | contig 12740 bp, 10 predicted proteins | sample MGYA00243015_ERZ508825 | MGnify/ENA primary metagenome ERZ508825 (study PRJEB26277, sample SAMN04329804) | human gut metagenome | biome: human-associated habitat | host: Homo sapiens | place: USA... | reverse complement strand
ATTCACCGGATTATTCGCCCCATACTGATACGGTGACATCGAATAATACTTCTCTACAAACCTGTCATTGGTATGGCACCTTCCCAACGCTGCATCATAATGCCTTGCCCCGTAGTCATACCAGTTCAAGCCTTTCTTCGAGTCATACTCCTTGCCATTGTACTTGTAAGGCTGAGTATTGCTTGTACTTGCAAATACGCCGCCAAAAGGATAGTAATGGTTCGTTTCCTCTACCGTGCCGCTCTGGTTGATTACTACCCGGTGATTCCCCTGATGGTCTTTCAAGTAATAGTGATACTTGTTGTCACTCAAAGTTACATAACCCTCTTCGGTAAGAAGCAACTTCTGGACTCCGTTTTCATAGACCACGTTTCCGCAATAGTCCGTCGTCGTGGTGGTAGTACCTATCTTATGGACTGTTCTCAGCTTTGTGCCATCGGCTCCATAAATATAGGTGATAGTACTTCCGTCACTGAACGTTACTGTATTTGGCAAATTTAAACAATTATATGATATACCGGTAATATTCTTGTTTAAATCTTTAGTTAAATTGCCGTTGGCATCGTAGGTGTACTCGTTCGCCTGCTTCATGCTGTCCTTGAACTCGAAGCTGTTATTGTAGACGAAAGCTGTCGCGTTCTCGCGGAAACGGTTAGTGTCTGTACCAATGATTGTAGTATTATCATAGGCGGCGTTAACATTTGCTTTAAAGCTCATTGAATAAATTTTGCCATTGGGCCTTCATTACTCCACTTGGCAAGTTAGACTGCTAATATTTCTATTATAGTGGGTACCCTATAAAAAGAAACAGCGGATGTTTCCACCCGCTGTAATAGAATTGTTATAAAAATATTATTCAATTATTTGTTTTTTATTTTTAATATAAAATAGAATAAGAGCATAATAAAAACCTCAGATAATACACCTGGTAAATATAGAAACCCTATCATTATATCAAAATTAAAACGCCAAAATATAAAGAAAATAGTAGAAAGAGAGACAACAAGTATCAATTGCAGGCAACAATATAATAATGTCGTTTTAAGATTAAGCCTCAAATTCAATAATAATAATAAGAAGAACAAAACCGTTCCTAAAACAAACGTTATTGATCCTACAAATAATTCAACTGAAAATAAATCTCCTAAAGATATACTTTGACTTTCCATATCTATTCAGTTTTAACTTGTCTCTTTTTAGGATCATAATTTAGTGACTTAAAATTATCTTGATACTCTTTAACTATACTATTGGGCCTTGGATCTATAATTACTGGTGCCTTATCTTTTACAGATGGGTCTTGTTTCAAAACATCAGCCGCAAAAGTTCCACAATTATTATTCCTTAATGAATACTCTTTCCTCTTTGAATTAGCATTCTCCGCTATTTTTGATTCTGCATAGTTTTTCATTTCTTTAAACTTATCACTTTCAATATATGCTCCTTCTATTCTTCCGGCATGTCCCGCTTGTTCAGATATTATTGATAAAGTTTTATTCAATGATTCCAATGTAGGCTTTTTATCTTGTCCTATTTTTACATTTGGAACAGCGAATGTTCTGACAACTCCTTTACCCTCTTTGTCATATCTGCCATATTCATAATATTTAGTCACTCCTGTTTTATTATCAATCAATAATACTCCAGCATGACCTAAATTCCCAATTTTACCAATAGGAGTTGATATTTTATAATCAGGGAAGGCAATATAAATACCATCCTTCCCGTTAGGGTCTATACAATTTATAGGATTACTATAACAATAAGTATACAAACTTTCTGAATAATACTTCTCTGCCAACGGATCCACCGTCATAAACCGTCCCAACACTGCATCATAATGCCGTGCCCCGTAATCATACCAGTTCAAGCCTTTCTTCGTGTCATATTCCTTGCTATTGTACTTGTAAGGCTGAGTGCTTGTTGATGAAGCGAATACTCCTCCAAACAGATAGTAATGGTTTGTCTCCTCTACCGCTCCGCTCTGGTTTATGACTACACGGTTGTTCCCCTGATGGTCCTTCAAGTAATAGTAATACTTGTTGTCGCTCAAAGTAATATAGCCCTCTTCGGTAATCAGAAGCTTCTGGGCTCCGTTTTCATAGACCACATTCCCGCAATAGTCCGTTGTGGTGGTAGCGCCACCTATCTTATGAACCGTTCTTAGCTTTGTGCCGTCGGCTGCATAAACATAGGTAATCGTACTTCCGTCGCTGAACGTTACTGCACTTGGCAAATTTAAACAATTATATTGAATATCGGTGATTCCCTTGTTCAAATCTTTGGTTAAATTGCCGTTCGCATCGCAGGTGTACTCTCCGACCTGCTTCACGCCGTCCTTGAACTCGAAGCCTCCACCGTAAGCAGAAGCCATCACGGCATCGTCCACACGGCTCAACTGATTGCCGTTCAAGGTAAAAGTCAGGTTGTCTATCAGGCCGTAGGCACTGGCACCAGTCTGGCCGTAACGTTGCAAACTCTTGATGTTACCGTTCTTGTCATAACCCGCAACGTTCTCCGAGAAGCGGTTCGCATTCGTGCTGATACTTGCTGTCTCGCCATAAGTAGCGTTCAGCATCCGGTCAAGACCGTCATAAGTGAATTTGTAACCACGGACTGTACTTTCGTTCCCGGACTTCCAGGTCATGCTGCTGATGCTGCCGTTGTACTTCGCAGTACCCACACCCGTGTTGTAGTACAGGTTCTGTGTGAAGCATGTACCGCTGATGCCCGTCAGCCAGCTGCGCAGGTTGTAGGCATAAGTCAGCTTGTTGGTGCTCGTACCGTGATACTGCTTGGTCAGCAAACGACCGAAGTTGTCATAAGTGGCATCGTACAGAGTGATTGAAGTGCCGCCAAGACTATGCCGCACTTTGCTTATTCTGTCCGCATGGTCGTAGGTATAGGTATATACTTCCGTGCGCGTGGTCTTTCCGCTGGCAGTATGTGTATGGGTCACACCAGACGGCTTGTCGGAGAAAGTATAAACCGTACTTGTGATGTCGTAGCCACTGAGCAAGTTGTTCTGCACACTTTTCGTCATGCGCCCTTTGATGTCATAATAGAAAGCCTTATAGATCTTAGTGCTACTGCCAAAAACCGTAACGGCACTGCCGGTAAGAGAACCCCTGCCGTAGCCGGAAGTATCTTTGGTGAACTGGCCCGTAGGAAGTCCGGTACCACCCACAAAGCCGTAACCGTCATAGTAGCTCTGCACAAGCACGGTAGGACTGGAAGAAGGATTCTTACCCGTATACTCCCCCTGCAGGGTCAGCCGTCCCAGACTGTCGTACAAATAATACATATAGGAAATGTTATCCAGATAGGAAGTGCCCGTGCTGTTAAGCATCCGGAGAGTACGGATGTAGTCCTGCATGACCTACATCATTTGATAGACCTAAAAAACTATCCTAACATACAAGATATAGCATATCTGATGTTAGGATAGTAATTAAATAAATCTCATTGAAAAAAGGCAACTTATATTAGAGTAATATTTTTTATTTAGTATGCAAAAGCTTTATAATCTCACCATTACTTTTTCTTATTTCCACATAAGATTGTCCACAGAAAGTCAGCGCACTATCATTTCCATTAGGAATATGCACTTCTATTACCCATATTCCATTTACCAAGTTAACAGAAATAGGTTTTTCTTTCTCTATACTTTCCTTTCCATAAATTTCCAATAGTACGCATTCCGCTATCTTTACTGCAATATCCGCTGTAGGTATAAATCCCTCTGCAGGAACATAGCTTTTCATATCAGTATAAAAATCTGTTGAGAGACTATCATTCATTACATACTCAATCTGTTGAGATGATTGTTGATCTTCTCCGACCTTCGATGTACTGTTTGTACATGACATCGCAAATAGCATTAAAGCAAAAAAATAAGTCCTATACATATTGCTATCTTTTTAAAATACCCAATGAATATGTTCTCTCTGGCTAACAGGAATGTTTAAATCTGGCTTTTGTAGCAATTCTTTCATTCTTTGTTTACCCTTTTCAGCAGGAATATCTTTCGGATTAATATTATTCTTTCGTTTAGGATCTTTGGGATCACTAGGAAGATCACTAGTCACTATTGATGTTTTCTTACTATAAGGATTATATTCTAACAAATCGCCACTCGGCGTAGCCAAATAACCATTTTCTTTTGTTTTCTCAATATATTTTATATCAGCTTTTGAGAATTTATTATTTATATGCTCTGCGTCCGCGTCTCCATGCGAATGAATCGATCCTACAAATCTCTCACCGTTAGGAGGTAAGCTTATAGATACGCTGTGCTCTCCTTCATTGGCTGCACTATAAGAATATCCCTTTAGCTTTCCCTTTTGCTTAACTTCATAAATAGAAGAGCCCATTTCACGTTTACGTATAATAGATGCACCATTATAATACATACCCCAATCTTTAGCTGCTGCTCTTTTAGTCTTAAACAGATCACCAGGAGCATATTCCATACCATTTGGGTCTATGAACTTTACCGGATTATCGGCACAATAAGTATACGGACTCATCGAATAATATTTCTCTGCCAACGGGTCATTCGTCGTAAACCTTCCCAACGCAGCATCATAATGTCTCGCCCCATAATCATACCAGTTCAAACCCTGCTTCGTATCAAGCTCCTTACCGTTATACTTGTAAGGCTGGGTATTGCCTGTAGTGCCAAACACACCACCGAAAGGGTAGTAATGATTCGTTTCCTCCACAGTACCAGACTGGTTGATCACTACACGGTTGTTACCCTGATGATCTTTCAAGTAGTAATGATACTGCTGGGTACCGGTCAGGTTGATGTAACCCTCTTCTGTGAGTAACAACTTCTGAGTACCGTTTTCATAGATCACATTACCGCAATAGTCAGTCGTTGTGGTTGTACTGCCTATCTTATGGACTGTTCTCAGTTTCGTGCCGTCAGCACCATAAGTATAGGTAATCGTGCTACCATCACTGAACGATACCGTACTCGGCAAATTTAATACATTATATTGAATATCGGTAATTCCCTTATTCAAATCTTTCGTTAAATTACCATTGACATCGTAGGCATACTCCCCTGCAGCGCTTGCACCGTTCACAAAGGCAGTGTTTGTACCGTATGCCGCGGTACTCACGGCATCCTCCACACGGCTCAACTGATTGCCGTTCAGGGTGAAAGTCAGATTATCAAGCAGGCCGTAAGCACTGGCACCAGTCTGGCCGTAACGTTGCAAACTCTTGATATTGCCGTTCTTGTCATACCCCGTCACATTCTCACTGAAACGGTTGGCGTTCGTGCTGATGCCTGCTGTCTCGCCATAAGTAGCATTCAGCATCCGGTTCAGTCCGTCATAAGTGAACTTGTAGCCGCGGACGGTGCTTGCCGTTCCTGCCTTCCACGTCATGCTGCTGATGCTGCCGTTATACTTGGCAGGCCCGTTGCCGGTGTTATAATACAGATTCTGCGTGAACTTCGTTCCGCTGATGCCCGTCAGCCAGCCGCGTACATTATAGGCGTAAGCCTGCCTGTCCGCGTCGGAGCCGTGCAGCGACTTCGATTGCAGACGACCAAGGTTATCATAAGCATAGGCAGCAAGCGTCACCTTCGCCCCTCCCAATGTATGCTCCACCTTGGAGAGCCTGTCCGCATGGTCATAGCTGTAAGTGTATGCTTCCGTCCGGCTGTCCTTCCCGCTTGCCGTGTGCGTATGCGTCACCGTGGCAGGCTTGTCCGTAAAGGTATAGACCGTGGATGTCACGTCGTACCGGTAACGGAAAGCGTACCGCTCCAAGTCAGCATGCTCCTATATGAAATTCCCTGCTTACATCCAACATAAGCAGGGAATTGTTTAGATTATAGAATCAGAGATTCTTAATATATCAATATTCGAGCCAAAAATAATCAGGTGTACGTAAAGTATCCCACAACAAAATACCACCGTTGGAGCTACATGAAATTACAATATTGGGAATATTATCAATCCGGTATCGGAACGTACTATCTATGACCCTTTTTCCACAATATAATACCGTATCCAGAGATGTGACACGTATCTTTATTTTTAAACTATCATATCCGCTTTTATCGAAACGGGTGATTTCCATTCCAAGCCAATCTTCATGGTAGTCCAATATTTGGTCATCCGTCTTGTTCACATACAGTCCATTAAAAACAAGGCTGTCATTCACCCAACATTGGATATAATCTTTACCGGTACGCTCCTTAAAACCAGTACCTACTCGAATCATGAAATCATTCTCTGAGTCCAAATGACCAATGCACGCCACCAGCATGGCAAGTATGATTAAAAAAATAAATATACGTGTCTTCATATTACTGCCTTCTTTTAAGTTTTTGCCTCCAGTTAGGAATATGCCTATTCAACTTGTTATGGATATAATTATCTCGGACTGTTTGTATCTGAGAACGGTTTAACTGAGTTGCTTTAAGATAATCTCCATCAAAATCTTGAATAACTTTTTTCTGTGTCATCAAGTTTTCCACATTCATTGTATGCCCCAATCCTCCTGAATGACCAAGTTCGTGAGCAAAAGTCCGGTTATCATCATTGTTCAACATATTAGAAACCGCTTTCGTTCCTATTTTCACATCCAGACTATTTTTATAAGTCTCAGCCATAACTACACTTTTATCCGTTTTTGTCAACATATCTTGATCAACAATCTGCAAAACGTGTTCAGTGTCCTTTATATCATCCACCGAGTTGACAGTTCTCAATTGCATATCCATAGTCGAAACAAAGTCATCACCTGAAATCGTATATGCGGCATTCACTTGCTCTACTATTTGTCCAGCCAAAGTCTTTATATCAAGCTCCTTATTATTAGAATTATTTATCAAAGCCGCTCTTACCGTAATTTTATATTCTATCTTATCCGTTTCACGATTATAATGGGTTTGCACGCGCCAATCATTTCCATCCGGATCAATGCGACCGACAGGCTCATTTCCACAATAGACATAAGGAGATACTTTAAAATGTTTGTCATATAAAGCATCAACCGTTATAAACCTTCCCAACACCGCATCATAATGCCTCGCCCCATAATCATACCAATTCAAACCCTTCTTCGTATCAAGCTCCTTACCGTTGTACTTGTAAGGCTGAACATTGCCTGCACTTGCAAATACCCCGCCGAAAGGATAGTAATGGCTCGTCTCTTCTACCGTGCCGCTCTGGCTGATGACTACCCGGTTATTCCCCTGATGGTCTTTCAAGTAGTAGTGATACTTGCTGTCGCTCAAAGTAATATAACCCTCTTCGGTAAGAAGCAGCTTCTGGACTCCGTTTTCATAGATCACATTACCGCAATAGTCAGTCGTTGTGGTTGTACTGCCTATCTTATGGACTGTTCTCAGCTTTGTGCCGTCGGCTCCATAAGTATAGGTGATGGTACTTCCGTCACTGAACGTTACTGCATTCGGCAAATTTAAGAAATTATATGTAATGCCGCTAATACCTTTGTTTAAATCTTTAGTTAAATTGCCGTTGGCATCATAAGAGTACTCATCGGCGGCATTGGCACCGTTTTTGAACTCGAAGCCGCCATTGTAGGTGGAAGCCGCTACCGCATCATCCACGCGGTTCAACTGATTGCCGTTCAAGGTGAGAGTCAGGTTGTCTATCATGCCGTAGGCGGTTGAAGAGAGTTGCCCGTAACGCTGCAATCCCTTGATGTTACCGTTTTTGTCGTAGCCCGTCACGTTCTCACTGAAACGGTTCGCGTTCGTGCTGATACCTGCTGTTTCGCCATAGGTGGCATTCAGCATCCGGTCCAGTCCGTCGTAGGTGAACTTGTAGCCGCGGACGGTGCTTTCATTCCCGGACTTCCAGGTCATGCTGCTGATGTTACCGTTGTAGCGGGCGGTACCCACACCCGTATTGTAGTACAGGTTCTGGGTGAAGCGCGTACTTGTGATGCCCGTCAGCCAGCTGCGGAGGTTATAGGCATACGTCAGCTTGTTCGCCGCAGAGCCGTGCAGGGACTTGGTACTCAGACGGCCGAAACTATCGTACGTATAGTCTGCCAGAGTTATTTTGGTTCCTCCCAAAGTATGCTCCACCTTGCTTACACGGTCTGCATGGTCATAGCTATAGGTATAGACTTCCGTACGTGTGGACTTGCCGCTTGCGGTATGGCTATGCGTCACCGTGGCGGGCTGTCCCGTAAAGGCTTAGGCCGTATTAGTCACGTCATAACCGCCCAAAAGATTGTTCTGTACGACTTTAGTTACACGCCCCTTGACGTCATAGTAATAGCCTTTGTAAATTTTAGTACTGCTGCCGGATACAGTCACCGCGCTTCCTGTCAGGGAGCCTTTACTGTAGCCCGAAGTGTCGTTCGTGAACTGGCTCGTCGGGAAACCCGTACCGCCCAGTTCTGCACATGCACCACCTGATCGGAAGAAACCGTCTTGTTCGTGCACTCCCCCTGTTGCGTCAGCCGTCCACCGTTGTCATACACATACTCCGCGAGCTGCGCATCCGGAAGCTTCTTCCAAGTGCAGAGATTACGGTGGTCGTCATACACACAATAGGTATCCTACGTCTCGCTGATAGAATAACAAAAACTATCCTAACATACAAGATATGGAATATCTGATGTTAGGATAGTAATTAGATAGATTGGTTTTTAATCAACCTATATCAGAGGAAGACAGTAGTTCGTTACGACGAATTAACCTAAAGCATCAGGCTCTAATAAATCTGGATGTAGTATTACTGATTTATCTAATGCTCTAACAAAATGAGATTTATGGGAATATAATACTTGATACTCCTCACTCTTCTCATTTGCCCAAACTTTCAAAACTACAGCCGCTTCTAAGGGTAAACTCTTCCCGCAGAAACAGCAAACAACCATTTCTTTATTTAATATTCCATCCATAATTTTTCGCTATTCTATTAATAGATTTTTGAGACCAATTTCCCATTGTTGTTATTATACCTTTCCTCCCTTCTACAACAGCATTAAATCTACCGGGAGTAATTTCATGAAGATAAACTGTAGCTCCATCAGCCTGAGTAAAAGCCTTTCCTACAGACTTTGTTACTCTTACTTCATTCACAGAAAGTACCCCTCCTCTCGTTGCCGTTGTTCCAGCAATCCGTTGCACTCCGTGAGCAGTTGATTGTATTGCATTTTGAGTACCTCTTCCTGCCACCTTTCCTACAGCCCATCCTATTGCCTTCCCCAACAACATACCGCCAAACTCTCCGGCACCAAAGCCAAAGGCAGCTTCGCCTATAGGTCGCGCAATAGCATCTATAGAACGACTGTTCAGAGAATTGAAAAGGGCAGACTTAGAGTCTTCAGATAAAGGACTGGTTTTACCTAAGAACTGATTCTGAAGTTTACCGCTGGAGGCTATCAAGTCAAAAGCATTAACAGCCTGATTGGCTAAGATACCTCCATTCTGATAGAAGTTCAGATAGTTGTCATTACCTAACGCAATAGAGGCGGATGAACCGATATTTGTATAGCCTTTTAAAGCTTCACTACCTTCCTGCCAACGTAAATTCCCTTGCTTATCTTCATACCAGTCAGCTCCTGTTGGGTCTATTCTGCTGATAGGGTTGTTACCACAATAAGCATAGAGACTTGTATTGAAGTAGTTTTCAGCAGAAGGGTCCACCGTTGCAAACCTCCCCAGCGCCGCATCATACATACGTACCCCGTAGTCATACCAGTTCAACCCCTTCTTCGCATCAAGCTCCTTGCCGTTATACTTATAAGGCTGGGTATTGCCTGTACTTGCAAACACACCACCGAAGGGATAGTAATGGTTCGCTTCCTCTACCGTGCCGCTTTGGTTAATCACAACCCGGTTATTACCCTGATGGTCTTTCAAGTAGTAATGATACTTGCCGTCACTCAGTGTCACATAACCTTCTTCGGTAAGAAGCAACTTCTGAACACCGTTCTCATAGACCACATTTCCACAATAGTCAGTTGTGGTGGTTGTACCTCCTATCTTATGTACAGTCTTTAGCTTGGCGCCGTCACCTGCATAGGTGTAGACAATCGTACTCCCGTCACTGAATGTCACCGCACTTGGCAAATTTAAACAATTATACGATATATTGCTAATCCCCTTGTTTAAATCTTTAGTTAAATTTCCATTGGAATCGTAGGTGTATTCGTTTGCCTGCTTCACGCCGTCCTTGAACTCGAAGCCGCCACCGTAGGCAGAAGCTGCTGCCGCATCGTCCACACGGCTCAACTGATTGCCGGCGAGGGTGAAAGTCAGGTTATCAATCAAACCGTAACTGGAAGCAGCGGTCTGACCGTAACGTTGCAAGGTCTTGATGTTGCCGTTCTTGTCATAGCCCGTCACGTTCTCGCTGAAGCGGTTGGTGTTCGTATTGATGCCGGCTGTTTCGCCGTAAGTGGCGTTCATCAGACGGCTTAATCCGTCGTAAGTGAACTTATAGCCACGGATAGTGCTCTCATTTCCAGCTTTCCACGTCATGCTGCTGATGCTGCCGTTGTATTTGGCGGTGCCGGTGCCGGTGTTGTAGTACAGATTCTGTGTAAACTTGCTTCCACTAATTCCCGTCAGCCAGCCACGGACATTATAGGCATACGTCAGCTTGTTGGTGGCACTTCCGTGCAGGGACTTTGATTGCAGTCTGCCCAAGTTGTCATACGCATAGTCGGCAAGGGTTATCTTGGTGCCGCCTAATGTATGCTCTACTTTCAAGAGTCTGTCCGCATGGTTGTAGCTGTAAGTATACACTTCCGTGCGGGTTGTTTTTCCGCTTGCCGTGTGGGTATGGGTCACTGTAGCAGGCTTGTTTGTAAAAGTATAGACGGTAGCTGCTACATCATAACCACCCAAAGGATTACTTTGTACAGTCTTCACCACACGGCCCTTGATGTCATAGTAGTATGCGGTATAAATCTTGTTACTACTACCAAGTACCGTTGCCACACTTGCAGTCAAGGCACCTTTTCCATTGCCCGAAGCATCATCAGGGAAATTGCTGTTATTGAAACCTGCTTGCGAACGGAAAGCGTAACTGTCATAGAAGTGCTGCACAAGTACATTCGTTCCAGAAGTGGTCACTTTGTTGGTACAAGTCCCCTGTTCCGTCAGGCGGTTCAGCCCGTCGTACTTGTAGTACGTCCAGTTACCGGATGTAAGGGCACGCTGGTTGCCGTCCTGCGAGAAAACCAGGCGGTCGGCATTGTCATACACCATTTCCACATATCCTGCACCGGGAAGTTTCTTCCAGATACAGCGGTTCAGGCCGTCGTATTTGTACTGGAAGGCATACAAATCAAGATTGGCCGAGCTCTGGTACATGGGCTGGAGCACAAAGCAGAGGTTGCCTTTGTCGTCATACACATAGTAGGTGTCGTGCGTTTCGCTGCCTTTCATCTGTCGCGTCAATACAACATGTCCCATCTCTTCGGTAAAGGTGTAGCTCACGTTCAAGTCTTCATCGGTGGTTTTAATAACCGAAAGCTGACCGGAAAAATTGCGTATAGAAAGCAAAAGGCAGATGATTCACGAAGCCAAACTGAAAAACAAATTCCCTGCTTATATTCAAAAGACATAAGCAGGGAATCATTTAGTTTATTGAATCAGAGATTCGGGGACTTGGGAACAATGGGGGAAGAACATACACTGAAACAGAATATTTTATCTTATCAAGAAACGTCCAAATATAAAATACCATTCTTCAGAAAGTGCATTATTCGTTTTTTGCCAACTTCCTTCAGTGGATAGGAGTATTTTTTTTATTAACTTATCGTAATTATACTTGGAGTTATTATACCCTGCCCTTTTCACAATTTTTATTTCTCTAATTTTAAGTTTTCTGTCAAAAAGAATAGTGTATAAACAAGAGGCATTCTGTTCATCACCATTGTAGTTTTCCCAATAAAGACTATCTTGGTATTTCCTTAATGATTCGTTTCCACCAATATAAGAAATTTCCGTTGAGACTTCTCGCAACCGCTTCCTAAAATAATAAGAAGTATACATTTTAGAAGATCTTGCAGTATCCAATATCAATTCAAAAACTGGTAAGTTGGTCTCAGTATCAAAAAAGATAGTTTTTTCTATCTTCTTTTTATAGGAACTTATATCACTTGAATATATTATACTTTCTTCCACCAACTTATATTGTCCGTACAATAATGGCGGAAGCATAATAAACATGAAAAATAGTTAAAATTTAATAGACATATCCTAATCGTTTTGACATTACATCAGCTCTTATATTGTATATAAAATTATTGACCCCTGGCTGTCCGTGGCTAAACGGTACATTCCTCAAGTATAAAATAACATGCCCAAATTCGTGTGCAATCCCAACTGTTCGATGATTCAAAGTGCCATTCTTATTAATTATGACTTGTACATGGCTATTGGTTGAACTCTTACCGGAAGCTAACCTCTTGTCAGGTACTAATGTCTGACCTAAATTTCCTTGAATATGTTTTCCAAAAGGGACTCCAGCCTTTGAATACTCTTCTTTTTGATGAGCAGGTATTTCGCTATCATCATCGTCATAAGGAGTACCAAAAGTTTCTTCTACAGTCTTCCCATTCATTTTATATGTATTCTTATCAGATAATGACAGTTCTACCATTTTCTCACTATTGGCAATCTCAAATAAGTCTTTCAGAAAGAAATCATTACTACTATTAGCTTGTTTCGCAATGGAAGTTGGATACAATATACAATTATAGAATTGCATCATTATTTATCT
>ENA-ORLI01000305-ORLI01000305.1-human-gut-metagenome-genome-assembly--contig:-NODE-305-length-12890-cov-6.91624_pt1 | contig 12890 bp, 7 predicted proteins | sample MGYA00243015_ERZ508825 | MGnify/ENA primary metagenome ERZ508825 (study PRJEB26277, sample SAMN04329804) | human gut metagenome | biome: human-associated habitat | host: Homo sapiens | place: USA... | reverse complement strand
ATTTATGTGTACAAACGATATCTACAAGACGAAGCTTGCCATTACATAAAGTATTTGTATTCAACATACTATAGGGAATATCATAGACAAAATCCTTCATGCCATCTGTAGTAAGCTGGATATCCACGATCGTACTATCCTTTTCATTTTTTTTCGCCTTTTCATAATCTTCACGACTCATGCGATACAAATTCAAATCCTTGGCATAAATCACCGTTTTACCATCAGGAGAGACCGATCCCCAATAGATTTTCTTCAGGTCGTCTTCTTTATCTTTCAGATGGGTCAATTTACGGGTAGGATAGTCATAAGAAAAATAAAAGATTTCCTTCTCATTCTTCTTGTCCTTCTTATCCTTGCCATCTTTCTTTGGTGTCGCATCTTTTGTTGACTTTACTTCAAAAGTAAAGGTACGCCCATCTTCTTCCGCTTTCAGATTTGTGATTGGCAAATGGCGTGCCTCAAAGGGATCTTTTACAATTTCGGTAAGCTGGGAAGCTAATTCATCCCTATCAAACAAAAGCTTCTTTGTCCGGGCAGCCGGATCAACCACATACCAAAAGGTTCCTTCACTTGTTTTGTACTCGAACCAGAAATTATTACCTTTCTGGAACCAATGCGGATCCACCACAGTAGAAAACAACATGGTGTTCAATTTTTCTTGTGTGTATTTCTCTGCCTGCAGATATTCCGGCAAGCGTTCCTGCGCTTATGCAACAGACACTGTCGTACACAAACCGCCCATTAAAAGGGTAATGAATAGCATTTTCCTCATAGATTGAACTTTTATCGTGTTTATAAAAAACAAACATACACAAAATTCTTCATTTAACAATCTTAAACAAAGAATTTTGTGTATGTTTGTTTCATTTATCCTTTTCTTATCAGAAACTATACCCTGAAGTAAAACTAACCATATGATTCCGTATCCTTAAATCATTCTGCTCCTTATTATATTTTCCCCAAGCCAAATCATACCCGACAGTAAATGAAATCCGTTTAACAGCAATCCCGACAGAAGCCGTTCCTCCCCAATCCAAACGAGGGGACGCTTCAAAACCAAATTCCTCATTTACTGTTTTTCCTTTAAATGTGCCAAACCGGTAATAATCATTCCGGTATTCGTACTGTCCAACACCTGTTTCTTCATCTATATTATATTTTGAGGAAGAAACATAAGCATTAGTACGTCCACCAATTCCTACAGCTACATAAGGTCCTACTGCTAATTTAAGACGCACATCATCACAAAGTTTAAAACCCCAATGAGCCATAACAGGCAATTGCAAATAATAACGCGTGGACTCAACATTCGTTTTTTCATAATCCATGCTAAATCCTCCCCCTGTTGATATGTTTCCCCAGCTCATAGGATGATACCCACCTTTCTGCATTAAGATATAAACCCCGGACTTCAAGCCAAAAGAAGGCTTCTTTCCCACCCCTTCCTTTAACTGATACAACACACCGGCACCGGCTTTAAAACCTAATGTAACTGATGTCCCTTCATTTTCCTTATTCACTACCAAGCCGGCTTCCGGCGTAACACTCCAACGAGACTGAGCGTTCAACATCATACTCGCCAAAATACCTGCCATAAATAAAATTACTTTTTTCATCTTTTTCTTCTTTTTAGTTCATTATCTATGTAAAAGACTAAAAATTCAGAAAAACCCCCATTGCATATCCGGAAAAATAATAAAATAACATGAGCAACTCACTCACATAACAAAAGAAACACCCTACATTTAAACATATCGTTCAAGAAATCAAAAAAAACAAACGCTGCAAAAACCAACCAATAGCAGCAAAAGTTATCGCTTATTTTTCGCATTCTCTTTATATTCGGTAGGTGTCATACCAAAACGTTGTTTAAAACATTTGCTGAAATAACGAGGATCATTAATACCTACCATATAAGCAATCTGCGTCATATTATAATCACCACTCTCTATCAATTGTGCGGCACGTTTCACACGCATCTCTTTAATAAACTCAATGGGGGCAAGTCCTGTCAGGGTCTTCAGTTTCTTGAAAAAGACAGAACGGCTCACCGCAAGCTCCTGTACCAAATCATCCACGATCAAATCGCCATTATCCATATTCTTCTCCATTAATTCCGTCAGTTTTTCCATAAACTTACGGTCATGGGAAGACATCTCAGGCTGTGTTTGCTGTTCTTCCTCCGCAACAGGCTGAATATTCATCAGATTCGCACAATACAACTGTTGCAACTTGACACGTTGTGTCAGAATATTCTCCACCCTGGCCTTCAGGTAAGTAGCACTGAACGGTTTCGTTATATAATCCTCAACTCCCAGTTCCATACCTTCCAACTTACTGTCCATATCCGTTTTAGCCGTCAGTAAAACGACTGGAATGTGACTGGTCGCCATATTAGCACGCAAATCTTCTGTCATGGTAATACCATCCTTTTCCGGCATCATGATATCACTAATAATAATATCCGGAACAAACTTCAAAGCCTTATCCAAACCTTCAGCCCCATTGACAGCCTCTATGACGTTGAAATTTGAGATGAAGATACTACGCAAAAAGAAACGAAGTTCCAAATTATCTTCAACCAGCAACATCGTTTTGCTTTCATTCCTCTTCTCTTCATGTCCCTGAACAGATTCTTCCACCTCTTCCGGCCTCATTTCGACAGAATCAGAGAGAATGAACTCTACATTCTCCGTATAGTGCTCCTTGCCTTTCAAAAACTCAACCGTGAAACAACTGCCCTCCCCCTCTTTACTATCCACACGGATAGTCGCTTTGTGCAGTTCCACCAATTCCTTAACCAAAGAAAGACCGATACCAGAACTTTGCTGATTAAACAAATTCTTGTCCAACAGATTTTCAAAACGGACAAAAAGGGAAGCTTTCTTGCTTTCAGAAATTCCTATACCTTGATCCTGCACACCAATCGCCACATTATGTTCATTTTCATGAATGAAAAGCGTAATCATCTTACCCTGTGGAGTATACTTGAAAGCATTGGAAAGCAGATTGAAGACAATCTTTTCCAACTTATCCGCATCTACCCACAGTTTTAAGGAAGGCATTTCACTTTCGAATACAAAATCAATATGATGCTCTTCGGCCAGCGATTCAAAATTATCCATGATATGGCGTACAAAAGGAACAATATCTATCTGCTCTATACGCAACTTCATCTTATTTTTCTGTATTTTGCGGAAATCAAGAATTTGGTTCACCAAGCGAAGCATACGGTCGGTATTACGTTCTACTACATGCAATTGCTCACGTACATCATCCGGCAAAGTCTTGTTTTTCAGAACATATTCCACAGGACCTGCAATCAATGTCAGCGGAGTGCGAAGTTCGTGAGAAATATTTGTAAAAAAGCGAAGCTTTATATCAGAAACCTGCTGTTCCACAGACACTTCATGTTTCAGACGATAAATAGTAAACAATATATATACTCCTGAAAACAGAATCAACAGAAAAGCAAGAATATAAATTGCCATAGCCCAAGCCGTTTCCCAAAACGAAGGCTGAATGGTGATTCTCAAACTACGCTCATTCTCTACCCAAACCCCATCACTATTGGTCGATTTAACCTGAAAGACATACTCTCCTTTCGGAAGATTAGTATATGTAGCGGTACGCTGTCTGTCTACATAATTCCATTCTTTATCAAATCCGCGTAAACGATAAGCATAACGGATATTTTCAGGATAAATCATATCCAACGCAGCAAACGATAAGGTTACAATATTCTCCTTATGTGAAAGCACCAGATGTTCTGTATTATTGAGTGACTGCCGCAACAAGCTTCCCGGTACGCCTGGAACTACCTCCTGATTGGATATCTTCAAAGTACCTAAAATAATGGATGGAACATAATTACTCTTCTTAATGTGCTCCGGTTCAAAATAAAGCACGCCACGACTGGTGCCAAACAAAATAGTGTCGGGACCAAGCTTCAACGATGTTCCTTCCTCAAAACGTATCTTACCACCAAAATCCCTTTCATTATAATTCTCAAAACGTTGTTCGGACGGAATAAATTTACTCAATCCGTTTTCCGTACTTATCCACAAGTTTCCTGCGCCATCCTCTTCTACAGACAACAGGATATCTGAAGGCAGGCCATTCTTCACTGTATAAGATTTAAATATAGCTCCCCCTTCTCCGTTCATGGAAACAAGCCGGTTAAGACCACCCCCAAATGTAGCCAAATAAACTTCTCCTTGAGAAGTGGTTACAATCCGATATACGTTATTGTTGCTCAGACAATTCATATCATCGGGGATACGTGCATAAAGATGGAACACAATCGACTCCGGATCTTTAAAATCCTCTTTAAAACTAAGCGCGCCATCACTGCTCCCCACCCATATATTCCCCTTCTTGTCAGAAGTGATATGGCGTACACGGTAACAACGGTCATACGGAAAACCTTTCAGGTTATTTCTAGAACTAATAAACACATATTTCCCTTCAGGAGTTTTCTGAATATAATTCAACCCTCCACCGAAAGTTGCCACCCAAATGCGTCCATACTTGTCTTCATGTAACCAGTAAACACTATTATGACTCAGGCTATAAATATCATCTTCATCATATTTGAATCGAGTAAACTTAAAATGGGTCCCCTCCTTTTCTGCCAGAATAATACCATCCCCTTTGGTCGCAATCCAAATGTTTCCGTGAGAATCTTGCATGATATGATAAGGAACTCCCCGTAACGGCCTGCCAGATTTGGCTATATCCCCCTCTTCAGTCAGAATACCCTGAAAATCTAAATCAGAAGAATAAATTTCAATCTGACCATCCCGTTTTCCCATCCAGATGCGATGTTCGCTATCTTCAAACAACGCACGTACCGTATTGGAATTCAAGTCATAACTGTGACCCATGCGGGGATAAATATGGAACTGGCTTCCTAAAAAAGTAATCTTCTCCAACCCCTTAGAATGAGTACATAACCAAAGATTGCCTTGCTTATCGGATAACATGGAATGTAATTTATTGGAAAAGTGCCAATCGGGTGAATCGGGGTCATTATAGAAAGGTAACAGCCGATTTGCCTCTCTGTCATACCAAGAAAGCCCTCCTCCTTGCGGATGTACCCACAAATTACCGTTCAAGTCTTCACAAATATGAAAACTGGGATAGGAACGATCGGCACCACGAGGCTCCACTTGCATCTTTTCTTGCTTAAATACTTCTGTCAAAGGATTGAAATGACAAACCTTTCCCCATTCGGTCATCTCAAACCATGCTTCCTGCTTACTGTCAACATAAACAGAACGGAAAGCGTCTGCCGGGAATTCGGGACAATTGGACTTATTATAGACTTTACACTCTTTTGTATCCGAATGGTACAATATCAATCCTTCATGGGCAGTTGTTATCAACAGCCCCGTACCTTTTATTTCATTTATAGCAATCACTTTATCCTTTACCGGCAATTCCCAAAGACGAAAGATTTCATTCTGCAAAGAATAGCACCATATCCGTCCTCTGTCTGATCCAAAATAAAGTTCGTCACCATAACTGCAAAAAGAGTAGAAGGCCTGTACGGGTTCATCTTTGCCTGACTGGATATTCACAAAATAAGAGACAGGCTCTTCTTTATCATTCGTAATCTTCAGCAGACCGTTATCAGTAAGCAACCACTCTTGATTGTAAGCATCGCTAAAAACCTGATTAATATGAACGGCATTTCCTCCACGACTATGAGTAGCATATACTTGGGTAGTTATACTGTAATCTTTAGGGTTTGTTTTCACACGGACAGCCCCCTCATTTTCAGAAAGTAGCCAAATGACACTGTCGGGCAATATTTTAATAGAAGAGAAACGCATGCCCTCCTCTTCACCTTCGGCAGGAATTTGTTCGAACTTCTCTGTTCTTTGGTCAAAACGATACACACGATAATCATACGTTTGCAGCCAAATATAATTATAAGGGTCTACTTCCAATAAGTCTACCCGGTTGTTAGTCATAGTAATTTTATTCCCTTGTCTGGCTTTATAAACTTTGAAGTCATAACCGTTGAACCGGTTGATTCCATCCCAAGTAGAGAACCATAAAACTCCATTATGGTCTTGTACCATGCTCATGATGGAGTTCTGAGACAAGCCGTTTTCCGAAGAATAATGAGTAAAGATACAATTAGGCTGACTTTTTGCATGAAAAAAGAGCAGCAAAGTAAGTATAAACAGAATGTGTCTTTTCATTTCGTAGATTTTCATATATAATAGGCAAAAATACATAAAAAACGAGAGATACTGATATACAAGCTCCTAAAAAAACAAAAGGGGAAAAGTTAAATCCCCCCTTTATCATTCTACTCTTCCCTGACACTTTCCATAGGAACAAATAGAATTCCTCCCTACAGTGACAAAGTATTATTACTGGTAGAAAGAACAGCTTATCTCTTTAAATTCTGCAACAACACATTTCCATTTTCCACCGGATTCCATCCGTCATCACCTGCCAAAATCTGTGCTTCATTATAATTACTGATATCGTTCAGCTGCTTTCCAAACGAAGCACGCGAAGCGGTAGCCGCCCCTTCTCCCGTATTCCGGTATTCAGCATAGAATACGGTTTCCTCATTTTCTTTTTTGCCCCAGTTGTTCCAACCCACCGGAAGAATATGCTTTCCCAAATCACAATGAATATAAACAGCCTGTGCATAAGGACGCCAAGGACGGGACAAATACACCTTCTGAGCCTCAGCCACACCCGTCAATTTACAGCCTATAAAAACATAGCCATATTTTTTGCCTTGATCTGTAGAAGGAGCGGTAACATACCCATCACCCAAACTATGGATGGTGCAATCCTTAAACAATGCCGTAGCCCAGCCAAAAATAAAATCCACCGTACCCTCTATATAACAATGGTCATAAAACTGACGACTGTCTTTGCCATAAGTGTACAAAGTATCCTGATTTCCCCAAAAACGACAGTTTTTGAAATAAGCGCGATCTCCACTAACAAAACAGGCCACTGCCTGCCCCACTCTGCCGGCACTATTCTCGAAAGTGATATTCTCAGCATAGAAATCGGGAGCATAGATATAACAGGTTGATGAACCGGAGGTAGACATTTCTTCTCCGAAATAGTTCTTTTTAGAAGCAAAATCATCATTTGTCAGAATTGCTCCGTCCTCACCTATCAAAGAAACACTAATCTTGCTTTCAGGAATAACCACTTTTTCTTTATATACCCCTTTACGGACTAGAATAGTAGTGCGTCCTGCTTTACGAAAATCGGGGACAGCATGAATCGCTTCCTGAATGGTAAAGAAATCACCACTGCCATCTTTTGCCACTACAAAATCATAATGACGTACAAAAGGTGCCAATGCAGGAACCTCTTTAGCTATAGCATCCACCGTCAAACCAGCAATAGTACGCGCCCCATATACATTCAGGTGCGTATTATCCTCACGCCCTTTCGGACAAGCTGCACACACACCTTCAGGAATCCACATGAACAATTTTTTTGAAGCCTCCGGCCCCATCTCCTGCACCAAATCATGCGTTATCTTGTTCATATCCACAAAAGGCACATCCAACTCTTTTGCCACGTTACGCGGAGACTCCAAATATTTTCCATGAATATCAATCAACACTTCTCCATCTTGAGAAACACTCCCCTTTGACAAATCCTTGCGCACATCATCTTCGGCTACCGCATTTTTATTATTCCGGAAATTACGACGGACAATGGCATTGAACAACACGGGAATTCCCCCTTTAGCACGTGTTTCTTTTACAAAACGGCGTAGATTGGCATCAAAAGTAGATCCGGGATCAGTATGACGTTTCTCATCGGCCTTCTCATCATTATGCCCAAACTGAATAAAAACATAATCACCCGGCTTTACTTTATTAATTACTACCTCCCACAATCCTTCATCAATAAAACTTTTAGAACTCCGACCATTTCTAGCATGGTTTTCCACACGAATATTCTCACTGAAATATCCTCCCAGCACATGGCCCCATCCACGTTCCTGATTACCTCCCTCTAAGGGTTTGTTGGCCATAGTCGAGTCACCTATCATAAAGATAGTAATTGTGCGGTCTGCCGTAAAAGCAGAAAACAACAACAAGGCAACAAATGCCATCAACATCTTAATTTTCATCGCTTTCTATTTTAAATTTTGATTAAAGAACTCAAGTATATCATCCTGTATCTCCTTACTGCAAAAATGGGGCAAATCATAGAACTTGGTGGTCAACAGATTTTCTACCGATTGACTCTTCCATACATCCTGCATGGTAGAGAAAGCGCTTTCAACGCCCTTTACAGGAAAAAGTTTGTCCCGCAAGCCATTGATGAACAACATCGGTTTGGGACAGGCGATAGATGCCACATGAGGATAATCCATCCAATTCCGTATTCCGGGAATAATCATGGAATAAGCAGACCCACCTTTGTTCTGATTATTGGTAAGTGTCATTAAGCTATCTGTAGTATTCATCCAGCACACAGCAGCGCCTGCCTTCACCACATCTGTAGCGGCACTGACCATCCAGGCACGATGTGCTCCCATGGAAAAACCCATCGTTCCTATCTTGTCCTTATGAACCATTGGCAATGAGGCCAGAAATTCCGCGCTACGAATATCATCCCAGGCTATCAAGGCTCCCCAAGACATTCCCATCTGTAACATATTGGCCGCCAACGCTTGCTGTGAGTCATAGCGTACTCCTTCCTTACGTCCCCGTTCCCCCCAAAACAAGGCATCCACAGCAAGCACTACATATCCGTGACTTGCCAGATAATCACCTACATACTGTTTGTCATAACATTTTTCCGCCCAATCGTCCGCATCGGCCAGTACAGATGCTTCCACACCGAACGGACGTACCATCTTCTCTTTCTCTATCGAAAATTGTTCTCCGTGTTCGTGATGCATCAATACTGCCGGGAACGGGCCATTCCCGGCAGGAACCAACAGATAAGCAGGAACACGAGAATATTCCGAAACACTGAACAAAATCTTCTCCGCCCTATATCCATTCCGTTGCTCGGTATCTATCACTTCCTTATCAAAAGCCGTAGCAGGAGGAGCAGGCAACATACAATCCAATAACGTTTTTCGAGCTTCCTCACGCCACTTTTCGAAATTTCGGATGGAAGAATTTCCCCATGCCATAGGATAAGTCAGGTTTTCTTTCATCTTCTGATAGAACAGCGGCATATCATTCTGCGTTTCATAACGCATAGAGACTGTTTCCACCTTTTCCTGAGCAGAAGCCGTCAGACTTATCCCGAACAACAATAAACAAATTACAGTATTCTTCATAAACCTATACCTAACAAACTTTACTTTTCAAGGTAACTAATTAATTTTATCATATTATCAATATAATCCCCAACAGAGATGCACAATTCTCCGGTGGTACACGGATAAGGTGATGTATCGTGCTCGTCCCCTACAAAGGTAGCTATATATTTCGTTTCCTCACTAGGTCCTGAAACAGTATATGGCTTATACGGGTCCGAGGTTGACTTTAAAGGAGAGAGCCAGCAACCGTCCTTAGTCAGTGATTTCACCAATTTCCGGGCAACTTCTTCCGTAGCTTTTCCACGTAAACGAGTATAATATTTAGGTAAAGGAACCAAATGATCCTGCAGCAAAGGTGAATTCTTCGCCAATTCGGATACAGGAAGTTTTTTCACTTCCTCATAACGACGACGCAGTTCACCAGGATTCACAAAAGTTGCCGAATTATAATGAGCTATTGTATTTTCTATATTCTGATCTATATAATAAGTACCGTTTTTCACATTACTTCCCTTACGATGGACATACAGTGGTTTACCAGTATCAGGATCTACAAAACGAGGAACCAAAATAGCTTCCGGATTAGTCGACTGACTCTTCCATTTCTTCACATCCGATTCCGGTAATTTCATTGATTCCAAAAAACGAATTGCAGCAGGAATCCCCGACAGGAAACGAGTATCAGCTGTAAGTTTATAGTAATCCATCATTAAATTAACAAGACGGACGGTAGTACCGGTGTTCACACTGCGCGGTTCATAAGAACGGGCATGAGCCGGTTTCAAATCATCTACTGTATATTGGTCCGCCCAGCCTGCATAAGGTTCCCCTTGTTGAAGGGAAATCATCAAGTACATAGCACGCATAATAGGCTCCTTTACCCCTTGCAACCCCATTGCCTGATAGCATTGAATCAAAAACTCGGTCGCATCAGGAATCACATCATCATTCAGAGTAATAAAAGACGAATAATCTTTCTTACCTTGAAAAGGGTGATCATACATCAAAGGATACCGTTGAGGCCATCCACCCACCGGATATTGACTTTTCAAGACAAAATCAATGGTTTTCTCCAAAGCCGGACGGAAAGCAGGATCATTTTTTTCCACATACATACGAAGTAGAAATTTGGCAGCCTCCATAGTACCCGCATCATCGTAAGTCGCATTTCCATAATAATGTTGAAATTCTTCCAGACGCCAGCCATTTTTACCAACGGTATCATACCAGGACTTTAAGGAGTTCTCTCCTGCAAAATCGAACACATAATTCCATCCGCCACATTCAAGCTGTCCCCAAATCAAGGTGTTAGCCACTTTTTTCGCAGCTTCATAATAATACTCATCTCCTGTAGCATGATAAGCGTCAAGCAACAAATGACCGACAGAAGGAGTTCCCGGCGGCTGAATCCATACCATTGTCCTCTTGGCTTCCATTTCTCCCCATGAGCGGGACATATCCGGCAAATAATTCCATACGAAGCCACCATTATAACTCACTTTGTCCATCATAAACCGAGTGGCGGTTTTCATCGTATTTATAACTTGGTCATCTAATTTTTTATTAGTTTGGGCTATACCTACACAAGCAAAATTTGCCATGCACAGGCAAAGGACAATTCTTTCCCAGTTTTTCTTTAATGTGCTTTTCATTGTTGTTTTAGTGTTTTGATTCAAGTTTAAATATCATTATGAAGCAAAATAAGCCATTTTCCGGAGCTTGGATTTGTAATATTTGGTCTTTTCCTCGTATATTTTAATCACGACGAACTACCCTCCCCATATTATAAGTATATTTGAAGAAAAGTTTTAGTTATTCATTTTATATTAAATGCAAGATCATGAATCGTAAGGTAAGAACCGCATTGTATGCTTGCGCCTTGATGGCACCACTAATATTGCAGAGCTGCAATGCACAAAGTGAAAAAAAAGAGAGCAACAAAGAGTGTACTGAAGAAACAAACAAAAACACTGAAAAAAAGGTTATGAAAACAGGTAGTGAAAACTTCATTTTTGCAGAAGGCAAAGAATGGGAACCTGCAGGCGAAGGTGTAGTGCGCCAGATCATGGGTTACAATGATGACATCATGGTTGTTAAAGTAAAATTTGAAAAGGGAGCTGTAGGAGCTGTCCACCATCATATCCATTCACAAGTGACTTATGTGGAAAGCGGAAAGTTTGAGTTCACCATCAATGGCGTAAAGAAAATTGTATCAGCCGGCGACTGTCTGTATAAGGAACCAGATGCTGTGCATGGTTGTGTATGTCTGGAACCGGGTATGCTGATAGATTGTTTCAGCCCGATGCGTGCTGATTTCCTGGAAAAGAAATAGACAAGCCATATATTCCATCCACTGCAGGAGCAGATTGCTGTGCCCTCCTTTGGGCATTTAATATGCTCCTACAGTGGAAATGAATTCTATTTTTTAATCTGCAAAACAAATGGGACAATTGCTTAACCTTATCAAATCCGGTAAATCATAATATTTCAAAGCACCATACAACACATTAGAATACATATCCCACTGCATAGGCCTCTCAATGTATTCCTTCCAAGTCTTCACGCTATGTTTTATCTCCACACTGTTGATTCTTTCATCCAAATAAGCAGCATGAATTGCAACCGGACCATAAATACCATTAGCAAATACCTTGACGGGGTGTCCTTTCAGAAATTCGTGTTCTGAACAAAAATCAAGCAAAGTCAGGATATCGACTACCCGTTGTCCCATAATAGGACGTCCTATATGCATACTGATCATTGCATTACGATATTCACGGTTCCAATATTTAGCATCCGTATAGAATGCAGGATCCGTTGTTTCCCCAAATCCGCGCAAATCTGCCAACAACAAGATTTTTCCTTCCGTCAAGGCAGCAGCAAAATTCGCATATTCACTCAAATAAGTTCCTTTTCCCTCTTCCTGTAACCTTAACTCAACAGGAGAATCAGCATTCGCTCTGGACGGAATAATAAGAATACAAGGAACAGGCATCTCCCCTTCCCTTATAAGCTGAAATTTATATTGCTCATATTCACGCATAGAATCATGTCCGGTTGCCTCAATTCTTATTTTATGGTCAGGAAGACCTTTAAGACCTAACAAATCCAGCATCTTTGCTTGGACAGTTTTCTTTCCTTTCGAAAGAAACGCCTCACGCTTGGAAGCCACCTCATCCAGCTGAATCACATTTTCCTGCATAATACTGAGTGCTCCAGGCATAGATACATTCACCTGTCCTCGAGTCGTACAAAACATATCTGATAACAGGAAACGGTCTTGTGCCGCTTTCTTCACCGAAGATTGATCATCTTTCAACCAACGTTTGAACCAACTGACCAACTTTTGCCTTTTTTCAACTCCAAGTCCATGACCTGTTTCTACTGTCAGCATATCCACCTTTTCGGGAACTCCCAATACTTTATAGCACTGTTGTAATTCAGCATATCCTTGCTGCGCCCCCCACAAATCGACAAAATCATATTTACCGCTTAAAATCAATAAAGGCCGTGGAGCCATCATTAAAGCAAAATCAGGTACTTCCAGTTGTTCACGCCAATGGTAGCGTATGTTTAGGCACACGGCTGCAGGGACTTGCACCTC
>ENA-ORLI01000299-ORLI01000299.1-human-gut-metagenome-genome-assembly--contig:-NODE-299-length-12968-cov-6.21676_pt1 | contig 12968 bp, 9 predicted proteins | sample MGYA00243015_ERZ508825 | MGnify/ENA primary metagenome ERZ508825 (study PRJEB26277, sample SAMN04329804) | human gut metagenome | biome: human-associated habitat | host: Homo sapiens | place: USA... | reverse complement strand
CGGCGAAGGGGTCGCGCTATCACTGCCGCGAACAGCTGCGCCGCACCCCGCAGGAGCACCTCTGCGACATCCGCGCCACGATCGGCGGGGCCGTCGCGCGGGGCATGAAGGTGAACGTCTACCTCGAAGACTGGTCGAACGGTATGCAGGATTCGCCCGGGTACGTCTACACGATACTCGACGGGCTGGCCGACGCCCCCGTGCAGCGCTTCATGTGCCCCGACACGCTGGGTATCCTCGACCCCTATGCCACCGAACGGTTTTGCCGCGACATGGTGACACGCTATCCGCAGCTTAGGTTCGACTTCCATGCCCATAACGATTACGACCTGGCCGTGGCCAACACCGCAGCTGCGGTGAAAGCCGGGTTCCACGGGGTTCACGTAACCATAAACGGGCTGGGCGAACGCGCAGGAAACGCACCCCTGTCGAGCACGGTGGCCGTGCTGCACGACCGGCTTCACTGCCTCACGGGCATCGACGAAACGAAGATCAACCACGTCAGCCGCATGGTCGAGACCTACACGGGCATCCGTATCCCGGGCAACCGCCCGATCGTCGGCGAGAACGTCTTTACGCAGTGTGCCGGCATCCATGCCGACGGCGACAACAAGAACAACCTCTATTTCAACGAGCTGCTGCCCGAACGCTTCGGACGCGTACGCGAATACGCTCTGGGCAAGACCTCGGGCTAGGACAACATCCTGAAGAACCTCGAAGCGCTGGGCATCGAGCTCGACGAAGCCTCGATGCGCAAGGTAACCGAACGGGTGGTCGAGCTGAGCGACAAGAAGGAGCTGGTGACGGCCGAAGACCTGCCCTACATCATCGCCGACGTACTGCGCTACGACCAGGTCGAAAACCCCGTGCGGATACTCAATTACAGCCTGTCGCTGGCACAGGGGCTGCACCCGGCCGCTACGCTCAAGATCGAGATCAACGGCTGCGAATACGAGCAGACCTCGGTCGGCGACGGCCAGTACGACGCCTTCATGCGGGCGCTCAGGCAGATCTACAAGCACCAGCTCGGCCGCGAGTTCCCGATGCTGCGCAACTACACCGTCTCGATCCCGCCCGGCGGACGAACCGATGCCTTCGTGCAGACGATCATCACGTGGGAGACGGGCGGCAAGGAGTTCAAGACCCGCGGACTGGATGCCGACCAGACCGAAGCCGCCATCAAGGCGACGATCAAAATGCTGAACATAATCGAACCAACATACAACGACCATGGATGTTAACATAGCCCTTTTAGCCGGCGACGGCATCGGCCCCGAAATCATTGCCGAGGCCACGAAAGTACTCGACCGCGTGGCGGCGAAATTCGGACACCGATTCGACTACCGCGAGGCGTTAGTGGGCGCCTGCGCCATCGACGCCACGGGCGACCCCTATCCCGACGAGACGCACGCCATCTGCCAGGCTGCCGACGCCGTATTGTTCGGTGCCATCGGCGACCCCAAGTACGACAACGACCCCAAGGCCCCGGTACGTCCCGAGCAGGGACTGCTGCGCATGCGCAAATCGCTGGGACTGCTCGCCAACCTGCGCCCCATCGCATTGTTCGACACGCTGGCCAGCCGCTCGCCGCTCAAGGCAGAGGTGGTGCGCGGCACCGATTTCATCTGCGTGCGCGAACTGACGAGCGGCATCTATTTCGGCCGACCGCAGGGGCGCAACGAAGCCGGGACGGAGGCTTTCGACACCTGCACCTACACGCGCACGGAGATCGAACGTGTGCTGGACGTCGCATTCCGGCTCGCCATGAGCCGCCGGCGGCGCCTGACGGTCGTGGACAAGGCCAACGTGCTCGAAACCTCGCGCCTGTGGCGGGAGGTCGCGCAGGATATGGCGCCCCGGTACCCCGAAGTGGAGCTGGAATTCATGTTCGTGGACAACGCCGCGATGCAGATCGTACGCCAGCCGACCCATTTCGACGTGATCGTCACCGAGAACATGTTCGGCGACATCCTCACCGACGAGGCCAGCGTCATCAGCGGCTCGCTCGGCATGCTCCCCTCGGCGAGCGTCGGGTCGGAAGTGGCGCTCTTCGAGCCGATCCACGGCTCCTATCCGCAGGCTGCGGGGAAGAACATCGCCAACCCGATGGCCACGATCCTCTCGGCCGCCATGCTGCTCGAACACCTGGGGCTCGACAGGGAAGGCAGCGCCGTGCGGGCCGCCGTAGACAAGGCGCTCACCGAAGGCGTCGTCACCGTAGACCTCGCATCACAGGGCGAACGCCTCTACTCGACCTCCGAGTGCGGGGACGTCATCGCCGCGCATATATTGGCACGCCCCGCTCCGGGGGCTCCTATCCGCAAAAAAGGGGTTGCAACCGCAAAGGTTGCAACCCCTTTTTCCGTGCAGGCCACGAGGCGCACCCCGCCCGGACAGCAACGCCACGGCCCAACAGCCGGTTTATATCCCGGCCACGAATTGCTCGAGTGCCCCCAGGTCGGCCGCCATCGGCTCCGAAACCCGGGGCAGGCGGGCGAGCCGGGCCAGCCGCGGCGGCAGCGGAACCGCAGCCCCCGTGACAGGGGAGATGACCTCCCCGAATTTGGCGGGATGCGCCGTAGAGAGGTAAAATCCCGGTTTCCCGCACGCTACGGAAGCGGCATATCCGATGGCGCTGTGCGGATCGGAAAGGTATCCGTAATTGCGGTGCAGCCCGTCGATCGTACGGCGGATCATGGCATCGTCGCAGCGGAATCCCTCCAGTTCGTTACGCAGGGCATCCGGCTCACCGCCGCAGAGCCACAGCATACGTTCGAAATTGCTCGGCGCCCCGACGTCCATCGCATTGGCCAGCGTCCGCACCGACGGCCTCGGACGGTACTCGCCGCTGCGCAGGAATTCGGGCACCACGTCGTTGCTGTTCGAAGCCGCGACGAATCCGCCGAGGGGGAGCCCCATGCGGCGGGCGAGCATCCCGGCCGAGAGGTTTCCGTAGTTACCGCTCGGCACCACGACCACAGGCCGCCCGCCGCCCGTCTGCTGCCGCCACAGGCAATAGCCGTAGAAATAATAGAATGCCTGCGGTATCCAGCGCAGCAGGTTGATCGAATTGGCCGACGACACGCGGTGCCCCGCACGGAATTTTGCGTCGGCAAACAGCTCCTTGACCAGCCGCTGGCAGTCGTCGAACGTCCCGGCCACACGCAGCGGGTGGATATTGCCGCCGAGCGTGGTCATCTGGCACTCCTGCAGCCGGCTGATCTTCCCTTCGGGATAGAGCAGCACCACCTCGACGCCCGGCACGCCGTAAAACCCGTGCGCCACGGCGCTGCCCGTGTCGCCCGACGTAGCCGTCAGGATCACCAGTTTTTCGCCGGCACCGCCCATCAGGCCGATCATCCGCCCCATGAAGCCCGCACCGTAATCCTTGAATGCGAACGTCGGGCCGTGGAACAGCTCCAGCGTATAGCGGCTGCCGACACGGCGAAGCGGCAGCGGAAAGTCGTAGATCCGCTCCATCTCCCGCCGCAGGAGGCCGGGGTCGATGTCGTCACCGAAAAAAAGTTCCGCCAGGTATCCGGCCAGCGCGGCATAGGACTCCCCGGCCAGCCGCTCCGCGACGGCCATATCGGCCTGCGGGATACGTTCCGGAACGAACAACCCGCCGTCGGGTGCCAGCCCCGCCTGCACGGCCTCGCGAAGCGAAAAGGCGCGTGCGCATGCTTTGTCTTTCGTGCTGTAATATTTCATCTGTTTGTCGTTTTATACTATTCCACAATCCTTGCCCCGCAGTTCGACACGCGGCCCGCATATATCTTGCAGCCGATACCGGGGCGGGCGAAATGCGCCCGCATCCGCTGCGCGACCCGCTGCGCGACGGCCTCATCGGCGGCCAGGGCGAAGATCGAAGGCCCCGACCCGGCAATGTTCATCGCCAGGGCGCCTTCGGCGAGCACCCCTTCCTTCAGTTGGTCGTAACCCGGAATGAACCCCTTGCGGTAAGGCTCCGCCACCACGTCGTGCATCGACCGGCCGATCAGCGCCACGTCGCCCAGGGCGAACCCGGCCACCAGCCCGCCGACATTGCCCCACTGCGTCACGGCATCGTGCAGGGGTACCTCGCGGGGAAGCACTTCGCGCGCCTCCTTGGTGCTGACCACGATGTCGGGATGCACCACGGCGTAGAAAAAGCCCTCGGGGACGGGCAGACGCACGATGTCCAGCGGTTCGTACCCCCGGATCAGCACCACGCCGCCCAGCACGGCAGGGCCCACGTTGTCGGCATGGGGCGTACCGCCGATGAGCGCCTCGCCCATCATCGCAAATTCCACGAGCCGCTCCCCTGAAAAGGGACGTCCCAACAGTTCGTTCACGCCCCAAACCGCTGCGGCCGACGAAGCCGCACTCGACCCGATGCCGCTGCCGGGAGCGATCTTTTCGAGGATCGTAACCTCGACCCGCACGGGTTTTTCGTATGCCCCGAGCAGTGCCATCACCGCCGGGGTAATCACGTTGTCCTCGTTTTTGGCGGGAAGTTCCTTCCCGCTGCGGTTGCGGATAACGAGCCCCCCGGCACCTTCTTCGATGCCGACCTCCAGCAGGTCGCCCACGCCGTCGAGCGTCAGCCCCATCACATCGAAGCCGCAACCCAGGTTCGCCACCGTTCCCGGGGCGAAAACTTTGATATATCGCATGATAAAATCTCCTTTTGAATGAAACCACCTTTGATCGAACCGGGCTTTCCGTTCCGGCAGCCTTGGCCGGAAAATGCATAACGGGTATGCTCGTGACGGAAAAATAACAACTACACCCCCACAGGGGTTGTCGTTGTCGTCATCGTTGTAGTGGCGGTAGCGGAGATAAGGACGGTGAAAGAAACGGCGCACGCCACCGGGCTGCAGGCTACCCCGCATCCCCCGGTCATCGTATGGTTCCGTTTCATATCCATCGGGGACAAATATAAAACAAAAAAATTTAATATCCAAATCCGGGTAACAAATCGTAAGCCGCCCTAAAAAGCACCGGCGGCCGCTTTATATATATAGGAGCATTCCGGAAAGGCAGAAAACATCGGCATTGACGACAAACCGTAAGATATTAGGGGTTCCCGGAAGGCCTGCTTTCCTCCGAATCGGGCTAAAAGGGGTTAAAAGGCCAAAAAATACGGTTTCAAACTGTAAGATAAAAAGCTTCTATCCGGGTCGTCATAAAGCGCAAGAGGGGATATAGGTTCCGGATTATCACATTATTAAATTTTTTGCAAAATTATTTTGACGAAACGATTTTATATCCCTATCTTTGAAACGGAACAAATACGGAAATTCCGGACATGAACGCCCAGAACCATTCGAATAATAACGTCATTAATCTGCTGCTCGTCGTCTATGGCAATATAACTCGAGAAAGGTGAAGTGAAAATACGAAAGATGATAAAAAGGCCTTTCTCCCGATGGAGAAAGGTTTTTTATTATCCGGGCAGATGGCAAAGGCACAATATGCAGAAAACAAGAAGAAGATGAAACACCCACTCAGAAGTGCCGTCACGACGACGGGCCGGCGCATGGCCGGAGCCAGGAGCCTGTGGCGTGCCAACGGCATGCGCGAAGAGCAGTTCGGCCGTCCGGTCATCGGCATCGCCAACTCGTTCACCCAGCTGGTTCCGGGACACGTGCACCTGCACGAGATCGGACAATACGTCAAGCAGCGGATCGAAGCGCTCGGCTGTTTCGCCGCGGAATTCAACACCATCGCCATCGACGACGGCATCGCCATGGGGCACGACGGCATGCTTTATTCGCTGCCCTCGCGCGAGATCATTGCCGACAGCGTCGAATATATGGCCAACGCCCACAAGGTCGACGCACTGGTCTGCATCTCGAACTGCGACAAGATCACCCCGGGCATGCTGATGGCCGCCATGCGGCTCGACATCCCGACTGTCTTCGTATCGGGCGGGCCGATGGAGGCGGGGCATCTCGGCGAGCGGGCGCTCGACCTGATCGACGCCATGGTAATGGCTGCCGACGAAAATTGCAGCGACGAACAGGTGGCTCGCGTCGAACGCGCCGCATGCCCCGGCTGCGGTTCGTGCTCGGGGATGTTCACCGCCAACTCGATGAACTGCCTGACCGAAGCGCTCGGGCTCTCGCTCCCGGGCAACGGCACCGTCGTGGCCACGCATGTCAACCGCCGCCGCCTGTTCGAAGAGGCCGCAGCGCTGATCGTCCGCAATGCCGAACGCTATTACTTCGAGGGCGACGACTCGGTGCTCCCGCGCTCGGTGGCCACGAAGGCAGCCTTCGAGAATGCCATGTCGCTCGACATCGCCATGGGCGGCTCGACCAATACGGTGCTGCACCTGCTGGCCGTGGCCCACGAGGCCGGGGTGGATTTCACGATGCAGGATATCGACCGCCTTTCGCGCCGGGTGCCCGTACTGTGCAAGGTCGCCCCCAATTCGCATTACCATATCCAGGATGTCAACCGTGCGGGCGGCATCCTCTCGATCCTGGGCGAACTCGCCCGCGGCGGACTGCTCGACACCTCGGCCGGGAGGGTCGACGGGCGCACGCTCGGCCAGGCCATCGCGGCCTTCGACCTGCGGAGCGAAACGGCGAGCAGCGAAGCCAAACAGCGCTACCTGAGCGCCCCGGCCGGCCTTTACAGCCGGGAACTGGGCACACAACGGACTTATTACGACACACCGGACACCGACCGCACGGCAGGCTGCATCCGCGATCTGGAACACGCCTATTTCCGCGACGGCGGGCTGGCCGTACTGACGGGCAACATCGCCCGCCGGGGCTGCATCGTCAAGACGGCCGGCGTCGACGCGTCGCTGTTTGTCTTCCGCGGGCGCGCCCGCGTCTACGAATCGCAGGAGCAGGCCATCGGCGGCATCCTCGGCGGCGAGGTGCAGGCCGGCGACGTTGTTGTCATACGCTATGAAGGCCCCAAGGGCGGCCCCGGGATGCAGGAGATGCTCTACCCCACGTCGTACCTCAAATCCAGACACCTCGACAAAGCCTGCGCGCTGATTACCGACGGCCGCTTCTCGGGCGGAACGTCGGGGTTGTCGATCGGTCACGTCTCGCCCGAAGCGGCTTCGGGCGGGGAGATCGCCGTCATCCGCACGGGCGACGAGATCGAGATCGACATCCCGCGGCGCTCGATCCGCCTCATGGCCGGCGACGACGAAATCGCCGCGCGCATGGCCGCACAGCAGCATTTCCGCCCCGCGGCACGCGACCGCCGCATACCCGCGTCGCTAAGGGCCTATGCCAAGCTGGTCAGCTCGGCCGACAAAGGGGCCGTACGCATCGTCGAAGAAGAATAAAACCGGACAACACCATGAATACGAACACGACAACCAGAACCGAAGGACAACAGCCCGGCCCTTGTATCACAGGGTCGCAGGCCCTGCTCGAATCGTTCCTGCGCGAGGGTGTGGACACGCTTTTCGGGTATCCCGGAGGAGCCATCATCCCCGTTTACGATGCGCTTTTCGACTACCGCGACCGGCTGCGCCACATCCTTGTCCGCCATGAACAGGGCGCCGTACATGCCGCGCAGGGCTACGCCCGCGTCAGCGGCCGCGTAGGGGTTTGCCTGGTCACCTCGGGCCCGGGGGCGACGAACACCGTGACCGGACTGGCCGACGCGCTGATGGACTCCACGCCACTGGTACTGGTGACCGGACAGGTGGGTTCGTCATTGCTGGGCACCGACGCCTTCCAGGAAACCAACTTCGTGGGCATCACGCAGGCCGTAACCAAATGGAACTGCCAGGTCAAGCGTACCGAAGACATTCCCGGGGCGATTGCCAAGGCGTTCTATATCGCCCGTTCGGGGCGTCCGGGCCCTGTGGTGGTGGACATCACCAAGGACGCCCAGTGCGGGACGGCCCCGTTCCGCTACGAGAGGCTGACGTCCATCCGCAGCTACGTCCCCGCACCCGCGCCCGCCGAGGAGTGCATCGCCGAGGCGGTACGGCTGATCGATGCCGCACAACGGCCGCTGCTGATGGCGGGACAGGGCGTGATGCTCGGAAACGCCGAAGAAGAATTGCAGGCCTTCCTCGCAAAGAGCGGCATACCGGTCGCCTCGACCCTGCTGGGGCTGTCGGCCGTGCCGACCTCCTCGCCGCAGTATGTCGGCATGCTGGGCATGCACGGCAACTACGGCCCCAACATCCGCAACCAGGAGTGCGACCTGCTCATCGCCGTGGGGATGCGTTTCGACGACCGCGTGACGGGCAACCCCAAATGTTTCGGGGCGAATGCCAAGGTAATCCACCTGGAGATCGACCCCGCCGAGATCGACAAGATCGTACACGCCGACGTGGCCGTCATCGGCGACGTGAAACAGACGCTCCCGCTGCTCACCCAAAGGATCCGCCCCGCCGCGCACAAGGCCTGGATCGAAGGGTTCCGCGCCTGCGACAAAGTCGAATACGAGGCGGTCGTCCGCAAGGCGATCCGCCCGGAAGGCGGCCGCATCCGCATGGGCGAGGTCGTCGACACCGTAGCGCATGCCTACGACAACGACGCGGTGCTGGTGACCGACGTCGGGCAGCAGCAGATGTTCGCGGCGCGCTATTTCGGGTTCCGCCGCAGCCGCAGCCTGGTAACTTCGGGCGGTCTGGGCACGATGGGCTTCGGGCTTCCGGCCGCCATCGGCGCCAAACTGGGCGCCCCCGACCGCGAGGTATGCCTCTTCGCGGGCGACGGCGGGCTGCAGATGACCATCCAGGAGCTGGGGACGATCTTCCAGTCGCAGGTCGCCGTAAAGATCGTATTGCTCAACAACTCCTATCTGGGCATGGTACGGCAGTGGCAGGAACTCTTCTACGACCGCCGCTACTCGTTCACCGAACTGGCGAACCCCGACTTCGGGCTGATCGCCCGCGGCAACGGCATCGCCTACCGCTGCGTGGAGCGGCGCGAGGAGCTGGCCGGGGCGGTGGCCGAGATGAAAGCCTGCAAAGGCGCCTACCTATTGGAGGTGCGCGTCGAAAGCGAAGAAAACGTATTCCCGATGGTGCCGGCCGGCGCCCCCGTGTCGGCGATCCGGCTCGAATAAACCGAACGAGGTATGGAACAAGAGTATATCATCACCGTATTTTCGGAGAACAAGGTCGGGCTGCTGAGCCAGATCACGACGGTCTTCACGTGCCGCAATGTCAACATCGAAAGCCTGACGACTTCCGAGTCGGCGCTCGCGGGCATCCATAAATTCACGATCGTCGTCCGCACCGGCCCCGACCGGGTCGAGAAGCTCGCGCGGCAGGTCGAGAAGAAGATCGACGTGCTCAAGGTCTTCGTCTACACCTCGGACGAAGTCGTGCAGCAGGAGATCGCCCTTTATAAAGTCACGCGCAGCCGCAACGTCGAGAAACTCGTACGCGAGCACAATGTCCGCATCCTGGAGATCGACGACGACTACATCGTCGTCGAAAAAACCGGCCATAAGGCCGAGACGCAGGCACTGTTCCGCCTGCTGCAACCCTTCGGCGTGCAACAGTTCGTGCGCAGCGGCACGGTGGCCATCATCAAATCGCGGCGCGAGCTGCTCAACGAATACCTCGAAGAACTCGAGAGGAACAGACAAAGAACGGATTCATTTTAACTTTTAAAACTCATACAACTATGGCACAGATCAATTTCGGCGGAGTAGAAGAGAAGGTCGTTACCCGCGAAGAGTTTCCCCTGGAAAAAGCACGCGAAGTCCTCAGGGACGAAACCATCGCCGTAATCGGCTACGGCGTACAGGGGCCGGGGCAGTCGCTCAACCTCAAGGACAACGGGTTCAACGTCATCGTCGGACAGCGCGAAGGCTCGAAAAGCTGGGACAAGGCCGTCGCCGACGGCTGGGTACCGGGCAAGACGCTCTTCGGGATCGAAGAGGCCGCCCGGCGCGCAACGATCATCCAGTACCTGCTCTCCGACGCCGGGCAGATCGCCGCATGGCCGACGATCGAGAAACACCTCGCGCCGGGCAAGGCGCTCTACTTCTCGCACGGCTTCGGCATCACCTACAAGGAGCGCACGGGCATCGTGCCGCCGGCCGACGTAGACGTGATCCTGGTCGCCCCGAAAGGCCCGGGGACTTCGCTGCGCCGCATGTTCATCGAGGGCCGCGGCCTGAATTCGAGCTACGCCGTATTCCAGGACGCCACGGGGCGCGCATTCGAACGCGTGGTGGCGCTGGGCATCGGCGTAGGTTCGGGCTACCTGTTCGAAACCGACTTCAAGCGGGAGGTTTACTCCGACCTGACGGGCGAGCGCGGCACGCTGATGGGTGCCATCCAGGGTATTTTCGCGGCCCAGTACGACACGCTGCGCGCCCACGGGCACACCCCTTCGGAGGCTTTCAACGAAACGGTCGAGGAGCTGACCCAGTCGCTCATGCCGTTGGTGGCCGAGAACGGCATGGACTGGATGTACGCCAACTGCTCGACCACGGCACAACGCGGTGCGTTGGACTGGTGGAAACGTTTCCGCGATGCCACCAAACCCGTCTTCGAAGAGCTTTACGGCGAAGTGGCCGCCGGCAACGAGGCGCAGCGCTCGATCGACCTGAACAGCAAACCCGACTACCGCGAGAAACTCAACGAGGAGCTGCGCGAGATGCGCGAAAGCGAGATGTGGCAGACAGGTGCCGTGGTGCGCAAGCTCCGCCCGGAGAACAACTGATCCCCCGGGAGGCCTTGCAATTTTTCAGATTGTTTCGCGCTCCGGCGGGTCGTATCCGCCGCCTCCGGCACCCTTGTAAATCCGGCCTTCCTCGAGCCCCCGCCCCGGCGGGGACTTGAGAGGCGGCGACGCGGCGGGATTCCCGCAGCGGGACACAGGCGGCCGGCAATTAACAGTTTTGTAACGTAATACAACAACAATCAATCTATGTGTGGTTTCGTAGGACTATTTGACATCCGCCGGAAATCGGATGCGCTGCGTGGGCAGGTACTGAAAATGTCGAAGCAGATACGGCACCGGGGCCCCGACTGGTCGGGTGTCTACTGCGGCGAGCGGGCGATCCTTTCGCACGAGCGGCTTTCGATCGTCGACCCTCAGTCGGGCGGTCAACCCCTGTTCAGCTGCGACGGGAAACAGGTGCTGGCCGTGAACGGCGAGATATACAACCATCAGGAGATCCGCGCCGAGCTGGCCGGAGAATACGATTTTCGGACAGGCTCGGACTGCGAGGTGATCCTGCCGCTCTACCGCAAGCTGGGCGTCGGGCTGCTGGAAAAAATCAGCGGCATCTTCGCCTTCGCGCTGTACGACATCGAAAAGGACGAATACCTGATCGCCCGCGACCCGGTCGGCGTCATCCCGCTCTACATCGGCTGGGACAGCGACGAGCAATTTTACGTCGCATCGGAACAGAAAGCCCTCGAAGGGGTGTGCAGCACCATCCGGCCGTTCCTGCCCGGGCACTACTGGTCGAGCCGCGAGGGGAAAATGGTGCGCTGGTACAAGCGCGACTGGTTCGAGTACGACGCCGTGAAGGACAACGGTGCCGACATACCGACGCTGCGCAAGGCGCTGGAATCGGCCGTCAAGCGGCAGCTCATGTCAGACGTACCCTACGGCGTACTGCTGTCGGGCGGCCTCGACTCGTCGATCATCTCGGCCGTCGCCAAGAAATACGCCGACCGGCGCGTCGAATCGAACGACCGCGACCGGGCCTGGTGGCCGCAGCTCCACTCGTTCGCCATCGGACTGAAAGGGGCGCCCGACCTGGCGGCGGCACGCAAGGTCGCCGACCATATCGGCACCGTACACCACGAAATCAACTACACCGTCCAGGAGGGGCTGGATGCCGTGCGCGACGTGATCTACTATATCGAGACCTACGACGTGACGACCGTACGCGCCTCGACGCCGATGTACCTGCTGGCGCGCGTCATCAAGTCGATGGGCATCTAGATGGTGCTCGCGGGCGAGGGTGCCGACGAGGGTTTCGGCGGCTACCTCTATTTCCACAAGGCGCCCGACGCCCGTGCCTTCCACGAGGAGACCGTGCGCAAGATCAGTAAGCTGCACCTCTACGACTGCCTGCGCGCCAACAAGTCGCTCTCGGCATGGGGTGTCGAGGGGCGCGTACCGTTCCTCGACAAGGAGTTCCTCGACGTGGCGATGCGCATCAACCCGGCGGCGAAAATGGCCAAGGACGGGCATATCGAAAAATGGATCCTGCGCAAGGCGTTCGAGGACATGCTCCCCTCCGAGATCGTATGGCGTCAGAAAGAGCAGTTCTCCGACGGCGTAGGCTACAACTGGATCGACACGCTCAAGCAGCTGACCGCAGAGGCGGTCTCCGACCGCGAGATGGAACACGCTGCGGAGCGTTTCCCGATCAACCCGCCCCGCAACAAGGAGGAGTACTATTACCGTACGATCTTCGAGGAACACTTCCCGTCGCATACGGCAGCGCAGTGCGTACCGTCGGTACCGTCCGTAGCGTGCAGCACCGCCGAAGCGCTGGCCTGGGACAAGGCGTTCCGCGACATGAACGAACCGTCGGGGCGCGCCGTGCTGGGCGTGCACAACACCGACCTGACACACGACACCCACCGACCCGAAACCGACTGAACCCGGTAAGGCCCCTGCTTCGGCAGGGGCCTTCCTTTATCGGATCGGAATTCTTAAACGGCATCGCCCCGGCCACAGATACCTGTGACCGGAGCGATTTCTTGCGCCCTGAGTGGCCGGACAGCCCCGCGCCCGGCATCAGCGCCGCGGCTTCTTCGCGTCGGGTTTGCGGCGGGAGCGGCGGGCGGCAGGTGCCACGGGTTTTCGCGCAGGGACACGTTTTGCGGCGGGCTTCCCGTCCCCGGGGTCTGCCCCGGGTGCTTCGGAAACTTCCGCAGCCGGGATATTCCCTGCGGCAGGTGCGGGGACTGCGGGGGCAGCGCCCACCGTCCGGCGCGGCTTCTTGCGCACCGACCAGCCGAAGTGGCCGATGGCCTCGCCCAGGGCGAAATATTCGCCGTGGGAGTAAAC
>ENA-ORLI01000296-ORLI01000296.1-human-gut-metagenome-genome-assembly--contig:-NODE-296-length-13078-cov-5.8475_pt1 | contig 13078 bp, 8 predicted proteins | sample MGYA00243015_ERZ508825 | MGnify/ENA primary metagenome ERZ508825 (study PRJEB26277, sample SAMN04329804) | human gut metagenome | biome: human-associated habitat | host: Homo sapiens | place: USA... | reverse complement strand
CGTGCGGGTCAGTCGGTTCGTGTTGTCCATGCGCTCTACCCCCTGCCTTTTGGAGCGGTCGATCGCCAGGTCGTGAAAGGCGTTGCAGCGCTGGGTCATCCGCATCCCGGTCAGCGGCAGCCGGGAATCGAGCCATTTGCCCAGGCGCAGCGGTACGATGACGTTGGCGCCCCACTGGCGGTTGGTGTTCCAGTTGAGCGTCTGGTAGACCAATGCCAGGCGATCCGGGGCCTGCCAGGCGGTTTGGTTGAAGTAGTCGGGCATCTCGTTCCAGAACAGCATGAAGATATACTTCTGCTTATACATGTACATTGCCTGGCCGTTGTAGCTTTTCGACGGCCGCAGTCCGGGCGTGCCCCGGATCTCCGAATAGCCGTCGATGTAGGAGGTCGACTGCTGCATCTCCCAGTACGAGGGATAGGTCTTGTCCGACGAGAGCGAAATCTGTACGAGATGTTTCTCTGCGGGTGTCAGGAGCAGGGTCGCCTGCGGGTAGAGCGACCAGTTGTCGTAGTCCCCCGCGCGGTAGTATTCCCCGGCCAGCGACAGCGAGAAGCTCCCCTTGGCGAACTGTTTGCTCACCCCGGCGTAGAGGTTGCCCGTGTATTCGTCGAGGTGCGAATCGGTATCGACGGTGGCGATGTCGCCCTCGTGGAGCCTGTAACGCTGGTAGTCGTGGTCGCCCGCCCAGCTGAAGATGCCGCCGTAGGTCATGCCCCAGCCATTGCCCAGGTCGTGCGACTGGTCGGCGCTGACATTTACCCGGTCGACGGACTGCCCCGAAACCACGTCGAACGCTGTCCGGCTGCCGTCGGCGTACCTGTTCCGCATGGCGGCCAGCTGCCACGAGCTGTAATGCGTGTAGTCCGCCGAGAGGTCGAGCCCGGAGGCCGACGTGTAGCGCAGCGCAGCGTTGTGCATCGTGTTGTCGCCCCCGGGCGAGCTGACCGAGTTGACCAGGTTGCCGTCGGCACGTACGAGGCCGCTCGTATGCGGGGTGTATGCGCCCGTATAGGCAATGCTCAGGCGTCCTTTGCCCTGCGGGGCGTATTCTGCGGCAGCCCTCAGCCGGTGCCATGTCCCTTTGCTGGTGATATTCTGTCTCTGGGCGATTTCATGCTCTCCGTCCGCGAGCGTATGCCGCGAGTAGAGGTCGATGATCCGTTTGGTCTTGGCCTGCCCGGCCGAATAGGTTACGTCGGCCGACCACTCGGGCGAGGAGAAGGCGAAGTTGCCCCCGGCATCCCAGTTGCTGTAAAACCGGTTGGTATAGTTGGCGTGTACTTCCCCCGAAAACGAGTAGTCGTGGCTGCGCCGCAGGACGAGGTTGATCGCCGCGCCGCGCACATGGTACTGCGGCGGCGTGCTGTACATCACTTCGGCCTTCTCGATCCGTTCGACGGGTGTCGAGCGCAGCAGCGAAGCCAACTGCTCGGCGCTCATCGTCGAGGGCTTCCCGTTCAGGATCACCGTGACACCCCCGGCGCCGGCAAGCATCAGCCCGCCGTCCTGTTCGCTGACGCCCGGGAGCTGGGTGAGGGCTTCGTAGGCATTGTTCACCGCCTTGCCTTTCGATACGGCTTCCAGGTCATAGGCCAGCCGCCCCTCTTCGACCCGCACGATGGGTTTTTCGCCCTCTACGACCACGGCGTCGAGCGCATTCGTATATTCATGCAGGACGACCTCGCCGGCTTCGTCGTGCTCCGACGTAAGCGTTTGCATCTCATAGGCGAGGTGCTGGAACAGCAGCCGGTAGGGGCGTACCTCCGATGCGATGGCGAAACGCCCGTCGGCATCCGATGCCGCGGCCGCGAGGTAGGTCGAGTCGGTGTCGAGCATCACTACCGCGACCCCGACCACGGGTTGCCGCTCCTGGTCGACCACCCTTCCCCGCACAATTTGCCCGCAGGTCTGTTTCACGGAAAAAAGCGCCAGGGCGCATACGAGTAAAAGAAATGTCCGTCTCATAACTTTGCTTGGTTTTTTCATTTGGTTTCCCTGCAAAGTTAAGCCCCGATGCGGCTTGCCGGTACGGAATAATTCTTGCTTGTTTGTGCGTAAAATGTTGATTCACAGTAGGTGTGATCCCGCGGATTCTTGCCGGCGCGCCGGGCGCCCTTGCTATGCGAAAAACCGGGTGAAAAACTCCCTGTCCGCAGCTCCCGATTCGGCGATCCGGCGTTTGAGTTTCGATTTGAGCGTGTAGACCCCGTTCAGCGTCATGTCGAGCATCACGCTGATCTCCTGCGCCGAGAACCCGGCGACGACCAGCGCTGCGAAATCGTAGTTGCGCGGCGTCCACCCCGGCAGTTGGCGGCGCAGGCGCGTGACCGCCCGGTCGTTGTAGAGGTCTGCCATGCGGACGATGTCCGCGAGCATCGCCGGGCTCAGTGCCAGCTCTTTCACCTTCCTCGCCAGCCGTTCCCCTTCGCCATAGGTGTAATAGGTTGCGGCGATGTCGCGCAGCAGGGCGAACCGCCCCTCGAGCGAAGCCTTGACGGCGGCCTCGCGCTCGTTCGAGGCATCGAGCCGCGAGGTGAGGCTGTCGTGCGATTCCCGATAGGATTCCAGCAGCGTGAGGTATTCGCTCAACTGCGCGTCCCGGTGCCGGAGTTTGCGCCGGTAGCCCACCACCGCCCCTGTGACGGCCGCGGCCAGCAACAGGCATGCCAGCGTGGCGATCCAGATTCGGTAACGCAGCCCCGCCTCGCGGAGCGCCGTTTCGTTGGCCGTGCGGTATCTCTTTTCCAGCTCGGCCACCGATACCCCCTGCCGTGCCTTGTCGAGCGAATCGCGCTTGCCGATGTACTGCATGGCACAGGCATAGGCTTTGCCGTCCTCCCCGCGACGGTGGTGTATGGCCGAGGCGATCGTGTAGAGCCCTATGTTGTTCTGGTTGAAGCGTTTGATGTGCGCCAGCGAGCGGTCTCTGTAGTATTGCGCCGAATCGGGCTGCTCCGCCCGGTAAAAAATGATGGCCGAAGCGATGTCGTAGAGCGTGCGGTCTTCGTCGTCGGCCGATGCGGGGCCGTGTGTCAGCGGGGCTGTCCGCAGTTCGTGCATGTCGATGTGCGCCCGCTCTTCGAGCAACTGCCCGGGGCTCCAGTCTTCGGCGAAGGTGTGGTATATCAGGTTTTGCAGGGTGATCTGCTGGGCGAAAAAACGGAATGCCATCGTGTCGCGCGCCCCGACCAGCGGGGAGAGTGTTTCGATGGCCTCGGCATAGCGGCCGTTGGCATACTGTGCCGACGAGAGCATGTAACGGCTGTATCCCTCCAGTTCCCCACTGCCGGTCTCCTGTGCCGCGGCGACGGCTTTCGAGAATGCCTCCTCGGCCTCGGTGTCGTATCCCTGTTCGAGGTACAGCAGCCCCAGCGTGTGGTACAGTGCCATGAGCAGTTTTGTGGTTCCCGCCTTGTCGCGGTTGCGTTCGGCATAGAGCATCGCCTGCGTGTAGCCTTTGATCGCCCGTCCCAGGTCGCCGGCATTGTGGTGTACCTTTGCGTCGAAATACCAGGCATAGGCACGCTCGGCCCCGGAGCCGTGGCGCTCGTAATAATCCAGTGCGGGGGCGGTCAGCGAATCCTTGTCAGCCTCGGCACCTGTGCGGGAGTAGGTCTGCGCGAGCAGCAGGCGCCGCCGGGCGTCGGCCGCCGGTGAAATGGCCGAGGGGTCTATCTGCCGGAGAGCCAGCAAGGCGCTGTCGGGATGCTCCTCTATGAGCATCGAAGCCTGGGACATCAGGTTGTTCACGGCCTTGTTGCCGCATCCGGCAGCAAGCAGGCCGAGGAGTATGGCGGTTAGGTATCTCATGCCTGCAAAATTAATATAACTTTTATTTCCGCGGGTATTTTACCGGATAAAATTACCCGGCCCGATCGGTTGTCGTGCCCCTGCGCCGCACGCAGTGCTCCCCTGCAGACCCCGGCCTTGTCCCTTAGCGCTTAGCCCCGGATTTTTGTGCAGCCGAAACGGCCGAAATACATCCTTGCCGCACTGCCGCAGGACGGAAAACGGGCTTGCAGCGACTGCAAGCCCGTTCCCTTTTGTTTTGCACCTACGGTCAGCGGTAAATCTCGTTCAGCAGGCGTGCCAGCCGGTAACCGCCCCGGACGAGCTGCTGCTCGATGACGGGCGTGTATTTGTCCACGTAATCGTAGGATATTTTCGTCCCTTCGGGGCTGTCCTCGTAGATGCCGACGCAGATCGCATGGGTCTCCTTCAGCCAGTCCTGCGGCTCCCCGGCCTGTACCAGTGCCGCCTCGTCGTCCGTCAGGCGGTCGATCTGTTCCTGCCACTCGGTGTAGCTCCACTTGTGCCCGGCTTCGAGGATCGCCGAGTCCCAGGCCGAGTGGAGGTTCGTCTTGCGGCCGAACATCAGCACCGGGCGCTGGTTGCCGCCGATATCCGACAGGCGCCCCGTGTGCATCGGGCAGTGCATGTCGCCGACCAGGTGGATCAGCATTTTGAGTTTCTCGGTCTCCGCCTCGGGCGCCAGCCCGCCGGCCTTGAGCTCGGCGACGAGCGCCGTGACGGCCGTCAGCACGTCGCCTTTGGGGTTCCGGGGCATCGTTTCGAGGGTTTGGCCCTCGTCGATGTTCAGGTAGTGCCACGTCTTGGTGTAATTGTATTCGGGGGTGTGGCTGGCAATGTCCATCCAGTTGCAATAGTACACGGGCGAATGGCCGTTGAGCACCTTGTCGATCTTCTGGGCGGCTTCGGGCGTGAGGTGGCACTCTGCGATGTAGGCCGTGACGTCGTGCCCCTTTTGTCCCCATCCGTATACGCTGCCGGCGAACAGCAGGCATGACAGCAGGTTCATTTATGTTCGGGTTGTGTGTTGCGGGCGGAGCGGTTGTCAGTGGTTCATCGTGGCTAGGAACTCCTCGTTGGTGTCCGTGAGACTCATCTGTTTCTGGAGGAATTCCATCGCTTCGACGGGATTCATGTCCGAGAGGTATTTGCGCAGCACCCACGTGCGGTTCATCACGTCGCGCGGCAGGAGCAGGTCTTCGCGGCGCGTACCCGATGCGATGACGTCGACTGCCGGGTATACACGTTTGTTGGCGAGCTTGCGGTCGAGCTGGAGCTCCATGTTGCCCGTGCCCTTGAACTCTTCGAAAATCACCTCGTCCATCTTCGAACCGGTGTCGATCAGTGCCGTGGCGATGATCGTCAGCGACCCTTTCTCCTCCGTGTTGCGGGCTGCACCGAAGAAACGCTTGGGTTTGTGGAGCGCGTTGGCATCCACACCGCCCGAGAGCACCTTGCCCGATGCGGGCTGGACGGAGTTGTAGGCACGTGCCAGACGGGTGATCGAGTCGAGGAAGATCACCACGTCGTGTCCGCATTCGACCATGCGCTTGGCCTTGTCGAGTACCATTTCCGCGACTTTCACATGGCGCGACGCCTGTTCGTCGAAGGTCGATGCCACGACCTCGGCCTTGGAGTTGCGGGCCATCTCGGTCACCTCCTCCGGACGCTCGTCGATCAGCAGCACGATGATGTATACTTCGGGATGGTTGTCGGCGATGGCGTTGATGATCGACTGCATGAGCACCGTCTTACCCGTCTTGGGCTGTGCTACGATCAGTGCGCGCTGCCCCTTGCCGATGGGCGAAAAGAGGTCGACCACGCGCGTCGACATGTTGTTGTGTCCGTTGCCCGTAAGGCAGAATTTCTCGCTCGGGAAGAGCGGCGTCATGAATTCGAACTGTACGCGGTCGCGGATGAACTCCGGCGCCAGGCCGTTGATCTCGTTCACGCGTACCAGCGGAAAATATTTCTCCCCCTCCTTCGGCGGACGTATGGCGCCGTTCACCGTGTCGCCGGGCTTCAGCCCGAAGAGTTTGATCTGCGACGGCGAAACGTAAATGTCGTCGGGCGAGTTCAGGTAGTTGTAGTCGGCCGAACGCAGGAACCCGTATCCGTCGGGCATGATCTCCAGCACGCCTTCGCCTTCGATCTCCCCGGCGAAATCGTCCTTGGTGATCACCTCGCCGTCGAAGGATTGCGCATCGGCTGCTGCTGCCGGGGTAGCCTGGGCTGCCTGGGCAGCCGGGGGTGTCGCGGCGGCGGGTTCTGCTGCCTCTTCCTGTGCCTCTGCCTTGGGCTTGCGGCCGCGGCGCTTGGGCTCCGCCTTCTCCTCGCGGGGTGCCTGTACGGCTTCTGCCGCTGCCGCTGGTGCAGGTGCCGGGGCGCTTTCCATCGGGAGCTCCGGCTCGGCGGGGGGGGCGGCGACCGTTACGGGCGGACGCTGTGCCGGAGCGGTGTTTTCGGTCTTCGTATTGGTGATGCGTGGCCGGCGGCTGCGCGGGGCCTGGGGAACGGTTTCGGGAGCGGTTTCCGCCTTTGCGGCGGCAGGTTCGGCTGCGGGTGCCGTCTGTTGCATTTCCGTTGCGGGAGCTTCCTTTTTTCTGCCCCGTCCTCTCTTCTCTTTATTTTCTGCGGGGACGCCTTCGGAAGCGGAGCTCCCGGCGATTTTCTCAATCAGTTCGCGCTTCTTCAATGTGGTGTCCCCGATACCGATAGCTTTTGCTATTTCACGCAGTTCGACGAGACTTTTCCCTTCGAGCGCTTTCAAATCCTGCATATATTTCTATTTCAAAATGATTTTCAGAACCCCGGCGGGCGCCGGGACGTTGGAATTTGTCTGCAAAGATAGTGCATTATTTCGAAATTCAAAATAAAAAATTGCAGATCACGCCCTTCCGCCGGGGCTTTCACCATAAATTGGGAGTGCCCGGACGTAAAATACTCATTTATGGCGATTGTGCAACCCGGAAATTACCCCCACCTTTGCATCCAGAACAACAGATCTATTCAGCCATTGCGTTGTTTGTATTGTTAATGTTTGTGTGTGCAAAAACCTCCCGGGAAGCCCGGGAGGTTTTTCTTCGGTGTCGTTCCGGCGTCCTGCCGGCGGCGGGAGCCTCCGGGGGTTATTCGTTGCGCCGCAGGTTCCACTTGTTGTTGTTGCAGATCACGGCCCTGACCAGGTCGTCGCCGTAGACCTGCATGTTCGAGTAGGTCTGCCCGTAGGTCATCGTGGCGTGCGATGCCGCCGCGAAGTCCATCAGCACGATGCCGACGTTCCCGCGGAAATCGTAGCTGTCGATCTTGTCAGCCGTATACCTGTTGTACTTGTTCGCGCAGTAGTCGTAGTCGCCCACGGCGCCGAACAGGCTGATCCCCGACACGCTGCAATGGGCCGTGTCGTAGCAGCTGACATAATTCATGCACCACCGCGTCGGGTCGTCCGTATTATAGGTATAGGCGATGCACTCGTCGATGGCCGCATACTTGGTCTTGCCGTCCGATGCCCCGTTCTTGATGTTGTAGAGGTCGTTCACGCGGATCGGGGCCTGCCCCACGCCGTTGCCGCTGAGCGTCGTGTCGAAAACCAGCTTGTCGGCCGTCCAGTTCAGGTAGGCGCCGAAATACCGGCCGTTGTGCGACGATTTGTAATCCTCGCGGATCATGAAGAGTATCTTGCCGCGGGCGTCGGCCAGCGTCATCAGGGGGTGGAAGTCGGCCACATACCCGCTGCAATGCGAGTTGATCAGGCTGACCACGCTTTTGTCCCACCCCGTCTTATTGGCGCTGGTGCTGGTGTTCTCGTATTTCATGTGCACGAGCACCGTCTCGCCCGGATGTTCGTCGAGGAATCGCACGAAACGGTCGAGCAGGTGCGAAAGCATGAAGGGCGAAAGCTCCTGGCGGCCGGAGCTGCCCGGGGCGTAGCCGCCCAGCGTCGGGTCGCCCAGCGGGGCTATGCCGTGATGGATCGGGAGGTCGCGCACCGAGGAGCTCGACGAGGAGGGGCGCAGGTCGAACATGCGAACCCCGGCCGCAAGCTGCTCTTCGATGGATAGCTCCTGTGCCTTGATGATCTTGGTCGTGTTCATATAGCCGAATACGACGTTCTGCAACCATTTGAAATGGTACCTATCGTCGGGCATCCCGTCTTTGTACTCGTAATGCGAACCGTAGATCGTGCAGGCGTCGTGCGACCCAGGGATGGAAACCTGCGACAGGTAGGTGTTGTCGGGCAGGTAGGCCATCCAGTCGGAATAACCTTCCGAGGTCTGTTGCGCCTGCGCCTGCATGTCGCCGATCGTGAACGAATAACGGTGTCCGGCCTTGAGCGTTGCCGGGGTCGTGTAGCTGTAGGTCTTCCCCTGCGTCGTGACGGCGGAGAGCGTAAGCCCTTCGATGTCCTGCGGCAGCATGAACGCCGTGACCGCGACCTTCGACCCTGCGCTGTGCTGGATATAGGGGACGTCCCCCGACATCAGGTGCAGGGCCAGCACGTTCGATCCCTTGCCCGGGATAACCGAGCACCGGTCGGTTTCGATGTCGAACGTGAAGCCGCCCGCTATGGGGCCGTTTTCGCTCGACAGCACGAGCTTCTGTACCTCCGCGGCCTCCGAGAATCCCACCTGGATCGTAACCGTGGTCATCAGCGGGCGGAATCTGAAGGGTACCTCCGCGCCGCGTTCCACCCCTTGGGTGCATGCCGCCATATAGGCGTACTGCATGTTGCATTCGCCGTTGTGGTAGGTCTGTACGGCCGGGATTCCCGTCACGACGATCGAGCCGCTGTTGGTCTGCACGGCGTCTGCCGGATAGAAGGCGTAAAAATCGTAGCTGGGACTGCTCCCCCACTGCATCCCCGTGTTGCTCAGGTCGGCTTCGCTTTCGGTCGCCCCGGAGACGCTGACTTCGACTTCCGCCCATTGCGGGGTCGTCTGCGGGCAGATGATCCCCACCCGGTCGGCGTTGCGCCAGTAGATCGGGTAGTAGCCGTCCTGTAACGGGCCGTAGGCCGTGCGGGTTTCGTCCGTGGTGTCGGGCGCTTCGTTGCCGATCGACAACCGGCAGACGATGGCATCGCCTCCTGTCGCGGGAGTTTCGGGCCCTTCGGGCAGTTCTGTCGTATCCTTTCCGCAACCGGCCAGCAGGAGCGCGAGTAGCGACAGTCGGAAAATAGGTTTGTGTTTCATAACGTCAGGTTCGAATTGGCGGTTTTTGGTTCAGTACTCGTCGTCCGCATAATTCACCGAGCTGGGCCCGAGTTCGCCGCCGTGCGGCTGTGAAATCGCGAACCCTGCTTCCGCCGCAATTACGAGTATCTCCAATTCCGGCTTTATGTATGCTGCTTTCATCAGATTCGGTTTATAGATAAATCGGGACGGTGTTCTCTCCGTCCCGATCTGAAAAATTATTTTATCGAAATTATTCGATCGTGTAGGTGAAATTCGCGAACTCTACGTGGTATGCGCCGCCGGTGCTCAGTATCTTGATCATGATACGCTGTCCGTTGGTGACCGTAAACGTATGGGTCTGCGTGCCGGATCTGCACTCTTTGTCGTTGCCGTTCAGGATGTTGTTCCTGTCGCGGAGCCACGATTCGGTGATCGGGCCGTTGTTCGTCGTACCGATCCTGTACTTTATGTTCACCAATGCGCGGTTGGTTGCCACCTCGAAGGATACCTTCACGGTTTTCGAACCGTCGCACTGGATCGGGGCCGTCACGAAGGCGCCGTTGTTTTCGTTGTTCAGACCTGCCGGAACCTGCAACTGGATGCGGTTCTTCTTGAGTTTGTCGTCTCCGTTCCTGTCGCTCTTGATCTCGGCGCGGTAGAAATACCAGCCGTCGAAGAGCCCTGCGGGGTCGTACTGCGGATCCACGACGTAGATGCCGGTGGCGTTCCAGGTGTCGGAACCGTATTTCTGGTCGATGGCATCGGGTACGGTGATCGTCACCGTTTTCTTGTTGCAGGGTACGCTCATCGTATAGTGGTGGTTGCGCTTCAGGCCGGCCAGCGTGAACGCCTTGTCCGAGTAGGTCAGCCCGTCGGTGGTCATCACCTTCACGGTCATGGTCGAGTGGATGCCCACGGGGAGCAGACCCACTACGAACTCTTTCCGGTTCGTGGGAACTGCGATCGAATTGGTTGCGGACGATGCCGTGAAGTTCCCCAGGGCGTCGATCGTACCGGCCGTCGGCATTACGTTGCTGTCGGTCTCCAGGATGACTTTCTTGGGCGTTTCGTTCGCACCCAGTCCGAGCGAAATCTTGATGCGGGCCATCAGCGGCTTGAACGTGAAGTGTACGGGCAGTACGGTCGTCGCCTCGTTGATTTCGAACGGCTCCTCCCAGATGTTCGTATACATGAAGTCATAGGCGGCCAGGTTGTCCGTGCAGTATTCCGACCCCCAGGTGTGCTTGAAGGTCTTGTTCACGGCGTCGAACGTGGCGTTGCAGTCGTACGGGTAGTAAGCCGCCGCCAGCGAGTAGGAACCGATGGGCACGTCGCCCGAGAACGTCGTGGTCGGGCCCGACTTGTCGGCCGTGAACTGGCATGTCATCGTCGCGGCTCCGTCGTAGAGGAGCACGGCGACCTTGTCGCCGGCCACCCAGTTGGTCGTGGTGCCGTCGATGGAAGTACGGGTCTCCCCGGAAACCATATCCTCGGGGATGGTCACCTGAACATACTTTTTCGGGCCGGCGGCCGGAGCCGTATCGTCCTTGCTGCACGCGGCCATACCGACCGTTGCGAGCATTGCTATAACGAATAATTTTTTCATGGTGCGTTTTCTGTTTTTGTCGTTAATTTCCAATGGATGCGTCGCTATTCGTAGTCATCGTAAGAGAGCGACCTGGTTCCGCCCAGCTCGCCGCCGCCGGTTCCCGGTTCGATGCCGCTGCTTGCCGCAAATCCTTTTTCCACGCATACGGAGATCAGGTACAGCTCCGGTGCTTCGTAAGTCATAGTTTGTTTTTTCATGGTCTTATTTTATTACTTGTAGGGAGCTTTTATTCCATGTACGATCCGGGCTGGCGCTAAGACCTTACGAAGAGCACGAGTATGCCGCGCTGTTCCCCGCCCGCGGACAGGCATATTTCGACTATGCCTGTCCTTTGTCCGGTTCGATGGAGCCGCTGCAGCTCCGCTTCGATGCGCATTTCGTCCGCTCCGGGAAGCTGCCGTCCGACCCATAGGCCGGGTTTGCCGGAGGCGTATACGCGAACCCGGCCTTCGTCCAGGTAGGCGAGCAGGTAGTGCGGCGCCCGGCCGGATCCTGCGGTTTCGCCCGCTGCGGTCGGTATTGCGGTCTGGGGCATGCGGTAAAGTCCGTTAGGGGTTGTCAATTCCGATTGTTTTACTTATTCCACGATCACGACGCGGTTCAGTTCCGGCTCTGCGAACCGGTTGTTGGTGTCGCCTTCGGCCTTCTTGACCAGACGGGACGGGTCGATGCCGTACTTGTCCTTCAGCAGGTTGTAGACGTACTCCATGCGCTGTTCGCTCAGACGCTGGTTGATCTCCTTTGTGCCGGTATCCTTGTCAGCGGAGCCGATCAGCGTGAAGGTCTTGTCCTTGTCGGCCTTCATGGCGTTCCTTACGTAGAATTCGAGGTTGGTCTGCTCCTTTTTGTCGAGCGTGGCCTTGCCGATCTTGAAGAAGAGCGCCACGGGCGATGCGGATACCTTCTGCTCGGCAACCACCTTGGGCGGCATGTTGCGCAGCTTCTCGTTCTCGTCGCTCAGTTCCGAATTCTGCGATGCGAGTTCGTTGTTGGTGTTTTCGAGCCGCTTGATACGATCCAGGTACGACGTGTAGTCCACGGGCTGAGCCTGCGAGGCACGCTTGAAGCCGCGGCGGTTCAGGTTGAACGACAGCCCTGCCGTTACCGAGAGCATACCTTCGCCGATGCGGCCACCGCCCACGCCGTCGAAACGCTGGTTGACCAGCAGGCAGCGCGCTTCGAGCGTCAGGTCGAGCAGATCGCAGAGGCGCACTACATTCAGCAGACCTGCGTCGAAGCCGATTTCGTTGTCGTGGGTGTCGTTGCCATAGGAACGCGCCCAACCCACTCCGACGAAGGGTACAAAATTCCAGGTGCGGGTCTCCTTGTAGCCGCTCACGGCGTTCGAGAAGTTCCACATTGCATCGGCATGCAGGTACGATACGCCGAATTTCTCCTTGAACATGCTTCCGTCGGCACCCTTTGCGTATTTGGTGCCTGCGGTCGTCCACCCTTTGGCCTGCAGGCCGGAGTATCCGACGCGGGCGCCGATCGAGGGGGTGAACCATTTTCCGACATGGATGTCCAGTGCCGGGGCCATGCGTTTGCCGAATTTGCCGTAGGAGTCGTGTTCGCCGAAATAGATATTTACACCGCCGGCGACGCCGACGAAGATGTTGTCGAAAAAGCGGTTCGTTTCATAGGGGCCGCGCACGATGCGGTTCTGCGCATCGCGATTGCCGTTCTCCTGTGCCGTGGCGGCAAGGCTGACGATGATAAAGAGGGCAATAAGGTAGAGGCGTTTCATGTTTGATTGTTTTTGTAGTGATTAGAATTTTTTCCGGTATGTGTGGTCTCGTTGCGAGTCCGTTATTCGTGTTATCTGCCGTGTCCGGTACATGTGGCAGGCTACGGCTACCGCCAATGCCGAGGCGGCGATTGCCAGTAGCGACAGGATGAAATCGGCTGGTATCGTTGTTTCCATTTAATTTTTGCCGGATTCTGTATGATCGGTGATTGTTTGTTTTTCCATGAATGTGTTTTTGTTCGCTGACGAGAGAGGGCTAAAGCGAGCCTGTTCCTGTGTCCCCCGTGACCTGGGGCGTTGCCTGCGGCAACCGGAACCGGCTTTGCCTGAACAGGGCGGGTGATTCCAATTCTTCTATGTATATTTCTGATAAATAGGTTTGTATGAGGTTGTCGTACTCCTTGCACACTTTCTGGAGGGGCTGCATCGTGCGTGTATTTTCGTATGTCCAGAAAGTGTGCGAGACTTCATGCATGCCTCCGTCCAGCCTGCAGATCAGGTCGTGCAGCGTCGGGCGGTGGTTCGGGTTCCTTTGGTAGAAGGTTCTTCCCGACTGGAATACGCAAATCAGGTAGTCCGTTTTGGCCGCCAGTTCCCGTAAAGTACGGCGATATATATAGGTGTCCGCATCGGGGCCCACACATGCGGCCTGCAATTCGCGGCCTTTCATCAGGGGAGTCACTGCTTCCGACGCCTTGTGCAGTACGAGCAGTATTTTTACCGCCCACAGGATTC
>ENA-ORLI01000294-ORLI01000294.1-human-gut-metagenome-genome-assembly--contig:-NODE-294-length-13126-cov-5.81386_pt1 | contig 13126 bp, 11 predicted proteins | sample MGYA00243015_ERZ508825 | MGnify/ENA primary metagenome ERZ508825 (study PRJEB26277, sample SAMN04329804) | human gut metagenome | biome: human-associated habitat | host: Homo sapiens | place: USA... | reverse complement strand
GACCGTGCTTTGCAGGCCGACTAGCTCAAATCAGCGTTTCTTGCCAATATGAGCCATGAGATACGCACCCCTTTGAATGCCATTGTCGGCTTCTCGGATTTGTTGAAGGATTTGGACGCTTTTTCTCCGGAAGAGGTAAAGCAGTTCGTCGAAACAATCAACATCAACTGTACGTTGCTGCTGGCGTTGATAAACGATATTTTGGACCTCTCGCGCATAGAATCGGGCACGATGGACTTTAAGTTCGGAGCATTCAACCTGGCGTTCATCATGCAGGAGGTCCATGAATCCCAGCGTCTGAGTATGCCTCGGGATGTAGAGCTGCGTATAGAGATTCCGGAAGGGGAAGACAAATTGGTCATCACCGATTCCGTCCGCTTGAAGCAGGTCGTGAACAACCTGATAAACAATGCCAAGAAATTCACGGTAACGGGCAGCATCACCTTCGGCTATGTCACGAACCGGGAAGGATATACCACCATCTTTGTCGAAGACACGGGAAGCGGTATCTCTGAAGACGCCCAGAAACATATCTTCGAACGCTTTTACAAAGAAGACAGCTTTACGCAGGGCGCCGGTTTGGGGCTGAGCATTTGCCAGACCATCGTAGACCGCCTGCATGGTTCTATCTCGGTCTCCTCAGAGTTGGGAAAAGGAACGCGTTTCGAGGTGGTGATACCGGATGCGAACGAGTAATCATTCAATCCGTTTGCAGGCATTGGCTTGCAGGAACTCTTCCAATATATCCTCGTAATTGCCATACAGCATGATGTGGTGGTTGCCCAGCGGTGTCTTGAGGAAATAGTCGGCAGGGGAGTTCATTTTTATCCGCACTTGGGTGCGGCACATATTGATGTAGTTTGTATTCTCAACAAGCGTGCCGGTGCTCAAGTAATATTCGTCCAGGCTTTCGCTTCCGCATTTTACGATGGTTACATCTCCCGTCGGCAGGATTCCCTGAATACCGATGCCGCTTTCCGTCTCAAAATGGTTGCGTATGATGAACTGCTCCGTTTGTGCGATGCCGATGGTGCAGTGTGCCAATATGATTTCATTGGTACGGGCATTTATCATGGAAGGATTGGCCATGAAGGAGTTTTTCCCCGTCAGCACTTTTACGGCCAGCATGGTGAAGACGGATTGCAAATCGCCTTCACATCCGGCAATGATTCCTTCGTCGTTCAGCAAGGCAAGGGCAAGGCAGCCGGTGGTTCCCGTTTGGTCTATCAGACGGAAGCAGCTGAGGGTAATGGCGCTCAGTCGCTCTTCCTCTACAATCCTCTTGATGGCTCGATACAGCCGCATGGCCTTTATCATGTCTTCGGGGCTTGCCTCTCGGCAGGCACGCGCTTTTCCTGCCAGTCCGGCGCATGCTTCGCCCACCTCGTCGTCCGTTATCTGTCCGTAGTATTCATAAATGCGGTCCAATGAGACGGCTGTGAACTCTATTCCCCAGCGGCGTTTGGCAAGCAGATAATCCACATTGCTGGCAATGAGCCAACTGGACGGAGTGCCCATTACGCCGATGCGCATGCCGAAAAGGCTGCGTTGTGCCATGAAATTGCTGTGCAGGACAAAAATACGCTTGATGGTTTCGGGGAGCTCTCCGTGAAGAATCTCGCTTTTCATTCCCCGGCCGCGCAGCCAGGAAGATATTTCGAGAGCGGCGGCCAGTGAGTTCTGCATGCCGTCTGCCAGGAGGATGGTGGGGCGGGGAAGGGATTCGAAATGCTGGATTACCAGCCGTTCCACACCTCCGGTGGCAATGAATATAATACTGAAGTCATCGGGTGATAACTTGTCTATATCTTTGTAATCAATGAAGTTGACGGTAAAGTATTTTTCCAATTCAGTCAATATCACTTCGTGGGAGCTACGGACTGATGCTTGTTTATGCAGTATGGAAGCAAAAGTTATAAGGTTGATGACCATGGTGTTATTTACTATTTGACTATTTACTATTTACAATTGATTCTACTTGGCTCGTTTGCTTTTTCAAAGATACAAGTTTCTGTTTACATATCATAGAGTTTTTACGATAGATAAGTTTTTTAAAGTTTTTATGGTCTTGCCTTCCTTTTGGTTTCAAATAATTCGCTACATTTGCAACTTTAATGATAAAGTGATAGCAATATCACCTATAAATACTCTATTAAATAGTAAATCATAAATCGTCAAATAGTAAATAAACCTCATGAAAGAGATAGCAATATCACCTATAAATACTCTATTCAATCGTAAATCGTAAATCGTCAAATAGTAAATAAACCTCATGCCAACAATATCTATTCGCGGAATGGAGATGCCCGCATCTCCTATCAGAAAACTGGCTCCTCTGGCAGATGCTGCCAAGCAGAGGGGTATACATGTATTTCACCTGAACATCGGTCAACCCGACCTGCCTACTCCGGAAGTCGCGATTGAAGCGATACGGAACATCGACCGGAAAGTTCTGGAATACAGTCCCAGTGCGGGATATCGCAGTTACCGCGAGAAGTTGGTGGGTTACTATGCAAAGTACAATATCAATCTGACTGCAGACGACATCATCATCACTTCCGGCGGCTCGGAGGCGGTGTTGTTCTCTTTCCTGGCTTGCCTCAATCCGGGGGATGAAATCATTGTTCCCGAGCCGGCCTATGCCAATTATATGGCGTTTGCCATCTCTGCCGGAGCCAAGATACGCACCATTGCCACGACCATCGAAGAGGGTTTCTCGTTGCCCAAGGTAGAGAAGTTCGAGGAGTTGATTAACGAGCGCACGCGTGCTATTTTGATTTGCAATCCCAACAATCCTACGGGTTACCTCTATACACGCCGTGAAATGAACCAGATTCGCGACCTTGTGAAGAAGTACGATTTGTTCCTCTTCTCGGACGAGGTGTACCGTGAATTTATTTATACGGGTTCTCCCTATATCTCTGCCTGCCATCTGGAGGGCATTGAGAACAATGTGGTGCTGATTGATTCCGTGTCCAAGCGCTATTCGGAGTGCGGCATCCGCATCGGTGCCCTGATAACGAAGAACAAGGAAATCGGAGTGCGGCATCCGCATCGGTGCCCTGATAACGACGAACAAGGAAATCCGGGATGCTGTCATGAAGTTCTGCCAGGCGCGTCTCAGTCCTCCGTTGATAGGCCAGATTGCCGCAGAAGCATCGCTGGATGCCGATGAGGATTATCTGCGCGACACATACGATGAATATGTAGAACGCCGTAAATGCTTGATTGACGGATTGAACCGTATACCGGGCGTATATTCGCCCATCCCGATGGGAGCATTCTATACGGTGGCAAAGCTTCCGGTAGATGATTCGGACAAGTTCTGTGCCTGGTGTCTGTCGGAGTTCGAATACGAGGGACAGACGGTATTCATGGCGCCTGCGTCCGGATTCTATACTACGTCGGGTTCCGGTCGCAACGAAGTGCGTATCGCATACGTACTGAAGAAAGACGACTTGAACCGCGCTCTCTTTGTGCTTCAAAAGGCACTGGAAGCCTATCCGGGACGAACCGAATAAAATGAAATAATTCATTAGGCGCGGATTACGCGGATTACACGGAAGATTTAAAACAAACGTCTTTTCTTAAGTTTTCTGCGTAATCCGCGTAATCCGCGCCTAAAAAATAATGACCCATGAACTTATCTCGCATTATAGCGATGCGCATGACCCATGAACTTATTTCGCTTATTAGCGTTGCGCAGTTATCGCTACTCGGAGCCGGGCAAGCTAGTTTCTCGTCCGGCGGTCCTTATTGCCATGGTGGGCATTGCTCTCGGACTGGCGGTGATGATTATTGCCGTGTCCGTCATTGTCGGCTTCAAGAGCGAGGTAAGGGATAAAATCGTGGGTTTCGGTGCCCATATCCAGATAGGCAACCTGGATGCTGCACGCTCTTATGAGACGCGCCCGGTGGTGGTGGGCGACAGCATGATGGCTGCGCTTTCCGATTATCCCGAAGTGAAGCATGTACAACGCTACTCCACCAAGCCGGGGATGATAAAGACCGCCGATGCCTTTCAGGGAATGGTGCTGAAAGGTGTGGGGCAGGAGTATGACAGCACCTTTTTCCACCGCCATCTGCTGGAGGGGGAGTTTCCGCAATTCAGCGATTCCGCTTCGTCCAACCGCGTAGTCATCTCAAAGTCTCTTGCCAACAAGCTGCAATTGAAACTTGGTGACAAGATAGACACCTACTTCATCCAGGACGATGTGCGTGCTCGCCGCCTGAAGATTGTAGGTATCTACCAAACCAACTTCTCCGAATACGACAACCTATTCCTGCTTACCGACCTCTATTTGGTGAATCGCCTGAACAACTGGGAGCCGGACCAGGTGAGCGGTGTGGAGCTGGAAATACGCGATTATGACAAGCTGGAAGAAACCACCTATGAGATAGCTGCCGATACGGATGAGAATCCCGACCGCTATGGTGCCGAGTATTGCGTCCGTAATGTAGAGCAGCTCAATCCCCAAATCTTTGCCTGGCTGGGCATCTTGGATGTCAACATCTGGGTCATTCTCATTCTGATGATTGGGGTGGCGGGTTTCACCATGGTATCCGGCCTGCTGATTATCATCATAGAGCGTACCTCCATGATAGGCGTGCTGAAGTCTTTGGGAGCCAATAACTTTACCATCCGTAAAGTCTTCCTTTGGTTTTCGGTCTTCCTCATTGGGAAAGGCATGCTTTGGGGGATGCTTCCTTTGGGTGTCCGTCTTCCCCATTGGGTAATGGCTGCGTTTGGGGTACATAATCGGCCTTGCGTTCTATTTCGTGCAGCGCTGGTCCGGCTTGTTCAAGCTCGACCCTGAAACCTATTACATGGCTACTGTTCCGGTATCTTTCAATATCTGGCTGTTCCTGCTGCTGAATGCCGGCACATTGCTGGCTTCGGTCCTGATGTTGCTGGGCCCATCATTCCTGATTACACGCATCCATCCGGCAACTTCCATCCGTTACGAATAAGAGAGTCACTTTCTCAGAAAACCGCTTTTCTTGCGGAACAGACAGTACCATTTCCAACGCAAAGACTGTATCGGCTGCAATAGGTCGAAAGCCGGTAGTGTGAAGTAATATCTGCGCTGTTCTTCCAGGTCGCGGGCGGTCTTGTTCACGATGACGGCCTGCATGGTGAAACGGAGCAGGAACAAAAGGAAAGCGACGCCTGCTGCCAGCCAGTGGAAGTGCAGAATGCCGATGACCATCGCGGCTATCCAGGATGCGTGGAATGCCAGGCGGGTCAAGGTCTCAAAACCGGCCAGCCAGCGTTGCATTCCATGATACAGCCGTGCTGTGGAGGCGTAGCCTATTTTCTCTTCTTTCCAGTCCTTGGCACGCAGAAGCGGCTGCATGCGCACAATGGCATTGGCATCCGTTTCCACCCGCGTGTTCTCCGGGGTAGCCCCGTGGATGAAGAACAAAACGTCGTCTACCCGTTGCAGAAGCGTCTGCTTGCGCTCAATGGCATTGGCTGCCGTTTCCACCCGCGTGTTCTCCGTGGTAGCCTCGTGGTTGATGAACAAATCGTCGTCTCCCCGTTGCAGGTTGAGGTGTGCGGAGAATCCTTTCTGTTGGTAGAAGAGTTCCTTCCGGTAGGCCAGGTTACGCCCGATGCCCATGTAGGGGCTGCCTGCCAGGGCAAATCCCAGATAGCGCATGGAAGTGAACAGATTGTCGAATGCCGCCCGTTTGTGCAGCCAGCCTTTGCCGCGTTCGTAGCCGCTGTATCCCAGCACCACTTGGGTACGTGATGTGAAGTTGCGTGCCATCAGTCGCAGCCATTGGTTGCTTTGGGGCATGCAGTTGGCATTGGTGAACACCAGCCAGTCATATTTGCTGGCCTTGATTCCAAGCGTTACGGCCAGCTTCTTGCGGCTGATGTAGCGGGAGGAATCGGGCACGAAGCTGTGATAGAGATGGGGATATTTCTCCTCGAGGATGGTCAGGTAATCCTCGCTCTCATCGGTGTTGCCGTCGTTAATGACGATGACTTCAAATTGGGGATAGTCCTGCTCCAGCACGGCGCCCAGGTTGCGGCGCAGATTCTCGGATTCCTCGCGGGCGCAGATGATGACGGATATGGGGGGCAGTTCCTGGGTGAAGTGCGTGTCTCCCTGCTTCACGGCACGGCTGCGCGCATGAATACGGTTGTAGAGACAGAGGTAGTAGATAATTTGAATAAGGAACAGACCACCCGCCGTAGCGAGTACGATAATTTCAGTTGAATCTAATGTAAATGCTTCCATGTGCAGTAGGACGTTTATGTGCTGCAAATTTACACAATTTCCGGCACTACCTCAAACGTGCAGTAGGACGTTTAAGTGCTGCAAATTTACACATATTCCGGCACTACCTCAAACTTTGTGCCGGGAAAGTGCTTGGACAAATACTGCTTGATGTATTTCATCGTGTCTTCCTGGATAGTCTTGTCCTCTACCGTGGGATAGAGGTTGTAGAGTACCGTATCGAGCGCGATGTCCCGGTTCTTGATGGCTTCGAAGCTCAGCAGGGTGTGGTTGATGCTGCCCAGCTTTCCGGAGGTGACAAAGATAAGCGGGTACTGCTTCTCCGCAATGTAGTCTATCGTCAGGAAATCTTCGGTAAGGGGAACCATCAGACCGCCGGCGCCTTCTACGAGCACGGTATCATAGCGATGGGAAAGTTCCCTGGTGGCACGCTCTATTTTTCCGAAGTCTATCGGGCGCTTGTCTATGCGGGCGGCGAGGTGGGGAGAGCAGGGATAGGAGAATATCTCGGGCATGGTCAGCCCCTCTTTGTCTTCCGGCAGGTAGCCGGTTCCGGTGAGGCGACGGTGCAGGTCGATGTCCTCGGAATGACCGGTGTTGCCGGTCTGGATGAATTTTTGGGTGATGACGCGCAGGCCGCGTTGCATAAGCTCACGGGCGTACCAGGCGGTGCAATAGCTTTTTCCGGCATCTGTATCAATGCCGCTGATGAAGTAGATGTTTTTTGTTTCCATTATTTTGTTTTTTTTTCGTGCGATGATATAAATGGGGTGATAGGTCAGGTTTACGTTGCCTGCGGCATCACTGAACCGGGTTGTGTATTCTTTGCAGAAGGATTGCAGGCGGCTGCGCGTCCATATCCTTTTTTCCGTTCCCGTCACTCCGGTTTGCTTCAGATGCTTCAGCACTGCCTGAGGGGTGAAGCAGGGCAGGGTTACTAGGTTTGCTTCTGATGCGTCTGCACTGCTTGAGGGGTGGGGAAGGGCAGGGTTACTACCTCTTCCTCGGCATGGAGAATATCGAAGTGGGGAGACAGCAGGGCTTGCAGCTCCTCAACGGAGAGATAGTCCAGCCCATGCCCCGTCAGTTGGCGTATTTCGTGCATGTTTGTGGTGCCGAAGGTGCTGAAGGCAAGCAGGCCGTCTGCCACCAGTGCTTGGTGGCAGCGGGTGAGGAAAGCACCTGGGTTGTTGAACCATTGCAGGGTGGAGCACGAGGTTATCAGGTCGGTTTCTCTGGGGAAGTCGAGAGCTTCGGCATCACCCGGCAAGAAGCTGACGCGGGGAGTGCGCGTAGTGCGTAGCTCCCTGACGCATTCCTCCATATCCCGGCAGAGGTCGTTCAGCAACAGCGTTTCCGGTTGCAAGGTGTTCAGCAACATGCGCGAGTAGCTGCCCGTTCCGCAACCAAGCTCTACGATGTGGCGGAAGTGTGTAGGAAGTTGCGGACGGGGTATGCCTGCGGAAAGCAGGGCATCGGTCAGTAGGCGCATCATTTTTTCGGCTACTTGCCGTTGCACGCTGGCTTCGCGGTCGTAGGTGCTTCGCGAGTAGGAGAAGCGTTTTGCTACAAGTTCTTTGTCTATGGGGTGTGTAGGGGTATCTGTCATTTTTTTCAATCCTTTTGTTATGTATCCAGTTCTCTCAGATGGTTTAGAAAATCGTCAATGGGCATCGACCACATGTCTTGCAGCAAGAAGCGGAACATTGGTTCGTCATAGTGGGCGCAGTCTGCAACAATCAGTTTGTCGTCATCGAACATGTAATCGAAATTTAGTTTCATATTTTCTAAAGGGAAGATGCGGTCGTTGACGCCTATGAAAGCGTAGTCATAATCGATGTATTGGTATTTATCGTTTACATAGGCATCCATCTCGTCATCATTGGAGTAGATATAATTGCCGTTTTCATCGATGGTTATCCCTCTCATTTGGGTGTATTTTTTCTCAATGAGTTCCAGCTCTTCCTTAATTTCGTTGAAGTCCCGGCGGGGAGTGATGGCAAGGAAGGCTTTGTAGGCATTGCTGTCTTTGCACATGCGGCGCATGAACTTCTGGAGCGAGGCGGGAGTCAGTCCGCTCAAGGTGTCTCGGAAGGTCTTTTCGGGAATTCCATCTGTGTCACCGATAGGGGTAATGGTACCATTGAAAGCTATAAGCAGCAGTTTCTCCTTGGGCACGGAAGCCAGTGCGATGGGAGCTGCCCATACGCCCATGGACCATGCCACTACGTTCACTTGCCGGTATTGCTCCAGGATGGAGGTATCGAAATCGAGCGTGCGGTAGTCATAGCAAATCATGTAGTCCATGCCTTGGGGGCAATATTGTTTAAAGGGTGTTTCGTCGGCTGCCCATCCTGCGAAGAACAGTAGCAGCTTGGGATTATTTTTTTTGATGATGTAAACTTGTTTCATAATAATATATGTGATGAATTTTCTTATACTATATATATTTAATTATTTCTTCTATCTCTTGTTCTGTAATGTCCGCTGTCAGCGAGAAGCGGATACGTGATGTCCCTTCGGGCACCGTGGGCGGGCGCACCGGCAGTGCATAGAACCCATGCCTCTGCAGCAGCTCTGCGCACAGCACAGTGTCGGCACTGGGGCCGATAATCAGTGGGACGATATGGCTTGCGCTGGGGCATCCGTACCCCTTGGCTTGTAATGCTTCGCGCAGTGTCCGGCTGATTCTTGCCAGATGCTCGCGGTGGTCCTGCATCCTGGCAAGTTTCCGTACGATAAACAGTGTCCAGGCAATACTTGTCGGAGGCAATGCCGTGGTGAAGATGAGGGTTCGCATCCGGTTGACGAGATACTCGCGTATCGTCCGGCAGCAGGCGATGTATGCGCCGGCAGACGCCGCTGCCTTGCCGAAGGTGCCCACGAGGAAATCTATATCCCGGATGCATCCGGTTTCTTCGGCGCAGCCCAGACCGCGCGGTCCCCTTACGCCGAATGCATGGGCTTCGTCCACATAGAGCAGTACGTTGGAGTATCTTTTTTTCAAACGCACCAATGCCGTGAGGTCGGCTTGGTCACCGTCCATGCTGAAGATGCTTTCTGTGACGATAATAAGTTGCCGGAATGTTGCATGGTGTTGTTCCAGCAGGCGTTCCAGTTGTACCAGGTCGTTGTGGCGGAAGCGGATGCAGCGTGCGGTGGATAGGCGGATGCCGTCGATGATGCTGGCATGCACCAGCTTGTCTGCCAGTATCAGGGTTTGTGCATCGCTCACGGCGGGTAGAATCCCCATATTGGCATGATAGCCGCTATTGAGCACCAGTGCTGTCTCTGTGCCGAAAAGTGTAGCGAGTTCCGTCTCCAGCTCTTCGTAAATCCCGAAGTTCCCCGTCAGCAGGCGGGAGGAGGAGGAAGTCGGCAGGAAGGTGTCCGGTGTCAGTGTCTGCAGGAATTCTTCCTTCAGCTGGCGGTCGGCAGCCAGACCCAGATAGTCGTTGGACGAAAGGTTCAGCATATGCCGGCCATCGGCTACAACCGTGCGTCCCTCGTGTGTCAGTTGCGGCAGGCGGCGCAGGTTGCTGTGTTCTTTCAATGTTTGCAGCTCTTGCTGCATATAGTTAGTTACGTTCATAAATTCTTGATATAATAATTTTCCCTTTATCCTCTCAATTCATTTCCTGTATAATTTTCATCAACCCTCCCGTCAGCTTCCTCAACTGTTCCGGCTCTATAATGAACGGAGGCATCAGGTATACCAATCTTCCGAACGGGCGTACCCAGATTCCCTCCTCAACGAAGCGTTTTTGCATCCACGCCATGTCTACGGGCTTTTTTGTCTCAATCACCCCGATGGCTCCCAGCACACGTACATCCGTCACTTGCGGTAATCGGCGTGCCGGTTCAAGCTCTTCTTGCAGTTGCCGGCTGATGCGAGTCACCTTGCCTTGCCAGTCGTATTCGGGCGAGGTCAGCAGCTTCACCGAAGCGCACGCTACGGCGCATGCCAGTGGATTCCCCATAAAGGTGGGTCCGTGCATAAACACCTCCGGTGTATGGTTGGAGATGGTATCCGCCACTTCATTCGTCGTCAGTACGGCAGACAGCGTCATGTATCCGCCCGTTATGGCCTTTCCTATGCACATGATGTCCGGTTCTACACCCGCGTGCTCCCAGGCAAAGAGTTTTCCCGTCCGTCCGAAGCCCGTGGCTATCTCATCGAATATCAGCAGCAGGCCATGTTCCTTGCATATCTGTGCCGCTTCGCGCAGGTACTGGGGGTGGTAGAACCACATGCCGCCAGCGCCCTGCACCACAGGTTCGAGGATAAGCGCTGCCAGTTCCTCGTGATGCTCCTCTACCAGTTTCCGCAGTTCCACCGTATCCCGTTCATCCCATTCTCCGTGGAAGCGCGAGCGCGGCTGCGGCACGAAATAGCGCACCGGCAATGATGCCCCGAACAGCGAATGCATGCCCGTCACCGGGTCGCAGACAGACATGGCATTCCATGTATCCCCGTGATAGCCCGAACGGATAGTCACAAAATTGTTCTTCTTCGCCTTTCCCTTGCCATACCAGTACTGCACGGCCATTTTCAAGGCTACCTCTACTGCCACCGAGCCCGAGTCGGCATAGAATATCTTCTGCATGGACGGCGGGACGAGCGGTAGCAGCAACTGGCCCAGTTCAATGGCAGGGTCGTGTGTCAGCCCTCCGAACATCACATGCGACATCTTGCCCAGCTGTTCCTCTGCCGCCCGGTTCAGTGTAGGGTGGTTGTACCCGTGGACGGCGCACCACCACGACGACATTCCCTCTACGAGTGTTTCTCCGCTTTCCAGGGTGATGGTGGCGCCTTCGGCATGCTTCACCTTGTACACCGGTAGCGGGTTGGTGGTGGAGGTATAGGGGTGCCATAGGTGCTCTCTGTCGAACTGCGAGCCGCAGAACCGGTATCCGGCATCTTCTATCAGCACCTTGTCTTCCGACACTTTCGAGCCGAGCGTTGTCAGCAGGTCGCCCCCGATGGCGGAGTTGATGCCGATGTGCAGCGCTTGCTTTACGGCCTCCTTGCTCAGTTGCGAGCGTCCTCCGGCACCTTGCTCAGTTGCGAGCGTCCTCCGGCAAAGCGGAGGAAAGCTGTCGGGTTGATGAAGCGGAAGAGGGCGATGGTGGTCAGTATTTCCTCCTCGCTGAGTGGTGCCTGCCGTTCCAGCGGTGTGCCGGGGATGGGGCTCAGGAGGTTGATGGGGATGGACTGTACTTCCAGCTCGCGCAGTGTGAAGGCGAATTCGATGCGTTGCTCCATGCTCTCGCCCATGCCGATGATGCCGCCGCTGCAGATGTCCATGCCTACATTGCGGGCGGCTTGCAGGGTGCGCAGCTTCTCTTCCTGCGTGTGCGTGCTGCACAGTTGGGGAAAGTAGGAGGGGGCTGTCTCCAGGTTGCAGTGATAGCGGGTGATGCCTGCGTCGTGCAGTGCCCGCATTTCGTCTTCGTTGAGCAGTCCCAGTGATGCGCACAACTGGATGGACGAGTGCCGGCGCATGTGCCGGGCGGCTTCGCACAGTTTCTCCATGTTTCTGGAGGAGGGCTTCCGTCCACTGGTCACCAGCGAGAAACGTGCCACGCCCTGGGCTTCATTATGCAGGGCATGCCGCAGGCATTCTTCTTTGTCCACCAGGTCGTACACGTCTGCCTGGGTTTTGTAGTGCGACGACTGTGCACACCACTTGCAGTTTTCCGGGCATCGTCCGGACTTGGCATTAATGATGGAGCACATGTCGAACTCCTCCGAGGCTCGGGCCCGGGTTATCTCGTGGGCAGCTTCGTATAGCGCTTCCTTGTCGGGTTGCACAGCCAGCCATTCGGCTTCTTCCTTACTGATGTGGCTGCCGCGCAGCACTTGTTCCTTTAATTTCTGTAGGGTCATATCTTTCTTGGGTTATGTTCATGGATAAAGACAGAGGTACGGATTGCCGGGGCGGTGCAGCTCGTCATTCTGCTGCATGGCTTCCGGTAATCCGTACCTCTTGTTCTCTTTTGTTTCAGGCTATATGTGTCTTGTCCGCCCGTATTCCCGCAGGGGCGGATGAATTGTGTTTCAAAAAGAATGTGCCGGTTCGTTCCCGGCTCCGTGAGGATACTTGTCAGGACGCTGCTGCTACCCAGCGGAATGCCGGTGTCGGTTTCCCTTCCTTCCGTTTCTCCTTTCCAGGTACTCTCTTCCCCGCATCCGGCATGTCCGGCGGTTCCCGCAGTCTTCTGTTTGGACAGAGAGCTGTCTGCCACGCTTTTGCGCAGGCAACCGATGGTGACACACCGTCCTATGCTGGCAAATGCAGCGTAGGCTTTTCTGCTCCAGCGGCGGAAGCGGATGGTAGGTGCGGCGGGTGATGTATTCCTCATGTTTTTTTCAGCCTGATGCGGTTTTGTTTCCTTTTAGCGGATGCAAATGTAGAAAAAATAATTTCATAACGGTAATGGTCATGCATGAAAAAGCCGCGCAAATGCAACTATTGCGCGGCTCTTCTTTAAGCAATGTCGTAGGATTTCACTCTTTGGACGACTGGTAGTAGAGATACCAGTCATTATTGGTGGCACCATTGGACTCTACCCATTTGGCGAAATCGGGATACTCCAGGTCGATGCGTACGGTTTCCTTTGCCGGAGTGAACCGGATGGGGCCTTCCGTGCCGGTTGTGGCCGGCAGCATGATGGCGAATGGATATTTGCCGTCCTTGTTGATGTAGTAGGCATCGTCTTCGGCTCCGATTTGCTCTGCGTTGGCTTTACCGGTCGCTTTCTTCTTGGGCAGATGCACTTCTGTCCGGTTGTCGGCACCGGCTCTATACTGGGCTATGATGAACTGGTTCAAGTAGCTCTCCAGATTCTTCTTAGTCAAATTGTTGTCTGAA
>ENA-ORLI01000279-ORLI01000279.1-human-gut-metagenome-genome-assembly--contig:-NODE-279-length-13603-cov-7.74624_pt1 | contig 13603 bp, 6 predicted proteins | sample MGYA00243015_ERZ508825 | MGnify/ENA primary metagenome ERZ508825 (study PRJEB26277, sample SAMN04329804) | human gut metagenome | biome: human-associated habitat | host: Homo sapiens | place: USA... | reverse complement strand
AGGTGGGGGACGGCACACATCTACCAGTCAGCGGTGAATGCATTCTCGGCATTCACCAAATGGCAACCGATGCCCATGCGCAAGCTGAGCCCGACCGTGCTGAAGAGATTCGAAAACTTCCTCAGGCAGAGGAATTGTAGTTGGAATACGGTATCCACCTATATCAAAGCGATACGTTCGGTTTACAACCGGGCGGTGGACAAAAAGCTGGTGCGATATGTACCCAGGCTGTTTGAGCATGTGTATACCGGCACACGGGCGGATAGGAAAAAGGCGCTCGAAGCTTCCGACATAGGCTGCTTGGTACGGGAGACAGAGATGAGCCTGCAGGCCGGTAATTCTTCCAACACCCGACAGAAAACAAAAATTTTCTTTGTATTGATGTTTATGCTAAGAGGGATTCCTTTTGTGGACCTGGCCTATTTGCATAAGAGGGATTTACAAGGAAATACCTTGTCCTATAGGCGCAGGAAGACGGGACGGGCACTGACCGTCTCACTGACGCCGGAGGCTATGCAAATGGTGAGAATGATAGCAAACAAGGACAAGGACTCTCCTTATTTATTCCCCATATTACAAAGTGAGGAAGGCACGGAAGCGGCATACCGGGAATACCAGTCGGCACTCAGGGCATTCAACCAACGTTTGGCAGTACTCAGACAATGCTTGGGAATGCAGTCGGCACTCAGTAGTTATGCGGCACGCCATACTTGGGCGACCATGGCTTACCACTGCGAGATACATCCTGGAATCATATCAGAAGCCATGGGGCACTCTTCCATCACAGTGACGGAAACTTATCTGAAGCCTTTCAGCAACAGAAAGATTGACGAAGCCAATCAAAGGGTAATTTCTTTTGTAAAAAACGAAGGATATCCAGTATAAAAGAGATTACTTCTTTTGAGGAAGTAGAGCAAACTTGTTGTTTCTTTTTTATAGTCTTCAAACAAAGTTTTGAGGAGCGGATTGATATTGGCTTTACAAAAAGTTTCCCAACGTAAGCAATAAACTGAAAGATAGAATCTTATATTGAAAATTAGAGACTTTTTCACTTCATAATTTCTATTGCAGCTTTTCTATAATGTTGGAGATTAAGACTATATATCATCTTTCCAATATCCCAACGGACTGATTTCTACTATTCCAAACAAAACCGGTCTATTTTCTCCTTATCTCCTGATTATTAACGAAATTAACAAGATTTCATTACCTGCGAAGTAACGGAATACTTAGTAACAAAAGAAGTATGCGAAAGGGATTCAAAATGAGAGATTATTCACTTTTTATTTTTTTAAATTTATAAATTTAAAGTTTTCAATTATGAACAAAAAGTTTCTAAGTGTAATCCTGTTCAGCGCCTTAATGGTGGGCACTGCAGGAACGTTTACGTCTTGTAAGGACTACGATGATGACATCGAGAATTTGCAAGGACAAATTGACAAGCTTGCGACTAAGGAAGATATGACTTCTCAAATCGCAGCTTTGCAAGCAGCCTTGGATGCCGCAAAAACAGAAGCTGCAGCTGCAAAGACTTCAGCAGAAGAAGCTGTGAAGAAAGCTAATGACGCTGCATCTACTGCAACAGAAGCTGAGAAAGCTGCCGCTCAAGCCGCTCTTGATGCTGCTAATGCAAAAACAGAGGCAATTAAGGCTGCTCAAGATGAAGTAGCCAAAGTAAAGGCACAGTTGGAGTCTACTATCGATTCTAAGTTCGATGCTGCAAAGAAGGAACTTGCGGCAACAATCAATGACTTGACTGAAAAGGTTACGAAACTGACAGGCTTGACTACGGAGATGATTACAAGTCTGGATCTTCAGACAGCAAATCCGAAACTGGAACTGAACTATGCACAGCTTCCTGCTAAGCTGAATCCGAACGCCAGCGTGAAAGATGCAAAATCATACGAATTCGGTAAAGGATTTACTGGCAGCTTCACAATCAATGCCAATGAGATTTACACAACTCCGGCTAGTTTCATGATTTCTGTAGCTCCCGTAAATGCTGTTGTGACAAACGAGATGTTCTCTCTTATCAATAGCAAGGGTGAAGCTCTCAGTGATATTACACTCAGCACAGAAGCATACGACGGCTTGTTGACCAGATCTGTTTCTAACGGTCTCTACGAAGTTAAAGTAGAACTGAACAAAGAGGCTGATCTCGAAGCTTTTGGTAAAAAAGTAGTAAGTGAGGATAAGAGCGTCCTATTTGCACTTGCAGCAACTAAGGATGCAAGAACTGTAACATCAACTTATGATATTACTGCGAAATCAGCACTGAAAACTTATACTAAGGCAGATGAGATTGCAAAGAACTCAACTATTCAATCTACGATAGAAGTTAAAAAGGATTTGACAGCTTATGAAAATCCATCTGCTACTGCGACACCTAATACTGAGAAATGTTACCCTGTAGCAAGTGGTGAAGCATTCCAAATCAATGTTGCTTCAAAAGAAGGAACCAGCCCTATCATGGGTAGCTATGTTGTTGTTGATATTGATAATAAGGCTCTTTCTACAACAGACAAAGCTGCTATCAAGAGCTTGACTATTGCAGGTGTAGAAACTGTTAGCAAAGACAACAAATTCGATATCACAATTAGTGGTGCTTATGCCAAGGGCGTAGTAGTACCTTTGAAGGTGGTTACTATCGACTATACCGGAGTTGAACAATCAGTAATCGTTTGGGTGAAGGCTGGTAATGGTTCTGAAATAGCTAGTGAAGCTAAATACGTAATCACTCCGACTGCATATGTCGATGCTCCGACTACTTACGCTTATGCAGGCCTGGCTAAATTCACAGTTCCTGCCGGTGCTGCCAAGTTCGACTTGAGCATTTATGCTAAGGATGAGATTAATATCACAGAAACTGCTAATGTACTTGATGGTATTGTATTCACATTCTACAAAGCTGACAGTAAGACTGAGGCTACTAAGATTGAAGATATCGCAAACGCTAAATTGACAGCTACAGTTGACCTCCAGACAATGAAGAATGACAAGGTTTACGAAGGTATCGTTAAATTCTTTGATGCTGAAGGTACATTCTTGTCACAAAGTACCATTTCTGTACAGAAAGTATTGCCGACTACATTGCCGGAAGGATTCTCTATCAAGACTAACCAGCTGGATGCTCAAGGCGTTTACAACTGCTACTTGATTCCTAACGATTGGACTGCTAAGAAGGCTATAGAAGGTACAATGGAAATGAAACAAGTATTCAACTTCGGTAAGGGTGAAGCAAAGGATTATCTGATAACATTTGCTGCTGCTATGGTAAACGGTGATAAGACTGTTGACAATGGTGTAACTGGTGCAGAAACTTTGTCTGTAGTTGAAAAGTACATTGACAATAAGACTCAGCATGCTACAACTGCAGTGTACAACTATGGTAAGATTTCTTCTGAGAAGAAAGATGGTGCCTTTGTTAATTACACTATCGACGCTGCTTCTTTCCCGACTGTATTCAATTGCATCTACAACGATACATACACTTGGAGATGGGCTACTAAGGATGACCTTGGTTTGAAAGCTACTGCGACATTACCTTATAGCACAGAACTGACTTATGGTAAAGATGTTACTGTAGAGTATGCTAAGTATATTAAGGGTATCAGCTCTCGTGACAGTGAATATAGTGCACTTTTGAGCGCACCTTATGAAAAGTCATTGGAAATTAAGGAAGCCCACTTGGTATCCAATGCCAACGGTGAAGTGGATGAATACTTCACTGTAAACATCGAGGAAGGTAAAATCACTGGTTTCACCGTAAATTCTAAGGCAACTAACCCGACAGCTGCTGTTCCTTCTACATTGAAGATTACAGTTGTTGACATGTACAAGCACGAACGTGTTATCGAACTTGGCATGACTGTAAACAAACGCTAATCAATGTATTCCTAAATAAGTCCTTTATTATGGAGGACTTATTTAGAGAAACCTTGAAATAACATTAGAATCCCTGGCTTCTTTGAGGCCAGGGATTTTTTTTTATCTTTAATTTTACTTTCCTGCTTTCTTTTTCTAAATCCCCTCCAGAAATTTATTTTCCATCACTTTGCTTCCACACTTCCACCCACCTCCTGCATCCCCCTATCCATCGGCATTTGCCCCGCTGTGGAAGCAACCCAAAAAGGTGGAAGCAAAATCTGCTTCCACCTACTCAAAACGCCTAAGTTTTACCGTAACCTACTCGTCTCTACCGTAATACCCCGTACAAGGCACATAAATCGGTTGGTTCAGTTTTCCCACATTTTCGAGCTTACCCTCGCTGCGGAGCAGGCGAATATGAAGCTGCGCAGTGGAACGCATCATCCCGCAGAGAACCTGAAAACTCTCGCGCGTAAGGAACTGATGCGTAGAGAAGTAGCCCGTCAGTCGCCTGTCAATCTCCTTGTCACTCAGCTTTTGGGAATGCTCATTCAGCCCCAGCGGTTTAACTTTGATGGCACCTATCTCATTCTTCAGCACCTGGTCGGCACGAAACTTGATGCCCTTCAGCTTAATCTTGGTGGTTTTGCGTTTGGTCGCAGCGGTCACCGGCTCCGTGCTCGTCAGTACGGGATGAAAGTAACCGATACCGTCCAGATGCACCTGCCGCCCCTCGGCAAGGTCTTCCCCCATGACGTGCGACAAGGCATCCAGCACTGCCGAAACATCAGTCTTTGTCAACGAACAGCGTTCCTGAATCCGACGTCTCAGTTCGGCAGTGCTGGTAGAGCCGTTCAAGCGGATGCGCGGATGAAGTATCTTTTCTTCCCGCTGTTTGTCTTTAGGTTCCGGGAGCTCATACCAATCGAATAAAATTGCCATAGTTCAATGTCTTTTAAGTTGTTGTACAATACGTTCGCGCCCTATGCGGAATAGGTGCGGGTTACGTACTTCATCCGTAAAAGCTTTGGGAAGAGAAACGCCTAACGGCCATAAACAGCTCTGCTTACGGTCGTCAAGCAATTGCTTCATGGCCGTAAGCAGAGCTGTTCATGGTCGTTAGGCGTCATCTATTCCCTATACAAAAGTAGACAAACAAAGGGAGAAAAGCAAAGGAATGCCTATGTTTTAAAAAAGAAATCCAAAGGTTTCCGACACCACGCTGTATAGTTTGTGGAAGCAGGCATTTATTTAATAATTATTCTGCTGAATACTTGTTTTCTGCCTTCTGATGTCGTATCTTTACGAGAATTATATTTACCCAAACAAGCTGACAAACAGAATGAAAATTACCTTGATTAGAGCAGAAAAAGGGAGCGGAAAGGAAGCCCTCAGCACCCTGGAAGCGGATGCACTGATTAAAAAACTGAAAACCGAAACCAAAGCCGGACATGTGTCGACCCTCCGGGCCATCCTTCCTCAACTGGAGGGCACTTGTGCCCAATACGAACATATAGACAAGCTGCCCCGCATCTACCCTGCCGTGGAATATAGCCGTACACAAGAGGGGGAACGGCGGATGAAGAACTATAACGGACTCGTACAACTGGAAGTAAACCGTCTGTCGGGCATTGCCGAAGCGGAATATGTAAAGCAACAAGCCGCCCTGCTGCCACAGACCTTTGCCGCTTTCTGCGGTTCAAGCGGACGGAGCGTAAAGATATGGGTATTGTTTGCCCTGCCCGACGGCACGACGCCGAAACTGGAGAGCGATGCCACCTTGTTTCATGCCCACGCCTACCGTATGGCGGTGAAGTGCTACCAGCCCTTGCTGCCGTTTGCCATTACATTGAAAGAACCTTCCCTTACACAGAGTTGCCGCATGACTCTGGATGGATATCCTTACTACAATCCTGCCGCTGTGCCTTTCTGCTTGGAACAACCCCTCGGCATGCCCGAGGAAGAGAACTTCCGGCAACGAAAACTCGCAGAAAAGAATCCGCTGTTGCGGCTGCATCCGGACAGTAAAGCCTCGGACACCTTTGCCGTACTCTTCGAGTCGGCCCTTGACCGTGCATTCCGCGGATTGGGCGGCTGGAAACGGGACGGGGATTTACGGATACTGCTGGTGCCTCTGGCCGAACATTGTTTCAAGGCAGGCATTCCCGAAGAGGAAGTAGTCCGCCAGACATTGATGCACTATTACCGGGAAACGGATGAATTCATTGTCCGTCAAACGATTCATAACCTATATCAAGAGCTTAAAGGCTTCGGGAAAAAGAGCAGTCTGACGCAAGAGCAGGAGAGCGTTTTCCGGCTGGAAGAGTTTATGGGCCGCCGGTATGAGTTTCGCTACAACACCGTTCTGGATGATTTGGAATACCGTCAGCGCGACTCCGTCCATTTCTATTTCAAGCCTGCTGACCAGCGTGCCCGCAGTACGGTCTCCATGAATGCCCTGAAGGAGGGTATCCGCGTATGGGACCGCGATATCAACCGTTTCCTAACTTCAGACTATGTGCCACTCTATAATCCCGTCGAAGAATACCTTTACGACACCGGCCGCTGGGATGGGAAAGACCGCATCCGGGCATTGGCCGACCTCGTTCCGTGCCACAATCCTCATTGGCAGGAGCTGTTCTACCGCTGGTTCCTGGGCATGGTGGCACACTGGCGTGGAATGGACCGGCAACACGGAAACAATACTTCTCCTCTGCTTGTCGGTTCTCAAGGGTTCCGGAAATCCACCTTTTGCCGCATTTTGCTGCCACCGGAGCTGCGTTTCGGCTATACGGACAGCATCGACTTCAAGAGCAGGCAGGAAGCGGAACGCAGCCTGGGACGCTTTCTGCTCGTCAACATCGACGAGTTCGACCAAATCAGCATCAACCAGCAGGGTTTCTTGAAGCATCTGCTGCAGAAACCGGTTGCCAACCTGCGCAAACCCTACGGCAGCACCATCCGTGAGATGCGGCGGTATGCCTCCTTCATCGGCACCAGCAACCAGAAGGACTTGCTGTCCGACCCCAGTGGCAGCCGCCGTTTCATCTGCATTGAGGTCACCGGTCCCATCGATACGAATGTCACCATCAACTACCGCCAGCTCTATGCGCAGGCTCTGAATGCCGTAGCCAAAGGTGAGCGTTACTGGCTGGATGATGCCGATGAAGCCATCTTGAAGCGGACGAACCGGGAATTTGAACAGCTCACCCCACTGGAACAACTCTTCCACAGCCATTTCCGCGCGGCAGAAGAGGATGAAGAGGGGCAATGGATGATGCCCATGCAGATTCTTTCCGCTTTACAGACAAAGACGCGTGACCGTCTGGCAATCAACAAGGTTGCCGTATTCGGGCGGACGCTCAAGAAGCTTGAAATACCGAACAAGAAGTCAAGGCAGGGGACACTGTATCATGTGATGCCGCTGGATTAAATGCTCTGCAGTAACCCCGCACAAGCATCTTCCAGAATGTCTAGCACATACTCAAAACCTTCGGAACCGCCGTAATAGGGGTCCGGTACATGGTCGGCATGGGTAAACTTTGTACAGTATTCCGTCATGCGGTGTATCTTGCTCCATTCGGCGGTTGAAGGGGCACGATCTTTCAGGTCGTCGATGTTGCGGTCGTCCATACCGATAATCAGGTCGAAGTTGTAAAAATCCTCGGTACGTACGGGTCGCGAAAGATGCGTCAGATTGTATCCACGGCGGGCAGCATGGGCACGCATCCGGCTGTCCGGCAGTTCGCCCTGGTGATAGGACAGAATGCCTGCAGAATCGATTAAAAACTCATCCGCACGTCCGGCTTCTTCTACCAGACGTTTCATGACTCCCTCTGCTGAGGAGGAACGGCAAATGTTGCCGAGGCAAACGAAAAGTATCTTCTTCATATTTCTTTAGTTACGAGTTATTTACATCGGGTCTACATCATAATACACTATCAACGACTTGAAGCGGTCTTCCGCCACCATCTCCTTTTGCACCTGGACGAGCAGCTCGCGGGCACGTGCCATTGGGGCATTGGTTTCTATCTTCAAGACAATCTTTCGGATGAACAGGGTCTGTACGCGTGCTACGGGCGGCTTGTCCGGTCCCAGCACACGGTTGCCAAAGACGGCGCGGAGCTTAGCGGCCATAGTCTGTGCCATGAGGTCGAGCAGGGTCTCGTTCCGGTTCTTCAGGTAGACATACACCAGGCGGTAGTAGGGCGGGTAGTGGAACATCTGGCGTTCGGCAAGCTGCCCGCCTACCATGGCTTCGTAGTCGTTGGCAATGACTTGCGGGATGATGGGATGGTCGATGCTTTTGGTTTGTAGCACCACCCTGCCGCGCTTGTTCTTCCGTCCGGCGCGTCCGGCAACCTGCGCCATCAGCTGGAAGGCGCGCTCGTAGGCGCGGAAGTCGGGATAGTTCAGCATGGTGTCGGCATTGAGTATGCCCACAATGCTGACGTGGTCGAAGTCCAGACCCTTGGACACCATTTGCGTGCCTATCAGGATGTCCGTCTTGCCTTGCTGGAAATCGGAGATGATGCGCTCGTAGGCGGTACGGGTGCGGGTGGTGTCCAAGTCCATACGGGCTACGCGGGCGTCGGGGAAGAGGGCTTTGATGTCATCTTCTATTTTTTCCGTGCCGAAGCCGCGGTTGCGCAGGTCAGTGCCCTCGCAGGCGGGGCAGATGCGGGGCAGTTGGTAGGTGTAGCCACAGTAGTGGCAGGTCAGTTGGTTCAGCCCCTTATGGTAGGTGAGGCTGACGTCGCAGTTCTTGCACTTGGGTACCCAGCCGCAGGTGTTGCACTCTATCATGGGGGCGAAGCCGCGGCGGTTCTGGAAGAGGATGACTTGTTCTTTTTGTTCCAGCGCCTCGCGGATATATTGTAGGAGCAGTGGGGAGAACGGACCGTTCATCTTCTTCTTGCGGTGCAGCTCCTTGATGTCTACGGGGATAATCTCCGGCAGTTGTATCTCTTTATAGCGTTCTTTCAGTTCCACAAGGCCATACTTGCCGGATGTGGCATTGTGCCAAGTCTCTACAGAAGGGGTTGCCGTACCCAACAGAGTTTTGGCGCCGTACATGGAGGCGAGTACAATGGCTGCATTGCGGGCATGATAGCGGGGGGCGGGCTCTTGCTGCTTGTAAGTGTTTTCGTGCTCCTCGTCCACAATCACAAGACCGAGGTTGCGGAAAGGAAGGAAAACGGAGGAGCGGACGCCGAGAATAATGTCATAGTCTGCTTCCGACAGCTGCTTCTGCCAGATTTCCACCCGTTCGGCATCGGGGAACTTGGAGTGATAGATGCCCAGTCGGGAGCCGAATACGCGTTGCAGGCGCTCTGTGATTTGTGCAGTGAGAGCTATTTCGGGCAGGAGATAGAGCACCTGCTTTCCTTGCCGGATGGTTTCTTCTATCAGATGAATATAGACTTCGGTCTTGCCGCTTGCCGTGACACCATGTAGCAGGCAGACGTTCTTGCTTTGAAAATTCTCTAAGATGGAGTGATAAGCGCGTTGCTGGTGCTCGTTCAGCGGGTTGACGGGGATGACTTCTTTGAGGAGTGCTTTGTCTATGCGACCTATTTCCTGCTGGTAGACTTCGAATACACCACGGTCCACAAGACCGTTGAATACGGCAGGGGTGGTGGAGGTGCGTTGCAGCAGTTCGGCTTTGGAGACTTCTTTTATATCTCGTCCGCTGAGGTAGCCGGAGAGTTCCAGATATTTCATCAGCAGGTCCAGTTGCTTGGGGGCACGGCGCGGCAACTCGTCGAAGAAGATGTGCAGGCGGTGGTCGTTGCGGGCGGCGGCGGTGAGGCGTACACGGGTTTCGGTCTTAGGCTTATAGGTACGGCGCAATTCTTCCTTTACGAAGATGGCCTCTTTGTCGAGCAGTGACTTGATGACAGAAAGTATGTTCTTGATGCCGGTCTCCTTCTCCAGTTTCGTCACGCATTGCTCCGGGTCGGCAGAGAGCATATCCAGTATCTTCTGTTCCTTCTCCGGCAGGCAGACATCGGATTCGAAATCGGGGTTGTACTCTACGATTGTTTCGCTCTCCAGCTTCAAGCCAGAGGGTAAGGCAGCTTTGTAGACGTCTCCTTGCGTGCAGAGATAGTAATCGGAGAGCCATTCCCAGAACTTGAACTGCCGCGGAAGCAGTATCGGGCGGGCATCCAGCAAAGCGGACACTTCCTTTACTTCGTATTCGGTGGGGGCACAATAGTGCACGTTGCGCACGATGGCTGTATAGTATTTCTTCCGTCCGAATGGCACTACCACCCGGCAACCGGTCTGCACTTCATCTGCCCATTCGTCGGGTAGGGAGTAGGTGAAGCAGCTGTGCAAAGGCAAAGGCAATATGACGTCGGCGAACTTTTTCATCGTGGGGACAAAGATAGTGGAAAGTGGAGGGAGAATGAAATGAACGGGGCATTTTTTATGCTGAGGAGAGGAGGAGGCTGTTGTGGATTTGGATGAAGATAAGGGAGAGGTATTGCAGATTTTATGGGTAGGATGGGTGTAGAAGTATGGGGAAACTGGCGTCAGTGTTTTATAAAATTTGTTCGATGTATTAAAATAAAAATGAGTGAGTTGCAGTAAAACCATGGCGTTTTGAGTAGGTGGAAGCAAAATTTGCTTCCACCTTTGGAGGGTGCTTCCACAGAGGGGCAAATGCCGATGGATAGAGAGATGCAGGAAGTGGGTGGAAGTGTGGAAGCAAAGTAATAGGAAAGAATATTCTGGAGAAGATTTGAAATAAAAAAGTAGGGAAAGAAATAACTTCTTTCCCTACTTGAGGATTATCCGTACTAAGGAGAGAGTTTAGAATGCTCTTTGTCTCTCCTTAGGTTAGCTTTGGATATTAGATAGCTTTTACTGTTACAAGAACATTAGCTTCGGTCTCTCCTGTTTTACCACTATCATAAGTAAATTTAATTTTAGCCTTGAATGCAGTATCTTTAGCAATTTGTATATCCTTAGGAGTAATTATAATAGATTTGCCATCTGTTGTTCCTGCTGATACATAGTTGTTTGCTGCAGTCTCAAGATCCACTGCTGTAACCACAATGTCCTTCATCGGGTTACCTGCAGCATCCGCAATAGTCAAGTCAGTACCAACCTTGAGAGTAACTGCGCTACCACCACGAACAACGCTAACAGCCTTCTTCAATGAGAATGTGTAAGTTGCTTCTGTTGCAGCCTTCTTGAAGATTACATTGAATGCAGGAACTGCAAACTTATGGTTGGCATATTTTACATAAACACCAGTTACAGAGTAGGCTGTACCATACTTATCGATATTACTCAATGTTACCTTACCATTTGCTACCTTGTAATCTTCTGTTGTTACACCTGCAGGTTTTGCTGCCTCGTTAGTGGCTATGCTTACACCGTTTTCAAAGCCTTTGGCACTTACTTTAATCAAATCACTCAAAGTTGCCTCTGTTCCAAATACAGTAAATGCGTTAGTTGCTGCATCGTAAGCAATGGCATCGAATGCATATTGTTTAGCAATTTCAGCAGCGGCAGGTTGCTCTACGGTGAACGGTACATTTACATAATCAACGGCACCAGTTGCAGTGTTCTGTACTAGAACTTGCAATGTATATGTAACATCGTAGTTCAGCAAATCAATGCCATTTCCATCGAATGCTTTAGTATAATCCAAAGAAATTTTCAAATTCTTGAACTTAGCTAAACCTTCTTCAGTATTAAGTGTTGCGCCTTCTTCATTTGCTTCAACAGCAGCAACAAAGCCAAACAGTTGACCTTCGTGAGTGCTATAATCCTCTGGATCTGTATATACATAGTTCACTACATATTGCTGTTGAGGATAATACTTAGGAACAAAGATTTCATGTTCAGAGTTCCAAACAATACGGTCATCTCCCTGAATATCCTTGAAGTATTCATCGAAGTTTGCAATAAGAGATGGGGATTCAGCGCTCTTAACAAATGCAATTGTATGTTCAGACGCTGTCAAGTCAATGGTCTCAGGCTCTACATATTCACCTTGGAATGTAACAGTAATTTCTTGTTTGTATACTTTTCCAATAACATCTACGTAATGAGCTATCAATACAATACTTTGACCTTGTGCATTTTCAGCACTCTTTACAGTCATTCCATCAACAGAAATACCATATTTAATGGCTTTGGCGTTATTTGTCTGGTCATCCTTGATGGTTAAATAAGAGTCATAAATCTTGGCAGCAACATCATCTTTAGGAGTCACTAAAAGATCCTCGGCAGCAACTGTAGTATACTTAGACATCCATTCTTCTTGTTGTGTAATGGGATTCCACTGCCATACCTGATAAGCTACATTTCCAACCGGTTGATTACTTTTTACCATTTGCAGTGTAGAAGTATAAGTAGAACGTACACTTTCATTTGCTACCAGCGAAATCTGTTTCTTCCCTTGATAGAAGTTAACTAACTCTTCGTTTTCCTTAATTGGATTTACGGTAACTGGAATCTCATAAACACCTGTTATTGAAGATTGTCTTGTAATGGTTGTCGGAGTAGCTTTACCTACAGTAACAGGAACTTCTTCTCCCTTGCCATTAACAAATTTCAAATCTAAAGTAGCCAAATCATAGTTGGCAGGAGTTACCTGAACAAGGATGGACTGTGTATTAGTTGCTACCATGTATTCACCAACAGCAGGCAGTTCTCTCTCACCATCCCATTCTGTACTAACTTTTCTCAAAGCATAATTTACCACGATATTAGCAGCACCTTGAGAGAAGTTTGCATCCAACACTGTCAATTGAGCCAAACCTTCATTCATCGGCAAACGGATCTCCTTCTTAGTCTGTCCATCTTGGCTATAAACTACCAAAATCGTGTAGTTGTTGTCATTCGGATCAGTGTAATAGTAAGGAATATTTCCAGAAGTTGTTGCACCCTTGAATTCTACAAATTCAGTGCCGTTCCACAAGAACCACTTACCGTTCTCAAACTTCACTTCTTGCTGGCCAGCCTCGCCTTTTTCTCCATCTTGACCAACAGCCTTAACGTCTGTTTTTTCGCCATTGCATACCCAGTAACCATCTTCAGAGATAGTCCATTCTGTTCCGGCAGCACCCGGAGTACCAGCAGCACCGTCCTTACCATTAGTAACGTCGTAAGTAGTACCGTCAGACAACGTGATTGTCAAACCGTTGGCAGTCTGAGCCACACTTGTGATCCACTTGCCATCTTTAATTTTGCCTTCCAAGGCTTCGATTTGAGATTTGATGCCAGACAACTCGTTGTTGATCTGTTCAATGTCATCATCGTAGTCCTTACAAGACGTAAACGTTCCTGCAGTACCTACCATTAAAGTACTGAACAGGATTACACTTAGAAACTTTTTGTTCATAATTGAAAACTTTAAATTTATAAATTTAAAAAATAAAAAAGTGAATAATCTCTCATTTTATATTCCTTTCCCATATCTGTTTTGTTATATGATTTTCCGTTACTTCGCAGGTAATGAAATCTTGTTAATTTCGTTAATAATCAGTGGATAAGTAGGAAACAGGCCGGTTTTGTACAGAATAGTAAAAAACAGCCCGTCAGGATATTGGAAAGCGGACAGTGACTCGTGAAAGATGACAGGGTGAAAGTGGCGGAATGAAGGTTTCAAGGAATAAAAATGCATGTTTTTCTGTTCAAAAGTTTGATTGAGAGCGTATTGGCATCACCGCTGTGAGCTCAGAAAAGGCAGAACCGCCCCGCCCGAAACAACAAC
>ENA-ORLI01000278-ORLI01000278.1-human-gut-metagenome-genome-assembly--contig:-NODE-278-length-13619-cov-5.55802_pt1 | contig 13619 bp, 14 predicted proteins | sample MGYA00243015_ERZ508825 | MGnify/ENA primary metagenome ERZ508825 (study PRJEB26277, sample SAMN04329804) | human gut metagenome | biome: human-associated habitat | host: Homo sapiens | place: USA... | reverse complement strand
AAGCTTCCCAGGAACTGACCAAGCCATCCGGCACGGATGCGCAGGCTGCCGGGTCACCCGGCAAAAGCAGCCGCCCCGGGAAACCGGGGCGGCAGACTCAGCAATCAGGTTCGCTGCGAATTATTCGGTTGCCGTGGCAAGCGGCGAAGCCTGCTGGTAAACGCGGGCCGCCAGTTCCTTGTCGAGCGTATAAAGCCCGAACTTATTACCCTCTACAGCCTCGCAGGCGGTAATCATGTCGCGTGCCGACTCCTCCTCCTCGACCTGCTCGTCGACGAACCATACGAGCATGTTCGACGATGCGAAATCCTTATCTTCGGCAGCGATGGCTGCCAGGTTGTTGATCATCGAAGTCACCACCTTCTCATGCTCCAGCGTATCCTTGAACATATCGAGCGGCGACGTCCACTCGGTACGCACCTCCTCGATCGGCTTCAGCACGACCTTGGCATCGCGCGAATTGATGTAGTTCATCAGGATGCGGGCATGATCCTGCTCCTCGCGGAACTGGTCGAATATCCAGTTGGCCACGCCTTTCAGCCCCTTGTTCTCGTCGGTCTTTGACATCGAATGATTTTGATAGGCCGACCTCTGCTCGGCGTTGATCTGCGCATTCAGTGCGTCATGTAATCTTTTGCTTAACATAGTAATATTGTTTTAAGTTTGTGTTTGTATTTTCTCTTCCTGATACAAATATACAATAGTTTCTACTAATTTGTACGAAAAACACATCATATTATTTTATAACGATATAGCTCTATGTTATAACAAAAAAAACGGAGCCCGCACCTCCGGGATGCAGGCTCCGCAAAAGCATACGGGACGATCAGAGCAGGGTGCCGTCCTCGAGGATACGCACCGTCGCCTCCCGTTCGGACTGCGGGTCTTCCACCTCGATGGCGTACCACACGCGGTCGGGGCTTTCGTAGAGGTCAACATCGTCGATCACCCACGTACCGTACTGCGATGACTGCAAAGTCCGCCTCACCACGTCCGGAACCTCCGAAAGACGCACTCCGGTTTTCGTCCACAGCCAGGCGTCACCCGTACCGAAGCACACCTCGAGCGCTTTCCCGGCGAAGATGATATCGACCTCGGTATTTCCCTTCTCCCGCTCCGCATCAACGATACGGGCACCGGGGTATTTCCGGGCGATGAAGTCGCTGATCGCCTTCGACAGTTCCTGCGGAAGCATATCGCCGTGATCGTCATTGCCGTCCCTGTCGGGCACTTCGCGCAACAGCACGCCGTCCTCGGAATAATAGAGGTCGAATTCCTGCTCGGCACGTTCGACTTCGAGCACATAGACCGTCTCCTGGCCGTTGCGCAGCAGCTTATCCACGTCGTCCACATGCCAAGCGGCATAATCGCCGGCTTCGTAGGCAGTACGCACTGCCCGGGGCAACTCGGCATAGGAGATATCCTCCTCGGTCATGTACCATTTGCCGGCGGCATCGAACCATGCCTGCATGTACATACCCGCGCTGCGGAAATCGGCGACCATATACCCGCCCTTGTCTTCCCATTCGACATGGCTTGCAGCGGGGAACATCTCCCCGAAAGCAGCCTGCACGGCGGCCGGTACCTTTACCGATTTACTGTCGTCGTCACAACCCGCCATCGCACCCAGCGACACGAGTCCCATTACCAATACCATGAATTTCTTCATACGATTCCGAATTTGAGGTTAATCCCGGGGTTAAATTAATTGTCGATGTCTATCAGACGGAACTTCAGGTCGAATTTCAGGTCGAGGCCGTTGTCCAGTTCGACTTCGTAGTCGCGGCGGTCGCGGTCGATCGCCGTGATCTTGCGGTCGGGATAGTTCTTGGCGACATAGTCGCGGATCTGCTGCGGTACGATGGCGGCCGGCACCTCGCCGTATTTGCATTCGACATCTTTCCATTCGCCGTTCTTCGTGAATTCGACCTTCGCGCCGTTGACGAACACGACCTTGTAATCCTTGTCGAAAAGTTCCTCGTCCACCTTGGATTAGGAGACTTCTACACCGGCATAATGCGCCTTGATAAATTGCTGTGCCGTAGCCGGAAGTTCGCCGACTGCGATCGGACGGTCGTTGCCCGCGAATGCGGGGGCGGAAGTTACCATCAGGGCTGTGCCTGCGAGAATCATCATGAGCTTTTTCATAATCGTTTCAATATTAGGTTTGACTTGTGTTCACAGTGCAAAGTTGCGACCTAAAGCTGAAATGAAGTTGAAATAATCGGCCCCGATCCGTTTTTTTCGTTTTTTATATCCGGAAATGTACCGAGAAACAGTGGCACCTATTTATATAAGAGTATCCCACGCGCAGCCCGTAAAGGCGGCACACGGCGTCGACGATCGAGAGGCCGAGCCCCGTCGAACCCTCCTTCTTCGTCCCCTGGTAAAAGCGCTCGAAAATATGCTCCGCGTCAAGTGCTCCTCCTCCGCTGCTGTTGCAGACGCGCAGTTCATGCGGGGCAACAGTGACCGACACCGTCCCGCCCTTGTCGCCGTGGACATAGGCGTTTTTCAGCAGGTTCGACACCAGGCTGGCCGCCAGCGACGGATTCATCCGCACAGACAGATGTCCCTGCTCATGCAGTTCGAAACGCATTTCGCGCCCGGCGTAGATCTCCTCCATATCCTCGGCCGTACGCCGCACCTGGGCGTTGAAGTCGACCTGTTCCGTCTCGGGGAATTGTCCGTTCTCGATCTTCGAAAGCAGCAGCAGCGAGCGGTTGAGCCGCACGAGGTAGTCCAGCGTCCCCTGCACCTTCAGTATTTCGCCGAGCTGCGCCTCGGTCAACGCCGAACCGTCGTCCACGAGCATCTCCAGCCGGTTGCGGCAAATGGCCAGCGGGGTCTGCATCTCATGCGAGGCATTGCCGATAAATTGTTTCTGGCGTTCGAACAGGGACTCCGCCCGCTCGGCATAACGGTTCGCCGCCTCGTTCAGCCGCCGGAATTCGACGACCTTCGTATCGTTCACCAGCGGGGCGTTCTTCCCGCCCACGGTATAACTGTCGAACCATCGCAACAGGGCATAGAGCGGCCGCAGGGTACGGTGAAGCACCAGCACGTTGACCAGCAGGATCGCCAGCAACAGGAACAGATAGAGGTAGACGATCCACCAGAGGATCGCTTCCTGCAAGTCGTCCTTTTCGATGGTCGGGGTCATCACGGTCAGTTCCTTGTAACGTCCTCCGCTGTCGCGGAATATCGTCCGCAGCACCCGCGCCGGTTCCTCTTCGTCTTTCTCAGGAATAAATATCTCCTCGTCGCTGAAAACCATATGCTGCCGCCCTTCGGCATACTCCGCTGACACGTCGTGCAGGTAATAGCCGTTGTTGCTGCCCGAATAGGCGGCAGGCAGTTCCCTCCCCGCGAGGCTCCGCGTGACCAGCATCTCGGCATAGTTCTCCAGCGAATCGTCCACCTCGTCGTTGATCTCGTCGATCATCGTCAGGTAGAACAACACGGCCCACCCCGCCAGCAACAGCGAGAGGGCCCAGGACATGTGCAACACGATGCGATAGACCAACCTCATGGGGCAACGAGTTTATAGCCGAATCCATAGACGGCCCGGATCTCGATGTCGGCCTGCGCGTCGTGGAGCCGGCGGCGCAGGTTCTTCATCTGGGCGTATACGAAATCGAAATTATCCGCCTGGTCGATATGGTCGCCCCACACGGCTTCTGCCAGCGTGGCCTTATCGACCATATGGTTCGGGCGGCTCATAAAATAGTAGAGGATGTCGTACTCCTTGCGCAGCAGTTCCACCTCGCACCCGGCCACCTCCACACGGCGGCTGTCGGGGTAGAGGCGGACATTCCCCACGTCGAGGCTCTGCTGCCCGTCGCGCTGGTGACGGCGCACGACGCTCCGGATACGGGCGCTCAGTTCCGCCAGATGGAACGGCTTGGGCAGGTAATCGTCGGCCCCGAGCTCGAGCCCCTCGACCTTGTCATCGAGCGAATCCCGGGCCGAAATGATGATCACGCCGGCAGGTTTGCGCTGCCGCCTGAGCTCTTCGAGTATCCGCAGGCCGCTGCCGTCGGGCAGCATGATGTCCAGCAGGATACAGTCGTAATCGTATCCGGCGATCTTTTCGAGCGCCGATGCGTAATCGGACGCCTGCTCGACCACATACTGTTCGCGGCGCAGCGTCTGCACCATGATCTCCCGCAGGGAGGGTTCGTCTTCCACGATCAGGATTTTCATAAACAGCAAATATTCTTCGGGACAAAGTTACATTGCGAATCCGAAAAGAATCTGAAACCGCAGCGGCAATGCCCAAGTCCAAATATACGAAAAAATCTTGCACCCGCCGCTCCGGCACGGACAGCCCAGGCACGGAAAAGGGCGGAAACCGTACAAGTTTCCGCCCTATCCGTGTTTTCGGCCGGGCTCTCGCCCGCACCGGATTATTTCTCGGCAGGATCGACCTGGCAGGCTTTCGAACCGTCGTATGCCCACTTCACATAGATGGCACCCCACGTATACCCGCCGCCGAATGCCGACAGGATCAGGTTGTCGCCCGGCTTCAGCTCCTTCTCGTAGTCGTAGAGGCACGAAGGGATCGTCGCCGCCGTGGTGTTGCCGTTGCGGTCGATATTGATCATGCACTTGTCATGGTCGAGCCCCATGCGGCGGGCCGTAGCGTCGATGATGCGCAGGTTGGCCTGATGGGGAACCAGATAACGGATGTCGTCCGAGGTGAGGTTGTTGCGCTCCATGATCTCCACCGCCACGTCGGCCATTTTCGAAACAGCAGCCTTGAATACGGCATGTCCGTCCCACATGATCGTGTGCCAGTTGTTCTGCACGGTCTCGATCGAAGCCGGATAGCGCGATCCGCCGGCCTTCATGTAAAGTTGCAACTCGCCCGAGCCGTCCGAACGCAGGATTTCGTCCAGTACGCCGTAACCCTCCGTATTGGGTTCCAGCAGCACGGCTGCGGCGCCGTCGCCGAAGATCGGACAGGTCGAACGGTCGGTATAGTCGACGATGGTCGACATCTTGTCGGCACCGTCCACGACGACCTTCTTGCTCGATCACGTCTCGATGTACTTGGCAGCTGTCTTCAGTGAGATGAGAAAACCGCTGCAAGCCGCCGAAACGTCGTACGCGAAAGCGTTTTTGCAACCCGCCTGGTCGGCGATCAGATTACCCGTCGAAGGGAAGAACATATCGGGGGTCACCGTGGCGCAGATCACCAGATCCACCTCCATCGGGTCTACGCCCGCCTTGTCCAGCAGGTTGATGACCGCGCGGGCACCCATATAGGAAGAGCCGACGCCTTCGCCCTTGAGGATATGGCGCGTCTTGACGCCGATATGCGACATGATCCACTCGTCGGACGTGTCGACCATGGTGCTTAATTCTTCGTTGGTGAGGATATAATCGGGGAGATATAGACCCACACCGGTAATTGCTGCTGTTATCTTGCCCATTAACTTTTCTTTACCTAATGATTATTAATTTTTGAAAGCGCGCTGCAACTTAGCGGTCAGATCCGCCGTAATGCACCGCTCGGCCGAAAGGATCATGCTCCTGATCGCCTTGGGCGATGAGATACCATGGCCGATGACCACAGGCGCATTGACGCCGAGCACGGGCGTACCGCCCACGTTCTCGTAATTCATCGCGTCCCAGAAAGCGTTTCCGCCGCCGAGTTTCTTGTTGATGTGGTAGAGGCCCTCGGCCATCTTCAGTACCGTATTGCCCACGAAACCGTCGCAGACGACCACGTCTGCGGCCTTGCCCGTGAAGAGGTACGACGCCTCGACGTTACCCACGAAATCGATGCGGTCGTCGGCCTTCAGCAACTCGTACGTGGCCTTGGACTGCGTATTGCCCTTGGTCTCCTCCTCGCCGATGTTGAGCACGGCTACACGGGGTTTTCGGATCCCGAGCACGGCTTCGGCATAAATCGAGCCTATCAGCCCGTACTGCGCCAGCACCTCGGGTTTGCAGTCTGCGATCACTCCCACGTCCAGCAACAGCGCGGGATGCCCCGTCACCGTAGGAATGATGGATGAGATCGTGGGACGGATAACCCCCTCGATCGGTTTCACGGCGTACATCGACCCGACCATCATGGCGCCCGTGCTGCCGGCACTGGCAAAACCGTCTATGGCCCCTTTGGCCAGGTAACCGACGCCCACCGTGATGCTGGAATCGGCCTTGGCCTGGAACGCCTTGGCGGGATGGTCGCCCATTTCGATCACCTCGGTGGTGGCAACGATATCGAACCGGTCGGCAGGACAGCCTTCGCCCGCGAGCACGGCCCTGACCCTCGCCTCGTCGCCGAACAATACGATACGGCTGTCGGGCCCGATCGCATCGAGTGCCATGACAGCCCCTTTGACCGCAGCCTCGGGCGCATAATCACCTCCCATGGCATCTACACCAATCTTTAACATAATCGTGCGATTTGGTTAAACTTCACGTCCCGCCCCTCCCTGCCGGCATCCGGTCACAGGCCGGACGGCCGCACACACAAAGACAGGTGCTTGCATAAATTAAAAAGAGGGCAGCCTCGCGGATGCACTCTTTAACCCTGCCGATTTATTCGGCAGCCTTTTTCTCGATCGCCAGCTTTCCGCGATAGAACCCGCATTCGGGGCATACGCGGTGATACAACGTAGCTGCGCCGCAGTTCGAGCAGATGACCACCGTCGGAACGACAGCCTTGTAATGAGTTCTTCTCTTATCGCGTCGCGTCGACGAGACTTTGTGTTTAGGATGTGCCATTTTACAATATAAATTATAAGTTTAACGTATTTCCTGTCCTAAATATTTCCCGGCCCGGAACAAAAGCGCCTCCCGGCCGGAAATAGCTTATTCCTTTTGTTCTGTTTGCGTCCCGTCGGCCTCCATCTGTTCCTTGAGCGCGGCCAGCTTGGCCCATTCGCCCTCGTTGCGGCCCTCGGCCTCGATCCTGTCTTCGAGACGGCCGAACTCCTCGTCGGAAACGATGCGGAAACGTTCCAGCATGTCGGGATTGCACTCCCCGTCGGGATGCACCCGCTGGTAAGGCAGCGCCAGCACGATACTTTCGTAGATGTACTGCGTCAGGTCGACTTCGTCCTCCATCGGCAGCAGCCATATGACTTCGCCGTCGTACTCATGCACCTCGTCCGAGAATTTCACCAGCAACTGCCCCTCGTAATGGATTGGCACATTGCAGTCTTCCAGGCAGCGGTCGCACTCCACGACGACACTCCCGTCCACGTTAACATCGAGCGTAAGCATCGACTCGCCGCGCTCCAGGGCGACCGAGACATCGCAGTCCCCGTCCTTGATTTCCGTACTGCCGAAAGCCCTGAACAACCCGCCGTCGACCTTGAAATGGAAGTCGTGCAGGCCGCTCCTGAGCCCCCTGTAAGCAATCGTATATCTTTTTGTTTCCTCCATAGGAGCGCATTTAGGGCACAAAGTTACGAAAATATAAGACATTTGCAAAGAAAATGCAGAGTTTTAGCATCCCCGCACTCCCGGATATCCGGTCGCCCACCCGCAGAAGAGGCACGGCACAGGCTCCGGAAATTCCGGCCGCGGATTCCATCTTCGGCAAAAATCGTTATATTTGCACCGTATGGCAACAAAAGAGGGATTCACAATCGAGATTTCGAGCCGCTACGAAGGCTGGTGGCGCTACAACGTCGCGCTGATGTGCGGCTGCTTCGACACGGCGGGCAACCGCACCGGCTTCGCATCGACCGAGGCACATGTCGCCGACGTCGGCGCGAACCTGCGGGAATAGCCCGCCGGCAATCCCGGCGGCGGCCGCGCAAGTCTCGAAACCGGGACGTGCGACCACCTTCTGCTCTACATCTATATCGTACCCCATACGCTGCCGGCCGGCAACGACATCGGCGACACGACACCCTTCGAAGTCGAAATCCGCATCGCATACGGCGGACGGCGGCTCCGCGCGGAGAAACGCCTCATCAACCAGTGGTCGGGCGCCTCGATCGAGATGCGCGTGGATTCCGAAGCCCGGTAGCGGGCATCCCGGGACAACACCCGCCGTCCCGGAACACGTTGCCTGGCAGGGCAACCTCAGCCCCCCCGCAGCCACAAAAAAAGAAGGAACCCACACGGGTTCCTTCTTCCATTATAGCGACGGCTTACGATTATTTGTTGTTGTAAGCGGCCATCTTCTGAATCAGCATCACGACCTTGTTCGAGTAGCCCCACTCGTTGTCGTACCAAGCCACGAGCTTCACGAAGTTCGGGTTGAGTGCGATACCGGCCTTGGCGTCGAAGATCGAGGTGTTGGCGTCACCCGTGAAGTCGGTCGAAACCACGTCGTCCTCGGTGTACTCGATGATACCCTTGAACTCGTTCTCCGAAGCCTTCTTCATGGCAGCCTTGATCTCGTCGTACGAAGCGCCCTTCTCCAGACGGCAGGTCAGGTCTACGACCGAAACGTCGAGCGTCGGAACGCGGAATGCCATACCGGTCAGTTTGCCGTTCAGGGCGGGGATCACCTTGCCTACGGCCTTTGCAGCACCGGTCGACGAGGGGATGATGTTGCCGCCGGCAGCACGGCCGCCGCGCCAGTCCTTCATCGAGGGGCCGTCTACGGTCTTCTGCGTTGCGGTGGTAGCGTGTACGGTGGTCATGAGACCCTCGACGATGCCGAAGTTGTCGTTGATGACCTTAGCCAGCGGAGCGAGGCAGTTCGTGGTGCACGATGCGTTCGAAACGATCTTCTGGCCGGCGTAGCTGTCGGTGTTCACGCCGCATACGAACATCGGGGTGTCGTCCTTCGAGGGGGCCGACATAACGACATATTTGGCACCGGCTGCAATGTGAGCCTCGGCTTTCTCCTTGGTCAGGAACAGACCGGTCGACTCTACGATATACTCGGCGCCGACTTCGTTCCACTTCAGGTTTGCGGGATCCTTCTCGGCGGTTACGCGGATCACGTTGCCGTTCACGATGAGCTGGCCCTTCTCCACGTTATAGTCGATCGTACCGTTGAAACGGCCGTGTACCGAGTCGTACTTGAGCATGTAAGCCATGTAGTCTACCGGAACGAGGTCATTGATACCTACAACCTCAATGTCTGCATTGTTGCATGCAGCGCGGAATACCAGACGGCCGATACGACCGAAACCGTTGATACCAACTTTGATCTTTGACATAGTTTTATGATTTATTTGTTAATAAAAAAATGCACTATTTTTTCACTACGCAAAAGTACATACTTTATGTATATTACGCAAATAAAAAATTAAATTTTTTTAGGAACCCGGCTGCCTACTTTGCAGCCAGCTTGGCCTTTTTGGCCATCGCCGAGGCGAATACGAAATCGTTGAGTTCCGGGTTGTCGGCATGCAGGATATCGTCCTTGGTACCCTCCCACCACTTGCGGCCTTCGTGGATGTATACAATTTTCTCGCCGATCTCCATCACCGAGTTCATATCGTGCGTATTGATGATCGTCGTGATGTTGTACTCGCGCGTGATTTCGTGGATCAGGTTGTCGATGACGATCGAGGTCTGCGGGTCGAGGCCCGAGTTGGGCTCGTCGCAGAACAGGTAACGCGGGTTGAGCACGATGGCGCGGGCGATGGCCACGCGCTTGATCATTCCGCCCGACAACTCGGCGGGATAGAGGTGGTTGGCGTCTTCCAGCCGCACGCGCTGCAGGCAGAAATCCACACGTTCCATCTTCTCTTTCTCGCTCTGCGAGGTGAAGAGGTCGAGCGGCAGCTTGACGTTCTCCTCGACGGTCGAAGAGTCGAGCAGCGCCCCGCCCTGGAAAATCATGCCGATGTCCTTGCGGATGGCGCGCCGCTCGCGGAAATCGAGACGCGTGAAATTCGTATCGTCGTACCACACGTCGCCCGAATCGGGTTCATGCAGCCCTACCAGCGTTTTCAGCAGCACGGTCTTGCCCGAACCGCTGCGCCCGATGATGAGGTTGGTCTTCCCGGTCAGGAACTCGATCGAGATGTCGTCGAGCACCACGCGCCCGTCGAACGATTTGGTGATGTGCTCGGCACGTATCATATCAGCAGGACTTGCGTAAGGATCAGGTTAAAGATCATGATTACCACGGAACTGGCCACCACGGCGCGCGTCGAGGCGGCGCCCACTTCGAGCGAATTGCCCTTGGCATAGTACCCGTAGAACGCCGAAATCGAGGTGATGATATAGGCGAACACAGCGGTCTTGATAAGCGAGTAGACGATCGAATAGGGCTTGAAGTCCATCAGCAGTCCGTCAACATAGTCGGCCGGGATCATGATGCCGGTCAGGTAGGCGATGGCCCAGCCGCCGATGATTCCGATGGCGATGCTGAGGATCGTCAGGAACGGGAAGAAGACCACCGCGGCGACGATCTTCGGCAGGATGAGGTACGAAGCCGAATTGACACCCATGATCTCCAGCGCGTCGATCTGTTCGGTAATGCGCATCGTGCCGATCTCCGAAGCGATGCTCGAACCGACCTTGCCGGCCAGGATCAGCGCCACGACCGTCGACGAAAATTCGAGGATCATCGTCTCGCGCGTGGCGTAACCGACCAGCGAACGGGGGATGAACGGCGAATCGAGATTGATGCACATCTGCAGGGTGATGACCGCACCGATGAATACCGAAATAATGGCCGTCAGGCCGATCGAGTCGATTCCCAGAGACTCCATTTCGTAAATGATGCGCCGGCGGTAGATGGCAGCCTTCTCCGGACGGGAAAAGACCTTTCCCATCAGCATGAAATAACGGCCGATCAACTCAAATATCTTCCACATGGCGCTACTCCTCTCCGGGCTCCTTGGTCTCTTCGAATTCGACATAGTCGCCCACATCGCGCGAGACCCGTTTCTCGGGCGTTTCCGAGGTTTTATATACCTTCACTTCGCCTTCGCGACCCTTGCGGGGCTCCCCTGCAAAGGGCGAGCCGAAGCCCTGTCCGCCGAAGTTCCCTTCGCCGAACTGTTCTTCCATCCGGCGGCGCATCTTATAGACGCGCCAGCGGAACAGCAGGATCGCCGCTACTACCAATACGATGACTCCCATAATGAAATAGAGAAAAAAAAGTGCGATTCCCCTGAGCAGCGCCGGGGCGCCGACAGCCAGGATGAGGATGACCAGGGTCGTCAGCGGATTGCGCTGCACGAACCTCACCAGGCCATCTATGATCGCTGTCAGAAAATTCATTGCATTTTCGGTTTACAACCCTACAAAGGTAGGGAAAATTATGCGTATTTCAATTAAATGTCGTAAATTTGGTGCCGGAACTTTGCCGGCGGGCGGGGCAAAGCCTTCGGGCAGGCCCTGCCGGGCGCAGGCGGAGTCCGGACGCCGGAGGCGTATTATATAAAACCATACATAAATCCATGAACTCCAATCCGCTCAACAGCCTTACCGCCATCTCCCCCGTCGATGGCCGCTACCGTAATACAACGGGGAAATTAGCCGATTATTTTTCAGAACAGGCGCTCATCCGCTACCGCATCCGCGTCGAAGTGGAGTATTTCATCGCGCTGTGCGAGTTGCCGCTGCCCCAGCTGGCGGACATCGACCATACGAAATTCGCAGCCCTGCGCGCCCTGTACCTCGATTTCGCACCGGCCGACGCCGAGCGCGTGAAGGAGATCGAATCGGTCACCAACCACGACGTCAAAGCCATAGAGTACATCATCAAGGAAAAAATGGACAGCCTCGGACTGGGGGCTTACAAGGAATTCGTACATTTCGGCCTCACCTCGCAGGACATCAATAACACGGCCATCCCGCTCTCGCTCAAAGACGCCATGGCAGGGGTTTACTACCCGGCCGTCGAAGAGGTGCGCGACAAACTGGCCGCCTTCGCCGACGAATGGCGCGACGTGCCGATGCTGGCCCGCACCCACGGCCAGCCGGCCTCCCCCACGACGCTGGGCAAGGAGTTCATGGTCTTTGTCGAACGCGTGGAGAAACAGCTCGCCATGCTGCACGACATCGCGGTGCCTGCCAAATTCGGCGGCGCGACAGGCAACTTCAACGCCCACCGGGCAGCCTACCCGCAGTACGACTGGGTAGCCTTCGCCATCACATTCGTGGGCGAAACGCTGGGGCTCTGCCGCGCACAATATACCACGCAGATCGAGCATTACGACAACCTCGCGGCGATCTTCGACAACATGAAGCGCATCGACACCATCCTGATCGACCTCTGCCGCGACATGTGGACGTACATCTCGATGGAATACTTCAAACAGCAGATCAAGGCGGGCGAAGTCGGTTCGAGCGCCATGCCCCATAAGGTCAACCCCATCGACTTCGAGAACGCCGAGGGGAATTTCGGCATCGCCAATGCCATCTTCGGACACCTCGCGTCGAAGCTCCCCGTTTCGCGCCTGCAACGCGACCTGACAGATTCGACCGTGCTGCGTAACATCGGCGTCCCCATTGCCCATGCGGCCATCGCGCTCCGCTCGCTGATGAAGGGGCTGAACAAGGTAATCCTCAACCGCGAAGCCCTCGAGCGCGACCTGGAGAACAACTGGGCCGTCGTTGCCGAAGGCATCCAGACCATCCTGCGCCGCGAAGGTTATCCCAAGCCCTACGAGGCGCTCAAGGCCCTGACCCGCACCAACGCCCATATCACGCACGAGTCGATCGCCGCATTCATCGAGACACTCGACGTGGCCGAGGCGGTGAAAGAGGAGCTGCGCGCCCTCTCGCCCGCGACCTACACGGGCATCTTCCGGTAAAAACACGGGGGCATGCTCCGGGCATCCGTCATTATGACCGCCATCGCGCTCTTGCTCCTGCCGATGGGCATCGCCCTGGTCAGGGAACGGGGCAGGTGGCTCGTTACGGGTTACAAACACCTTTTCAAAGGATACGGGGCGCTGACGGGAAAAGACCGTGCGGCATTCGAACGGAGACTGTGCCGGTTTACGGGCAGGTTATTGCTGCTCATCTGCTGCGGGCTGTTCCTGTGCGGTGCCGAAGCGCTCTTGCGGGGATACGGACTGTTCGCCGCAGGCGTGGCACTCGCCTTAACCGGAATCCTTTTCTCCGTCATATATCCGGCCGCAGGCGGCACCTTTCCACCTGCGGGTTCCGAATAACACCCCGCCCCCTGTCCGCACAAAACGCCCCGGCCTGCAATCTTCCGATTGCGGGCTCTTTTTAGGGCATGCGTTTTGCAACAGATAAAGTCAACTGCGGACAGCAACCGCAGTGAGGGTTCTTCATTATTTTAAGTTTGGGTTTGTAGTTTTAGGAGGGCAATCCTCCAAGGGCAGCAGGCAATCGTGAGATTCCCTGCTGTCTTGTTATATATTGTCCTCCACCCTTTCGCCCCGGCACCCTCACCCCCGATTTATCGCACTTTCAGGCAACACGGATAAAAAAAATTTGGATTTTCTTGGCAGAAAGGTTACTTTTATCCCGTCACACATTGCACGGCTGCCCCGTAACCTGATTGAATATCCAAAGACGGCCGGCCCTGCGCCAGAATAACAGTATTAACCCACTAATTTCCAAAGTTTAACCACTATGATCAAATCTTTCCTGTCATGGGGAACGGCACTGTTGGTGCTGTGCTCCGGTCTGCTAAGCTCATGCGACGACAAAAACGAGGGGGGGGGGGGGAAATCAACACCCGCCCGAAACAAAACCAA
>ENA-ORLI01000267-ORLI01000267.1-human-gut-metagenome-genome-assembly--contig:-NODE-267-length-14018-cov-6.87811_pt1 | contig 14018 bp, 13 predicted proteins | sample MGYA00243015_ERZ508825 | MGnify/ENA primary metagenome ERZ508825 (study PRJEB26277, sample SAMN04329804) | human gut metagenome | biome: human-associated habitat | host: Homo sapiens | place: USA... | reverse complement strand
GAACCTGTGGGTATTGTGGCCCGGGTTTATCGCTGCGCTGCAGGCTGCGCAGTAGGCCGCAGGTGTGTCCGCTATTCTTCGCAGGCTTCGGCAGGGCGGGGTTGTTGCCGGCTGCGATCCGCATAGGCTATGCGACGTTTGAAATGTCCTTCGGTGGCGCGTTTGTAGCCCTCGGTGTGCTTTTCTTGGTGTAGGCTGGCAGGTGCCCGGTTCCCCGTGCGAGCCCGTTGCGCTTATTTCTCTTTCTTGTCGCGTACCAGCTCTTTGAAGCAGTGTCGGCAGATGGCTTCGTAGGAGTCCGTTTCGCCCAGTACGACCAGCTTTTCGTCCTGTGTGAGGCGGTGCGAGTGATGGGCGAGGTTGCCGCAGCGGACGCAGATGGCGTGCACCTTGGTGACATATTCGGCCGTGGCCATCAGCGCCGGCATCGGCCCGAAGGGTTTGCCGGTGTAGTCCATGTCCAGCCCTGCGACGATGACCCGCACGCCGCTGTCGGCCAGTTCGCGGCAGACCTCGACGATGCTGTCGTCGAAGAATTGCGCTTCGTCGATGCCCACGACGTCGACCTCCGAGGTCATCAGCAGGATGTTGCGCGGCGAGTCGACCGGCGTGGAGCGGATGGCGTTGGCGTCGTGCGAAACGACCTCCTCCTCCGAGTAGCGCACGTCGATGCGGGGTTTGAATATCTCGACTTTCTGGTTTGCGTACCTGGCGCGTTTGAGGCGGCGTATCAACTCCTCGGTCTTACCCGAGAACATCGAGCCGCAGATTACTTCGATCCAGCCCTTGCGGCTGGCATTTTCCAAAAACATAAGCTCCCAATCGTGTTTCTTAATCTTGTTTCAGTCTTGTTCCCCGCTGCGGCGCTGCCGTTTGGCTTCCCTCTTATTCGCAGTCGTCGATGCGGGTAATCCGTGCGCCGAGGGCGTTCAGACGCCCGTCGATGTCCTTGTAGCCGCGGTCGATCTGGTCGATGTTCTGGATCGTCGAAACCCCTTCGGCCGACATGGCGGCGATCAGCAGCGCCACACCCGCACGTATGTCGGGCGAGGTCATGCGCGTGGCCCGCAGGCGGATGCGGTGGTCGTGGCCGATGACCGTGGCACGGTGCGGGTCGCAGAGGATGATCTGCGCCCCCATGTCGATCAGCTTGTCGACGAAGAACAGGCGGCTTTCGAACATCTTCTGGTGGATCAGCACGGCACCTTTGGCCTGCGTCGCCACCACGAGGAAGATCGACAGCAGGTCGGGTGTAAGCCCCGGCCACGGGGCGTCGGCGATCGTCATGATCGACCCGTCGAGGAAGGTGTCGATGCTGTAATGTTCCTGCTGCGGGATATAGATGTCATCGTCATGCTGCTCGAAACGGATGCCCATGCGGGCGAACTGCGCCGGGATGATGCCCAGGTTCTCGAACGATACGTTGCGGATCGTCAGTTCCGACTGGTTCATGGCGGCCATGCCGATGAAGCTGCCCACCTCGATCATGTCGGGCAGCAGCGTGTGCTCCGTGCCGCCGAGCGATTCGACGCCCTCGATGGTCAGCAGGTTCGAGGCGATGCCCGAGATGCGTGCGCCCATGCGGTTGAGCATCTTGCACAACTGTTGCAGGTAGGGTTCGCAAGCGGCGTTATAGATCGTCGTGAAGCCCTTGGCCATCACGGCGGCCATCACGATGTTGGCCGTACCGGTCACCGATGCTTCGTCCAGCAGCATGTAGGTTCCTTTCAACTCGCGGCCCTCGACCATGAAAAATTCGTCGGCGATGTCGAAATTGAACTTCGCACCCAGCTTCTGGAACCCGAGGAAATGGGTGTCCAGCCTCCTCCGGCCGATTTTGTCGCCGCCGGGTTTGGGTATGTAACCCACGCCGAAGCGCGCCAGCATGGGGCCGATGAGCATCACCGAGCCGCGCAGGCGCGTGCAGCGTTGCCGGTAGTCCTCCGTGCGGAGGTAGTCGAAATCTATTTCGCGGGCGCAAAAACTGTATGTATCCTCCGCGAGTTGTTCGACCTCGACGCCCATGCGCCGCAGCAGTTCGATGAGCTGCATGACGTCGAGGATCTGGGGAATGTTGTGCACCGTAACCCGTTCGGGGGTCAGCAGCGTGGCGCAGAGTATCTGCAACGCTTCGTTCTTGGCGCCCTGGGGCGTGATGCTGCCGTGGAGCCGATGGCCTCCTTCGACTTTGAAAATCGCCATAATCCGTGAAAATTAACGGCAGGAACCGTTTCCCGCCGTAAGCCGCTCTTGCCGTGCGGACATGTCCCGTGCGGACATGCGGCTTTGTCGGCGGCCACTCTCTCGTTGACAAAGATAAAAAGATTTCATGCTTTTTACCCGGCTTTTTGAAATATTTTCTTGAAAAATTTTTGTGGATAACTTTTTTGTTGTACTTTTGCAATCCGTAAAAATGTCTGAAACAACAAAAATTATATAGCTATGGCAATGAAGAGAACTTACCAGCCCTCGCGCCGGAAGAGAATCAACAAGCACGGTTTCCGCAGCCGTATGGCTACGGCGAACGGCCGCAAGGTGCTGGCTGCACGTCGCGCAAAAGGTCGCAAGAAGCTGACCGTATCGGACGAGTCGACGTTCAAGTACGCTTAATTCCTGCGGGAAAATGACTAAGAGGTCGGCTTTCGTGCCGGCCTTTTTTTATTGTTTCAGATGATGCTGACGATACGACGGGCCTGTGAGGCCGATTGCGCCCTGATACGCTGCCTTGCCGACGAGGTGTTCCCTGCGACCTACCGCGGGATCATCACCCCGTCGCAGATGGAGTATATGATGGAGTGGATGTATGGGGCGGAGGTGCTTGCGCGCGAGATGTGCGGGGAGTTCGCCTGGTTCATCGCCTCGGCCGACGGCGAACCGTGCGGTTACCTTTCGGTGCAGCACGAGGCCGAAGACCTTTTCCATTTGCAGAAAATCTATGTCCTTCCCCGCTTCCAGGGAATCGGCGCCGGGGAATTCCTGTTCCGCCATGCCGTGGAATATATCCGTTCGGTGCATCCTGCGCCTTGCCGCATGGAGCTGAACGTCAACCGCAACAACCGGGCGCTGCACTTTTACGAGCGGATGGGGATGCGCAAACTGCGCGAAGGCGATTTCCCGATCGGTGACGGATATTATATGAACGACTATATCATGGGGTTGGATATAAAGTAGGGCCGGCGCGTCGCTGCTGCGGTTCGCAAGATAAAAACGGATGCCTTTGTGGGTGTCCGTTTTTTCGCTTGGAGGCCGGTCGCAGGTGATTTGGCGCGGCTCTTGGCCCCTCCCGGGCTGCCGGAGTCTTCGGTGGCGGGGCTGTTGCCCGATGCCGGCATCCGGCTCCCCTGATGCCGGGGCGCGCTATCTGGCTGCGTTGCCTCCGGAACGGCCTATTTCGCCGTGTCGGTCTTGAACAGGGCGATTTCTCCGCGTTCGACTTTGCCGTACATGTCTGCCAGGTTGGCGATGACGGGCGAGATGTATTCGAGCGTGTCGGTGACGGCCTGCTTGTCACCCTCGCCCTTGATGCGGTAAAGCATCGCCGCGTAGAGTGCCCGGAAACAGAGTTCCGTGTCGTTCATGCCGGGATTGCCCACGACGGCGCGCAGACGAGGCAACTCGGGCTCCAGTTTCGCGTAGGTCTGGCGGTAATGTTCGCCGACGGACAGCTTCATCAATTGCAGGTGCAGGTCGTGCAGGTCGCCGATCAGGTGGAGCGTATGCTCCAGGTGCCCTTTCTCGTCCTTGCCTTCCTGGTGCAGGAGGTTGGCGATGTCCATGTACCACAGCAGGTAGACGTGCTTCTGCTCCTCGGCGATGTCCTTGCGGGGGGCGATCAGTGTCGAGAAGATCGCCTCGGGACTGAATTGCAGCGCCCGCAGCAGGTCTTCCAACTGCCAGAGGTAAAGAATGTATTCGGCGATGTTCTCCCGCCGCTTGGCCTGTGCTATATCCATGTCGTATGCGTTTTTTTGTGTAACCTGTCGTGTGCTTTCGTGCAGGATGCGCTTATGTGTTTTCTCTGCAAAAAAGCAATCTCGAGTACCTTTGGGTGACAAAAGGTAGCTAAAACCATCTGCAAGCTGTTTTGGGGGGAGCGTTCGCGGTTTTTCCCGAACGGCTGCGCTTTCCGCCCGCCTGCTCCGGGCGCCCGTTGCCGCGTCTGCTTTTATCCCGCTGCAAACGGAATGCAGGGATTTATACGTAGTCGTTATTTAATCCACTTCTGCGGCCCCGTGCGGTGCTTGAGAAAGTATTGCTGTGATCTGAGCAGGTTGCGCGATTGCAGCACCATGTTCTTGGTTTCGGCGAGGATCGTCAGGTACAACATGCTGGCCTTGGTATTCGAGCGGGCTTCGTTGATGCGCGAAAGCTCCGATTTGATGGCCTCGGCGATCGACTCGAACAGTTGGTCGCGCAGCGTGAGCACCATCTCGATCTCCGAGAAATCGCCGTCGCGCAGCATCTGGTTGATATGTCGGTAGATCGACTCCACGTCGTCGTTGATCGACATGAGGTCTTTGGCCTGCTCCTTCGAAAGCCCTTCGTGGTTGTTGTCGATGTGTTCGAACGCCGGGCGCGTGATGTGCATCAGCGCCTTGGTCATTTCGTTGAGGTAATCGACCACCTGCACGTAGTAGTGGGCCGTGTTGACGTCGCTGCTCTGGAGTTTTTTGAGCGTGGGCAGCAGCGTGTATTTGCGTTCGCGCGACTGGTAGAAGAGGTCGTTCGACTCTTTGACCATGTCGCGCAGCACCTTGCGGTTCTCCTTGAATACGGCGATCAGCGTACGGTCGTAGATTTTTGTCGCCGATTCCATCGTGCGGCACACCTCGTCGCGCAGGTTGATGATGCTGTCTTCCGTGCTCTGGGATTTCACCCCGGCTGCGGCTGGGGCGGCGGATGTCTTGCCTTTCTTGAGGAAATTGCTGTGGATGAGCATGTAGCCGCAGAGTACCGTGACGAAAACGAAGGCCATCGTGCCGCCATAGATCAGGGTAAGTCCGACGACGAAGGCGATCAGGAATCCGCCCAGCGCCGTGATGAACCACCCGGCGATGACGGTCATGACGCCAGAGATGCGGTACACGGCGCTTTCGCGGCCCCATGCGCGGTCTGCGAGCGACGAACCCATGGCTACCATGAAGCAGACATAGGTGGTCGAAAGGGGGAGTTTGAGCGAGGTGGCTATGGCGATCAGCATGGCCGAGGTCGTGAGGTTGACCGTAGCGCGTATCATGTCGTAGGGGGCGCCGCTATGTTCGATGTCCTCGTATTCGAAACGGTGTGAGACGGCTGCCCGTACGCGTGCGGGGATGATCCGTTCGATGCCGGCGTTGATATTGAGCGCTGCGCGGACAATCGTACGGGACATGACCGACGAGCCGTACTGTTCGGGGCCTTCGTCTTCCTGCGCTGCGGAGAGCGACAACTCTGTCTCGGAGACGTGCATGGCCTTTTTCGAAGTCCAGAGCGTGAGTATCATGATGGCGCCCGCGGCCAGCAGGATCAGGAAATTGGCCGGGACGTTCTCGCTCAGGGCTCCCATCATCATCTGCGGATCGCCCGAATGTTTGGCGATCGAGAAGGCGTCGAACCCGGCGACGGGCACGCCGATGAAGTTCACCAGGTCATTGCCCGCAAAGGCCAGTGCCAGTGCGAACGTACCCGACAGGATCGTGATGCGCAGGATGTTGATTTTGAACCGCTGGATGAAGAACAGCAGCACGGAACATGCCACCCAGCAGATGAAAAGCGACAGCAGCAGGTGCCGGTCGACCATTTCGATGAAGGCATGGTCGGCGAGCAGCGACTTGAGCCCCTTGAAGACGGCGAAATAGATGATTGCCGTGAGCGATGCGCCGCACCACAGCGACCCGAAGCGGCGGAAGACCACCGTATAGCGGAACGAGAAGATCGTACGCGAAACATACATGACGATCGTACCGCAGGTGAAGGCGATTACCACCGACAGCAGGATTGCCGAAACGATGCCCATGGCGCGGGAGGTGTTGATGAAATGCCCGAGCGAACCGACGCCCAGCGCGGGGTCGTTCGAGATCTTGTAGATCGACACGGCGATGGCCGAGCCCAGCAGGCAGAAGATCAGCGAGACGGTGGTCGAGGTGGGCAGGCCCCACGAGTTGTAGAGATCCAGCAGGATGATGTTGGCGAACATCACGCCCAGGTATAACATCATGACCTCGTGGAATGTGAACAGTCCGGGATTGAACATGCCGCTTCGGGCCACCTCCATCATGCCGCTCGACGTGACTACGCCGACGATAATGCCGACCGAGGCGACGGTGAGGATGACCCGCATCGAAGCGGCCTTGGAGCCGATGGCAGAGTTGAGGAAGTTGACTGCGTCGTTCGTGACGCCGACGAAAAGACCTGAAATGGCGAGGATTCCCAGAATAACTACGATTACGGTGTAGATTTCGCTCATGTTAGGGTTTAGTGCAAATTGTGAACAAATTTACGCCATTTTTTCCGATGAAACGGTTTTGGCACCGATTGTTAACATTAACTTAACATGAGGCGGCTCTGTTCGTTGCGGCCGCGCGGGATATGCCGGGATGCCGGGCGGATTGGGGCATACGCCATACCGCAGGGCGTGCGGAGCGCCGGTGGGCGGAGGCGGGGACTGCCGGTTCCCGGCGGCGAAAAAGGGCGGGCAATCGTGCCCGCCCCTGTCCGGAAGGGGGAATACCCCCCCCCGTATTGCCCCACTGCCGGGATTACTCCTCGTCGGTGTCGGTGTAAGCCTTCAGCAGCTTGTCCTGCACATCGGCCGGAACCTGCTCGTAGGACGAGAATTTCATCGTATAGGTGGCCGACCCCGACGTCAGCGACGAGAGTGTCGTCGAGTAGCGGTACAGCTCAGCCAGCGGAACCATGGCGTTCAGACGGTCGAAGCCCTTGTCGGACTCCATTCCGGCTATCATCGCGCGGCGGTTCTGCAAGTCGGACATCACGGCGCCCATGTAGTCGCTCGGGACGAGTATCTCGACATTGTAGATCGGCTCCATGATCTTGGGGCCCGCGTTGCGGAAAGCCTCCTTGAAGGCGTTGCGCGCCGCCAGTTTGAACGAAATCTCGTTCGAATCCACCGGGTGCATCTTTCCGTCGTAGACCACCACGCGGATGTCGCGGGCGTAAGAACCCGTCAGCGGGCCTTCGTCCATCTTCTCCATGATACCCTTCAGGATGGCGGGCATGAAGCGTGCGTCGATGGCGCCGCCCACGATCGCCGAGTAGAATTGCAGCTTGCCGCCCCATGCCAGGTCGTACTCCTCCTTGGTCTTGGGGTTCACGACCATGTCGCCCTTGCCGGGAACCTTGTAGTTCTTGGGTTCGGGCATGTTGTCGTAGTAGGGCTCGATGATCATGTGCACCTCACCGAACTGTCCGGCGCCGCCCGACTGTTTCTTGTGGCGGTAATCGGCCTGCGCAACTTTGGTGATGGTTTCACGGTAGGGGATCTTCGGTGCGATATAGTCATAGGAGAGTTTGTTCTCCTTTTCGATGCGCGTGCGCAGGATGTTCAGGTGATGTTCCCCCTGGCCTTGTATGATGGTCTGTTTCAACTCTTTGGAGTATTCAACCAGGATCGTCGGGTCTTCGAACTTGGCATCGTTCAAGACCTTGCCCAGTTTCTCCTCGTCGCCCTGCTCCTTGGCCTTCACGGCGGCGCGGTAGCGCGGTTCGGGGAAGACGATGGGTTCGATGCTGACCGGTGCCGAAGCAGCCGAGAGCGTGTCGTTGGTACGCGTGCCCTTGAGCTTCACCGTGCAGCCGATATCGCCGGCCGACAGCTCCGTGACCTTGATGCGGTTCTTGCCCGCAACGGCGAACAACTGCGAAATCTTCTCCTTGTTGCCCGTGCGGGTATTTACCAGCTCGGTACCTTCGGCGATCCTGCCGCGGATGACGCGGAAATAGGTAATCTCCCCGATATGCTGTTCGACCTGACTCTTGAAGACGAACGCCACGGCGGGTGCCGTCTCGTCGGCGGCGATCTCCTCGCCCTCGGTCGAGAGGAAACACGGAGCCTTCAGCGGGCCGGGTGCCACGTTGATGATGAACTCCATCAGGCGCTTGGTGCCGATGTCGCGCTTGCCGCTGGTGCAGAAAATCGGCATCAGTTCACGCTTGGCCAAGCCGATCTTCAGTCCGGCGCGGATGTCGTCCTGCGTGAGCGTACCCTTGTCGAAATAGAGCTCCATGAGCGCTTCGTCGTGTTCGGCGGCCATTTCGACCAGCTCCTTGTTCAGTTCCTGCGCCTTGTCCATCTCGTCGGCGGGAATCTCCAGCTCCTCGCGGTGGCCGTCGTTGTCCTTGAAACGGTACATCTTCATCAGCAGCACGTCGATGAAGGCGTTGAACTCAGGCCCCTGGTTGACGGGGTACTGTACGATGACGGGCTTCACGCGCGATGCGGCCCTGATCGACTCGATCGTGGCTTCGAAATTGGCTTTCTCGGCATCGAGTTGGTTCACCACGCCGATGACGGGCTTTTTCAGCAGGCGTGCATAGCGGGCCTGGATCTCGCTGCCGACTTCCCAGCCGTTCTGTGCGTTGAACAGGAATACGCCCACGTCGCCTACCTTGAATGCCGAGAAGAGGCTTCCGCAGAAGTCGTCCGAGCCCGGGCAGTCGATGATGTTCAGCTTGCGATCCATGAATTCGGTAAAGAGGATCGTGGAATAGATCGAGCGTTTGTATTCGTGCTCGATATCCGTATTGTCCGAGAGCGTGTTGTTCGCCTCGATACTACCCCTGCGGTCGATGACCTTACCCTCAAAGGCCATCGCTTCGGCAAGGGTAGTTTTTCCCGTGCCGGGCGCGCCGATGAGTACGATGTTTTTGATTTCTTTTGCTGAATAGTTTTTCATATTCCCGTATGGTTTTAAGGTTTTGCGGTGGTGCGGGGCATCGTCGGGAGTACTTCGCGGAGCCGGGTTCCCGGAACGGAAAGTCGTGCTGCGGAGCATTTTCCGATTAGCCGACTATAAATATACAAAAAAAACGGGATAACCAAACGGCGACACGAAAAAATCGCCCTCAGGAGGCGATTTTACGGTCGAAAAGCGGGAGGTCGATCCATGTGAGCTTTTTCCACACCCATTCGACGGGGCCGTGCGTATGGCGCCGTAGCCAGAGGCGGCAGAAGAGATACTGTACCAGGATGATTCCCACGCCTGCCAGCGTGCCGTAGATCACGTCCACGTGGCGGTAAAGCCCCAGCCCCCAGTTGTAGAAGAGCGCCGTGCCGAGCAGCGATTGCAGCAGGTAGTTGGTCAGGCTCATGCGCCCGAAGAAGGTCATGCCGTGCAGCGCCCGGCGGAACCCCGGCCAGCCGTACCACAGCAGGACGACCGTCGAAACGCTCGCCGTGGCCGTCATCAGGTTGCGCATCGCTTCGAACGGCACGAGCCACGTGCCCGCGATGCCCACGGCCAGCAGCCCGCCCCAGATGCGTCTGTGCTGCCCTTCGTCGTAGAAGAGCCGGTAGCGGCCGGCCAGCATGCCCAATACGAACATCAGCAGCGTCTGCGTGCCGCGTCCGTGTTCCAGTCCCCAGCCGAACGAACTGAGCGGGCCGTAGAGCAGGCTCACGCGGGCGCTCTCGGCGAAGGTGCCCGTGGCGAGGGTGGGATAGAGGGTCTCCATGCCTTCGATGCCGCGGATCGAGAGCGTATGTCCGCTGAAATACTGCCAGAGTTCGAGCGGCTGGATGAAAAGCAGGGCCGCGATGACCCACACCCATCGGTTGGGGAGCTTGCCGATGGGAATCATCAGCAGCCCGAAAAGGGCGTAGTAGGTCAGTACGTCGCCGTTGTAGATCGCCGCGTTGACCAGCCCGATGCCGAACAGCAGCACCATGCGCCATGCGAAGCGCAGCGAAAAGTCGTTGCCCCGCTGTGCCTGGTTGTCGCTCTGGATGAAGAAGCTCAGCCCGAACAGCAATGCGAAGATGGCGTACATCTTGCCCGAAAGCAGGAATCCCAGCATATCGGCCACGGGCTGTTCCCAGCTGCCGAATCCGGCGCGGGGCAGGTCGAGGGCGCTCCAGTAGAGGTTGAAATGCTCGCGGGCGTGAAACAGGATGATCCCTGCCACGGCGATGCCGCGCAGTGCGTCGGCCACTTCGATACGGGTGTTGGGTCGGTTTGTCGTGCGGTACATGGGATATTGCGGGGTTTGGGGTTGCTTCGTAATAGTTCGTTGTCGCCGTAGGCTGTATGTTCCGGGTTGCCGGGGCGTTTCCTAATATATGTCGTTGCCGGGTATTTCCATTCCGGTCAGCCGGAAGAGCGGCAGGCACAATTCCCGGATACCGCATCCGCGCCATCGGTCGATGACGAGATATTGTCCGTTCGGATTTACTCCTGGGATCCATTGCGAGCCGTCGAAACCCATCAGGCCTTTGTCTGTCGTATCCATCTGCCTGCAGCCGGCCTTTTGCAACCGGGCCATGTACTCCAGCCATGCCTGCCTGCCGAGGGTTTTGCTCTCGTCCGCCGCGATTTTTCCGGGCTCGTAACCGCCCGCCCCGCCGGCTGTTTTCCTGCGGAGGGTGGTTTTGTTGCCGTTCTTTTCCATCCCTACGACGACGGGATTGTCGAATGTCCGCAGCCCGAGGAAGCGTACCCGGCTCCCGTTGGCGGCCTGCCGCAGGGGCGTCTCGCCCGTTGCGCGAACCGCGGCGATCAGGAGCGGAAACAATAATAAAACGGACTTCATAACGGAACGTATTGGAGGTGGCCGGCGGTTGCTCAGGGGATCACTCCCGTCAGCGCCTCGACGGCACGGCGGCCTTCGTCGCCCAGTGAGAGCGAGTACCCGTTCACGAAGAGCGCGATATGTGCGTCGATCACCTTGTCATCCAGCTCCTGTGCGTGCTGTTTTATATAGGTGCGCGAAGCTTCGGGATGGGTGAAGGCGTATTCGATGCTCGTGCGCAGCAGGCGTTCGGCCTCGTGCCGCACCTCGTCCGGCAGGCTGCGCCGGGCTGCGATCCCGCCCAGCGGCAGCGGCAGCGCCGTCCGCTGCTCCCACAACTGCCCGAGGTCGGCGACCAGTTCCAGTTCCCGTTCACGGTAGACGAAGCGGCCCTCATGGATAAGTACCCCGGCGTCGAAATCGCCCCGCTCGACGGCAGCCGCGATTCGGGAGAAGAGCAGCGGTGTACGCTCTTCGATTTCGGGGAAGAGTTTGCCCATCAGGACATTGGCCGTGGTGTGCAGCCCCGGGACGGCCACACGGCGTATCGGCCGCGTATCGCCTGCGCGGCGTACCAGCAACGGCCCGTTGCCGCGTCCGAGTGCCGCACCGCTGTCGAGCAGCACGTAGTGTTCCGCGATGGCGGGCAGCACGGCGCAACTTATCTTGCTGATGTCGGCACGTCCCAGCCCGGCACCGCGGTTCAGCTCCTCGATGTCGTGGTATTCGACCTCGAAGCGCAGGCTGCCCGTGTCGATGCGGCCGTTAACGAGCGCGTCGAACATGAAAGTGTCGTTCGGGCAGGGTGAGATGTGCAGTTTCAGCCTCACTGTTTCTGCGCCTCGGTGATGTTGCGGGCGTTTTTCTCGTTGTCGCTGCGGTTGCGTTTACCCCCGAAACGGCCCAGCAGCCATCCGGCGGCAAAAGTCAGCACGAGGACGATGATGTCGATAAATACGTTGGCCAGCCACCGCTGGATGGCGGGGGCGAATTGCCAGACCAGGATGAAGACGACCAGTATCAGTATCTGTCCTTCCCTGAGCATCCAATTTATATTCAATGCTTTCGATTAGTTGGTTTCACTTTACCGTCAGGTTCCCGTCGGCCTCCTCCACAGCCCACTGGCCGAAGGGTTCGCCGACGTAGTTCGACACGGCGCGTATCTGGCAGCACGCGACGCCCAGCGCGTCGCATACGGCGAAAAAGGCTGCGCCTTCCATGTTCTCCACTTCCGGCAGGTACTCTTGCGGCGTATCCTCCGGGCTTCCTTCCGGCTTTTGCGGCAGGTTGCCGGCATTGTCCGGTATTCCGGGTTGCGTACCAAGCGCCGTGCGTTCCGTATCGTCCGGCGTTTCGAACCCGATGGGTGCCGCCATGTTCCCCGGCTGGTTTCGGGCATTGCCCGGCGTCTGGCGTTGGGTGCCTTCCGCTGCGTGCTCTGCTCCGCCTCCTGCCGTAAATCCGGGGTGCGGCTCCGCGAACCCGGCATCCCCTGCCGCGTGCCCGGTGCCTTCCGCCGCGCTTTTCGGCCCGCCCGTTGCCGCGGCTCCGTCGCCCGAGCGGTTGACGGTGACCCCGGCTGCAAGGGGTAGTCCCAGGTCGGGGCCCGAGGTTTCGTATTCGCGGGCGTAACGCTCGGGAATGCCCGCTATGCGTTCGCAGACCACTTCGACCACCTCGCCGCGCCGCAATGTCCGGTCACAGGCGCCGGCAATGCCGGCCAGTACCACCAACTGCGGCTTTTTGGCTTTCACGGCGCGCAGGGTCGCCGCTGCGATTTCGGCCATGCCCACCCCGCCGACGAATACCGGGTCGCGGGGCTCGGTGAGGATGAACGCCTTGGCCTCCTCGATGGTCGGGAAAATGAAAATCCGTTTCACGTTACCGGCCTACGACTGCTTCGAGCTCCTCGACCGTGACGGGTATCTTCTTGTCGCCCAGCATACGGCTCCCGCTCTCCGTCACAAGGATGTCGTCCTCGATGCGGATGCCGCCGAAGTCGCGGTAGCCTTCCAGGGCGTCGTAATCGACGATCCCCTTGTAAAGGCCCTTGGCCCGGCATTTGGCGATCAGCGCCGGGATGAAGTAGAGCCCCGGGGCGTCGGGCATTACCGTCCCCGGTTCGAGGCGCCACGCCGCACGGTAAATGCAGGTCGCGGACTTGGCGGCGCGTTGGGCGATCGAGGAGAAGTCGAAGCTCCGCTCGCCCATCGCCTCGCAGTCGTGCACGTCCATGCCCAGCCCGTGTCCCAGCCCGTGGGGCATGAACATCGTCATGGCACCCGCGGCCACGGCGTCGGCCGCCGATCCCTTGATCAGCCCTATTCCGGCAAGCCCTTCGGCCAGCGTCGTGTAGGCGGCGTTGTGTATCTCGGAGTACATCATGTGCGGGTTGACGATGTTGGCCACATGGTCGTGTGCCGCCAGCACGATGTTGTAGACATCCTTCTGTTTCTGCGTGAATTTCCCGCTTACGGGGTAGGTGCGGGTGTGGTCGGAGCAGTAGTTGTCGACCGTTTCGCCGCCCGCGTCGCACAGCAGCAGACGTCCCTCTTCCAGTACGCCGTCGGCGTTGAGGTTATGCAGCGTTTCGCCGTGCTGTGAGACGATCGACGGGAACGACACGCCCGAACCGTAGGATTTGGCGATGCCTTCGATGGCGCCCGCGATTTCGCGCTCGACGACGCCCGGGCGGCACATCTTCATGGCCAGCGTGTGCATCTTGTAGCCGATTTGGAACGCGCGCTCCATCTCTTCGATCTCCTCGGCGCTCTTTTTCTCGCGCATTTCGGCCACGGCGAACATCAGGTCTACCGACTTGTAGTCGTGCAGCAGTGTGGGTTTGATACCCAGCAGCGACGACAGCCAAAGCTTTGTCTCTCCGCGGTAAGGGGGCAGGAAATGGATTTTGCGCCCCAGCGAAATGGCTTTGCGGAGCCGTTTCTCGAGTTCGGAGAGGGGATATGTCGCTGCGATGCCGACCTTTGCGCCCAGCTCGCGCAACGTGGGCTGCGGGCCTGTCCAGATGATGTCCTCGACCGTGAAATCGTCGCCGTAGAGTGCCTCTTCGCCCGTGTCGGCGTCGATCAGGCCCGCCAGCGAGGGGACGTTCAGCCCGAAATAGTAAAGGAACGACGAATCCTGCCGGAAGTAGTAGGCGTTGTTCGGGTAATTATTGGGTGACAGGGGGTTGCCCGGGAACAGGACGATGCCCGATCCGATTTTGGTGCGCAGCATGTTGCGGCGCGCGGCGTAGGTTTTTGCTGAGATCATATGCGTAGTGTTTTAGATTT
>ENA-ORLI01000260-ORLI01000260.1-human-gut-metagenome-genome-assembly--contig:-NODE-260-length-14073-cov-6.33978_pt1 | contig 14073 bp, 6 predicted proteins | sample MGYA00243015_ERZ508825 | MGnify/ENA primary metagenome ERZ508825 (study PRJEB26277, sample SAMN04329804) | human gut metagenome | biome: human-associated habitat | host: Homo sapiens | place: USA... | reverse complement strand
TCCATGCACAACGTCCCCTCATGGAGTTCGGCCAATGAACGGGCAAGTGCAAGCCCGCTACCGGTGCCGGGCACAGAGCGCAAGGTACCGGTCTTATACTGGATGAACGGCTTGAAAATCTCCTCGCGCATCTCTACCGGAATGACAAGGCCGTCATTGCATACGGAAAGCAGCAGCCTTTCACCTTCCGAGTACAGCCTGATGCGTATATAGGTCTCCGAATACTTTATCGCATTGGTCAGCAGATTGCTGATAATCTTGGTAAGCCCTTCCCTGTCAACCGAAGCATACAAGCTTTCGGGAGTCTCTATGCTCAATGCCAGCCCTTTTTCGCGTGCCAGAGGCTTGAAGCGCTTATACGTCTTCTGCAAGAGCTCAGACACGTCGCATTCCACAAAATTCAATTGGAAGCCTTGCGTCTCCGTCTTCCGGAAGTCCAGCAACTGGTTCACCAAATCGAGCAGCCGGTTGGTGTTCAGTTCCATGGTCTCCAAATCATCCCTGATGTCGTCCGAGACAGACTGGGAAACCAATACATTCTCGAGCGGACTCTTTATCAGTGTAAGCGGTGTACGTATCTCATGCGCCACATTCGTGAAGAAGTCTATCTTCGCAGTATACAACTCCCGCTCCTTTTCCCGCTCAAACTTGTCCATAGCCTGCTGATGCTTCTGCCGGGTCTGTTTTCTGAAATAGATGATTACAGCAGCCAGTGAGCATAACGCCAATACCGTATAACCGGCATATGCCCAGGTGGAGAGATAGAAAGGAGGACGGATATGGATGTCGAGCACACGTTCCGTAGCGTTCCACTTGCCATCGCTGTTGGAACCTTTTATACGCAACGTATAGCTTCCATAAGGAAGGTTTGAATAGTTGATGATGGAATTCCGTCCTACCGTATACCAGTCGCGGTCAAAACCTTCCAACTTATATTCAAGACTGTTCATTTCGGGTGCTTGATAACTTAAAGCCGCAACCTGGAAAGAAAAGGAGTTCTGGTCGGCATCCAGTTCTATTTCATCCGCATAGGTGATGCTCTTCTCCAAAGGAGAATCCGGACTGTCCACCGAAAGCCGTTTATTGAACAGAAAGAAGTCTGTAATCACCACGGGAGGGAGGAAAGTGTTCTCCACAAAGGTTTCCGGGTCAAAGGCTATGAATCCGTTGATGCTTCCTAAATAGATGCGTCCTTTCTTGTCGATGTAGCCGGACTGGAAATTAAACTGGTTGCTCAGCAGCCCGTTGGCCGTGGTATAGACATGCTTGCTCTCCGTATCGGGATTGAAGCAGACCAGACCATGATTGGAAGTAATCCACAAGTTGCCCCGCTTGTCCTCGACCATCTTGTAGATGGTATTGCTCGGAAATCCTTTCGACATGTCATAACGGGTAAAATTGTCCGTTTCCGGATTGTAGCGGCAGAAGCCCTCACCCAGCGTCATGAACCACAGACGCTTCCTGCTGTCTTCGTAGATACTGATTACCTTATTGTAGGGAAGAGAGGTCGAATCATTCTCATTAGACAGATAATTCCTCCACTGCTGGCTTCTTACATTGTAGCAGAACACTCCATTAGAAAAAGTAGCAAACCACAGATTTCCGTTGAAGTCCTCCAGAATGTTATAAGTAAACATATTCTTCAGCTGAGGAATCCGGGTAAAGTCATCTGTAGAGCGATTGTACTTCAACAGACCGGACGTGGTGCCTATCCACACGTCTCCCGTAGTGGTCCTGCAAATGGTAAAGGCGTCATTGGCGACCATGGAATTCTCACTCTCACCCTTGGCATAATGTTTCACCTGCCTGGTCCGAAGATTCACCCGGTTCAGACCACCGGAGAACGTACCTACCCACAAATCATCCCCGTCCAGGCAAAGGCCGTGGACATTCTGATAAATGGCCGGATGCTCAAAAGGCTCTATCTTTCCGTTTTCCGGATTGTAATTGAACAAGCCTTTGTCTTCGGTACCTATCCACAAGGTGCCATCATTACTTTCACAGATTTCCCGTACACGACGGCCGAAATGCCTGAGATTGTCTCTCGGATAGAACTTCTCGAAATAAGTCCACTGATAAGGGCAATAGTTCACTCCACCGAAATAAGACCCTATCCACATGCCGTTCTCCTTGTCGCAGCAGAGCGAATAAATGGCATTGTCCGACAATGCATACGAATCATCCTGGTCGGGAACGGTCAAATGGGTAATCTTGTCATTCGTCAGATTGTAAATATACAAGCCGGACTCTGCGCCCACCCACAGCTCGTTGTCAGATTTGAACTGCAAAGCCCTCACATAGGTGTTCAGCAGCTTCCGCGTCTTGCCGGTAGTCTGGGTTATCTCTGTCAACCCGTTCAGCGAAGCGATATACACACAATTATGGGGTCCGCTGACCTGCCAGTTGATAATATCATTCTTGAAAATCTCATTTCCTTCCGCATCCTTGAAAGGCTGCAGAGGAGTTTCAAAGTCAGCTTTCGTATAGTAAAGATTATCCGCATACAAGGCCAGCCAACACGTATTCCCATTCAGCCAAAAGCGGGTTACATTGGGCAGTCCCGAATCGTGCAGATGGTTCAGCAGCCTCCCTTCATCCGGTTTATAGCAGAACAACCCCTGGTTTTCTACCGATATCCAGATATTGTCGTCCTCGTCACTTCCAATCATGGTGACGAAATCCCTGATGATACTGCCATTATCACTGGCCTCATCGAAAGCGGTAAAGGAATCCAGTACCGGGTCGTAAATAAAGACTCCCCCATCGGTACCAATCCAGATATTGCCCCGGCGGTCCTCGTAGAGCGCGGTTATGAAATTCTTGCCTAAACCGGAGTTCTCTTTCTTGTAGACACGGAAAGACAACCCGTCATACCGGTTCAGACCGTCCTTGGTTCCGAACCACATAAAGCCTTTCCTATCCTGCAAAATCTGATACACGGTGTTCTGCGAAAGACCGTTCCGGATATCCATCGTTCTGAAATAGTAATGAACAGCATCCTGCGCACAGACCGGCAATACCGCCCATAGGCACAGACTAAGGAAAAGCTTTATAATCAATCGTTTCATAACAACATTTTTAATGCACAATTTACCATTTACAAAGTACAATTTAACTATGCAGATGACAGCGCAGCCAAATTGTACTTTGTAAATGGTAAATTGTAAATGCCCCTATTTCTTAAGTGAATTGCAGATACGTGTATTTATCTCTTTCACGCGTTTCTCATCCAGCTTTATCACCTTGCGGTCGTAAGTCATCAGACCGTTCACTTCCACCTCCACATCCGTGGTCTGTGTATAGACGGCTGCCGAGAAACCTCTTTTTATCATCTGATACAGCATATCGGCATATTTCACGTACTCATCAGTCACTTCTTTGGAAGAGTTGAACTGAACATATCCCCAGTTGCGGTTCGGTTCCCAAAGATGATCTTTCAAGACAAGGCCAATGCCGCCATACTCACCCAAAACCGTGGCGCGCTGTGCATCATACAAATACATTTCCGGTTGGGGATAGTTGTGGAGGTCGAGCATGTCACCGCAAGTATAATGGTTACCGCCACTTGCCGGATTCACCAGGCGGGTCGGGTCATACTGTTTCGTCCATTCGGCTATCTCTACCGTCTTGAACTGCCCCCAGGCTTCGTTGAACGGTACCCATGTACCGATACACGGATAAGAGTAGAGACAATCCATTATTTCCTTCCATTCCTTGTGATAATAGGCTTCGGATTCGGTGGAGCGTTTCAGTTCTGTTCCGTCGAAATAGCGGCGGTTCTGCCATTCCGGATTACGGTCACCGCTCGGCATATCCTGCCATACGATGATACCCAAACGGTCACAATGTGTGTACCAACGTGCCGGTTCCACCTTGATATGCTTGCGAATCATATTGAAACCGAAATCTTTCGTCTTCTGTACATCATACAGCAAAGCCTCGTCTGTGGGAGCTGTATACAGTCCGTCGGGCCACCAACCCTGGTCCAGCGGTCCAAACTGGAACAAAGCCTCGTTATTCAGTTCCAGGCGTACGATGCCATCCGCGTCACGACGGGTGGAGTACTTACGCATGGCAGCATAGCTGTCCACCTTATCCACTACCTTGCCTCCGCTTTTCAGAGTCACTTTCAGCGTATAGAGGAAGGGGGAATCCGGACTCCACAACTTGGCATTCCGGGGCATGGACACCTCCACCGGCTCTGCATTGATACTTTTGCCGGTGGCTACCAGTTGATTGCCGTCATACACATTCACTTCCACAAAGTCGGAAGGGCATGCCTTATTCAATTCTGCCTTCACTGTCAGCATATTACGGTCAATATCGGGAGTAATACGGAGGTTCTCGATATGTGGAATGCCTTATTCATTTCTGCCTTCTCTGTCAGCATCTAACGGTCACTATCGTTATTAATTCGTAGGTTCTCGATATGTTTTCCGGCAACCGGCTCCATCCATACCGTCTGCCAGATACCGCTTACGGGAGTGTACCAGATACCTTCCGGATTGCTGACCTGCTTTCCACGGGGTTGAGGCCCTTTATCCGTTGGGTCCCAAACTTTTACGACCAACTGATTATTGCCTTTGCCAGAAAGGGCGGCAGTAATATCGAAAGAGAACGGAGTAAATCCCCCCGTATGGCTGCCTACTTTCACATCATTCACCCATACATCCGTTTTCCAGTCGACAGCACCAAAGTGCAACAGCACTTGTTTTCCCTTCCAGGCAGAAGGAATTTCAAAACTGCGCTGGTAGACCAGTTCCTGGTTTTCATTGATTCTTTTTCCAACTCCGGACAAGGAGGATTCGATGGCAAAAGGAACAAGTATCTGCCCTTCGAACTCTGCCGGAAGATGCTCACCTTTATTTATAACGGCATAATTCCACAGTCCGTTCAAGTTCTTCCAGTCACTCCGTTCCATGATGGGACGAGGATATTCGGGCAACACATTCGCGGGATTGATCTGGGATGCCCAGTCCGTTTTGATTTTATCACCTGCCGGCTTCCATTGCGCCGAGCCTCCGATTGCAAACAACGTCAAGAATGACGATATGAGGAAAAATCTTCTCATAGTATTATAACTTTTTATTGGTTTCTACGAAAGCAAAGATAAGCCGATTCAGAAAAAAAGAATAGAAATTTAGAACCAATAAATAGTATTTTTGTGGAATATCAAGGTATTACCGTCTCATTTTATCAAAGAAATTCATCAAAGGCACCTTTTTCCGCTTTTCTTGCCACGCCTATGACAAGGTTTTGCCTTCCCATTGGCAAGACTTTGCCACCGCGTTGGCAAAACTTTGCCATAGGCGTGGCAAAAGTTTGCCAAGGCAGTGACAACTTGTTGGCAAAATACCTCCCTGATATACAAGGAGTAGCAAACAATAGACAGCAGGGAACGACTAATATCCCGGATTCTGCTGGTTCTCCAATGCCGGATTGGCATTTATCTCATCTTGCGAAATAGGAAGCACAATCTTCTCGAAAGTACGGTCGATTGTTTTTCCACGGTGACTCACCGGAATATCTTGAAAATCGTCGTTGAATTCGATGGTTCTGCCCATACGCATCATGTCGAAGAAGCGTTGTCCTTCACCAAAAAGCTCCTTGCTGCGCTCGTCCAGAATCATATCATCGGTAATGGTAGCGGCAGTGGCTGGTGCCAGTCCGGGAGAACGCCTGCGGATTTCATTCAGGTAACCGGCGGCGGCATCTGCGCCTGCTTCCTGCTTCGTGGAGTGCAAGGCTGCTTCGGCGGCAATCAGATATATCTCGGAAAGACGGATTATCTTGATATTGACGGCTGTATTGGTTGCCTTGCCGTCACCTGCCAGAGTGGTACTGCCCATATACTTGTAGCAGGCTCCCTTGCGTTCAATCTCATTGTCCACCCAGTATTCATCGTTGTCCATGATTCCCCAACGCACATCCGTCTCGTCTTCACCCAGACGGTTCAAGAAATAATCGCTGGCAAGATACCAGCCCATGGCATTCTTCAACTGTCCGTAGCGCATCAGGTAAAAGCCCAAAGAAGAAGTTCCCAGGTCTGATTCCTCAGTGGTGATGCCCAGCTCAAAGATGGACTCGGAACCAAACTGCTTGCTCCAGGAAGCCGTCCAATCGGCAGGCTCATACAGTTTGTACACACCGCTTTCTATAATCTCCCGGGCAGCGTTCAAAGCACCGTCATAATCTTCCATATAGAGTTTCACACGCGCTTGCAGGGCTATGTTGGTGTAATAGTCCGCATATCCGCTCTGCTTTGTCTTCTTCTTGGCAAGCAGGGCCGCCCCGTCCGACAAGTCCTGCAGAATCTGGCGATAGTTCTCCTCCACAGTAGCACGGGTGGGCTGGGCGTTCACCGTAAGCGGCTCGGTTACATTGGGAACTCCATAAGAGGTCTTGTTGTAATTGTAAGGAAGCCCGTAGAGACGGACCAAATCGAAATAGAACAGCGCCCTCAGAGTCAACGCCTGCCCTTTGGCTTCGGAAAAGTCTTCCATACTGCCCGATTCTTCCAGCTTCTCAATGTTGCTCAACAAGGTGTTGACCTGCAGAATGCAGTAATATCCACGGCTCCAGAAACCGGAATAAGTATTGCTGTTGGAAGTGTGGTTGAACGTATAGAATGCATCCAGTCCGCGTCCGGCAGCAAAAATCGTGAGGTCACCGCCCTTGGCATCACCGTACATAAAAAGGTTTCTGCCGTAATAGGACGATGAGGTCATCGCACTCATCACACCGTTGATAACCACCTGCGCATCGGCTACCGTACCGACAGCACCTTCTGCATTTCCGGAGTTGGTGGGCTGCATATCCAGAAAATCGTCACACGAAGTGAATGTAAAGGCACCAAGTATCACAAGTGCCAATAAATGATATATCTTTTTCATTGTTAGTTCCTCCAGTTCATTAAAATTTCAATTCAACGCCAACGACAAACGTTTTTCCGATAGGGGTTTCCCAACCACGTGTGCCGTATTCGCTCACTTCGGGGTCTGCCTCCTTGTATTTGGCTATTGTCCAAAGGTTGCTGGTAGTGAAGAAAAGGCGGGCATTCTCGATGAAAGCCTTGCGGGTCATGGCTTTGGGCAGCGTATAGGCCAATGAGAGAGCTGGTAGTGAAGAAAAGGCGGGCATTCTCGTTGAAAGCCTTGCGGGTCATGGCTTTGGGCAGCGTATAGGCCAATGAGAGAGTCTTCAAGCGCAGATAACTGGCATTGAACAAGTGGCGGCTGCTGTATTGTTGCGGGTCATCGAGGTCTACACCTTCGATACGGGGCTCTGTACCGTTCGTATGGTCTGGCGTCCAAAGGTTGTTGTAGTAGCTTTTAGCACGGATACGCTCCCAATAATAACCGTCGTCGGCCACATCCATGTAGGCTCCATCGTACAAGTCTCCTCCTATCTTATAGGTAAAGCCCAACGAAAGGGCTATGCCTTTGTAGGAGACCGAGGTATTGATGCCCCCATACACTTTGGGAACGGCATTGCCGATGATGGTGTAGTTGGCATTGTTATAGTCATAAGTAGCTCCGCGTCCGTTATACTCAAAATCTCCGGCCTTGCCATTCTTGGGGTCATTTACATAGTAGACGTTCTTGCCGTTGGTCTTGTCCACACCTGCCCATTCGTATCCATAGAAAGCCAGCGTGGACTGACCTTCCCGGTATACATATTGCGCACGGCTGTCGCTACTGGTGGGGTCGTACCAGATAATGTCCGCACCGCCATACAACTCTTTCACCTCAGAACGGAGAAAGGTTGCGTTGACACCGGCACTCCATAACCATCCTTTACTATCAATGATGTCACCACTCAACTCCACCTCTACCCCATGGTTATTGATGCATCCTACGTTCCGCAACGTAGAGGAAAATCCCGTAACCATCGAAATGGGAACATCCTGGAGCAGGTTCTTCGAATCACGGTTGAAGTATTCCACCGTACCGCGCAGACGCTGGCCGAAGAAGCCGAAGTCGATACCCACATTCGTGTTGTAGCTCGTCTCCCAAGACAGCTTGTCATTGGTGACGGTAGTGATTGTACCGCCCGGGTTACCCATGTACTTACTGGTATAGCTCATCAAGCTCATATAGCCGTAATTGTCCGAAGGCAGCGTACCGTTAATACCATAAGAGGCACGTATACGCAGGTTGCTCAGGAAAGAATATTTGCTCATAAAACCCTCGCGCATGATGTTCCACGCTCCTGCCACTGACCAGAAGTTTCCCCAACGTTCCTGCTTGCTGAGCCGGGAAGAACCGTCGCGGCGGTAAGAACCGGAAATGAAGTAGCGTTCATCGTAATTATAATCCAACTTGGAGAGCACGGACACCATCGAGTTTCCCCAGGAATATCCGGCAGAAGTCTGCGTTCCGGCAGTAGAAACTGTATGAATGGTGCTGACCGCAAGATTACTTCCTGTGGCACGCACATAGTCTGTCTTGTTCTTCTCCGCTTCGAAACCCACCATGGTGCCAACTGTGTGTTTGTCGAAGGTGCCGGTATAATTGGCGGTAGTGGAGGTAACCATCTTCTCGTATGTAGTACGGTATTCGTTGACATTCCCATTGTCTGCCGAGCCTTTATAGTGATTGGCACTGTAATAGATATGGTCTTTTACAGTAGTATTGTCGTAAGAGTAGATAGAACGAAGGTCCAGGCCCGGCATCAGATGCAGGGTGAGCGTCTCCGCAGCCATGATTTTGGTACTGGTAGAACCGTTCTCCCACTCTTTGTCATAATAAAGCCCATTGTAGGCGTAGCTACCGTAACGTTCGGTCCAGAGCTCGCCGGTCTTGTAATCAGTGGGCCAGTAGAGTCCCCACAGCAAGTTACGGGTCTGCATGAAGTAATTGCTGCCCGTGTTGCGTGTATCATTATAACCGCTTTTCTTGGTACGCGCCAGGCTGGCATTGGTGGTCAGTTCAAGGAATTTCCCCACCTTCTGGGTGAGGTTCAGGCGACCGGAAACACGGTCGAAGCTGTTCATCTTCAAACGTCCTTCGTCCTGGGTATAGGAAAGGGAAGTGTAATAGTTGGTATTCTGCGTAGCACCACTGACGGACATATCGTAGGTCTGATAAATGGCGGTACGGAAATATGCCTTGTCCCAATCGTAGTATTTGCCTCCACGCCCGGAGTTGTCGTACTCAAGGATATTGACGTTCTCGTAAGCTCCCGTACCATTTGTGGTAAATTGGTAGCCATGTTTGTTGAAACGGCTGTTCAACTGGCCTATGGCATAGGCTGCTGCCTTTTCGTCCGTTTCGCCCTTACCGCTTGTACGGGCATCGTGAAATACGGTGTAGAGCATATTCACATTCTCCTGTACGCTGGCCGTTTCATAGTTGTCCGTTGCCCAGCAGGGCGTGAAGCCCACTTCGGCTTTCAGCGTCACCACCGGCTTGCCAATCTGTCCTTTTTTGGTAGTAATCAGAATGACGCCGTTTGCCGCACGCGACCCATAAAGCGAGCTGGCCGCCGCATCTTTCAATACAGAAATAGATTCGATGTCTTCCGGGTTCAACGTATTCATGATGTTGTTGGTAGAATAGAGCTCACCGCTCATCTGCCCCGTATTGCCCGAAGAGACCGGAACACCGTCCACTACATACAACGGTTCATTCCCGGCATTCATAGAACCTATGCCACGGATGCGGATGGCCGGTGCGGAACCCGCCTGGCCGGAATTATTCGTCAGTTGCAAGCCCGCCACTTTACCGTTCAACGCGTTTTCAAAGCTGGTCGTCGGAATGTCTTTCAGCGCATCCGCTTTCACTAAAGAAGCCGAACCTGCATAGCTGCTCTTTTTGGCCGTGCCGTAAGCCACCACCATCACTTCATCCAGCAGTTCCGAATCCGATTTCAGCACCACCTTCATAGCAGGCTTTATGGCAGCTTCTACTTTCTGCATACCTACAAAAGAGACAATCACTGTCTTTGCCGTGCCCGGCACATTCAAGATTGTAAATTTACCTTCGATATCGGTCACAGCCCCCAGCGTTGTACCCTTCACCAATACCGATGCCCCAATAATCGGCTCATTGTTGTCCTCGGCAAATACTGTTCCCGAGACCGTAGACGTCTGAGCCATCACTCCCGCCCCCATAACCAGGCAGACAATGATTAACAAGAAGAATTTCTTTCTCATGCTTCTCTTCCTTAAAATTAGTCAATCAAAACACTTTTTAATATCCAAACGCTGCAAAGGTAAAGGTATGTATCTTTTTCAAAAAGAAAAGCAATAGTATTCAAAAAGCTTCATTATTAATGTATTTTAAGCCAAACACAAGCAATATGTCTATAACCTAAGCATTCCAAGCAATAAGTATGATGCTGGATACGGAAATATAAGCAATGCCAAAGAAGATATATCCGGATTTTAAGATATGACACGTCCCGGCATACAACTTTTTTCGTAACTTTGCACAGTTTTAAAATACACTGAACGAATGGAGTTTAAGTATGACGTTATTGTAATCGGCGCCGGACACGCAGGATGCGAAGCCGCTGCCGCTGCTGCAAACCTGGGTTCGAAGACTTGTCTTATCACAATGGATATGAACAAAATCGGACAGATGAGTTGTAACCCGGCAGTGGGAGGCATCGCCAAAGGACAGATAGTACGCGAAATAGACGCCTTGGGAGGATATATGGGATTGGTGACAGACCAGACAGCCATACAGTTCCGTATACTGAACCGTTCCAAAGGTCCCGCTATGTGGAGTCCGCGCGCGCAGTGCGACCGCAACAAATTCATCTGGGCATGGAGAGAGATACTGGAAAATATCCCCAACCTGCATATCTGGCAGGATACCGTGCAGGAAATCCTCGTTGAAAACGGTGAGATTACGGGAGTAGTCACATTATGGGGAGTAACGTTCCATGCCAAATGTGTAGTACTCACCGCAGGAACTTTCCTCAATGGACTGATGCACGTGGGACGTACCATGCTTCCAGGCGGACGTATGGCAGAACCTGCATCCTACCAATTAACCGAATCCATCGCAAAGCATGGCATCACCTTTGGACGCATGAAGACGGGAACCCCCGTACGCATAGATGGACGCAGCGTGCATTATGAGGATATGGAAATCCAAGACGGAGAATGTGACTTCCACAAGTTCTCGTTCATGGACACTCATGTACGCCATTTGAAACAGCTCCCTTGCTGGACCTGCTTCACCAACGAAGAAGCACACCGCATCCTGCAGGAAGGTCTGCCGGATTCTCCCCTTTTCAACGGACAAATCCAAAGTATCGGCCCACGTTATTGCCCCAGTATAGAAACCAAGATTGTGACTTTCCCCGACAAACCGCAGCACCAGCTTTTCCTGGAGCCCGAAGGGGAAACAACCCAAGAGCTCTACTTGAATGGATTCTCTTCTTCATTGCCCATGAACATCCAGATTGCAGCATTGAAAAAGATACCGGCGTTCAGAGACCTCGTCATCTACCGCCCGGGCTATGCCATCGAATACGACTTCTTTGACCCCACCCAACTGAAACATACGCTGGAAACGAAGAATATAAAGAATCTGTTCTTTGCCGGACAAGTAAACGGAACAACCGGTTACGAGGAAGCAGCTGGACAAGGAATCATGGCAGGTATCAACGCCCACATCAATTGCCACGGCGGAGAACCGTTCACCCTTGCAAGGGATGAAGCATATATCGGCGTTTTAATCGATGACTTGGTAACAAAAGGTGTGGACGAGCCTTACCGTATGTTTACTTCCCGTGCCGAATATCGCATCCTGCTCCGTATGGATGATGCGGACATGCGACTCACGGAAAAAGCCTGGAAGCTGGGACTCGCCAAGGAAGAGCGGTACAAGCTGCTGACAGAAAAACGTGAAGCCGTGAACCGGATTATAGACTTCGCGCGGAATTACTCGATGAAACCGGCATTAATCAATCCGGTATTGGAGCAGCTCGGCACAACTCCACTGCGCCAGGGATGCAAATTGATAGATTTGATAAACCGTCCGCAGATAACGATTGAGAACATTGCCGAACACGTCAGTGCCTTTAAACGAGAACTGGATAAAACATCCGATAGAAAGGAAGAAATTGTAGAAGCTGCAGAAATACTCATCAAGTACGAGGGATACATCGGACGCGAACGGATTATTGCGGATAAATTGGCAAGATTGGAAAGCATCAAGATAAAAGGCAAGTTTGACTATAATTCCATTCAATCCCTTTCCACCGAAGCCAGACAGAAGCTGATGAAGATAGATCCGGAAACAATAGCCCAAGCGAGTCGGATTCCGGGAGTATCTCCAAGCGACATCAACGTGCTACTGGTACTTTGCGGACGATAGAGCGCAAAGTTCCACGTGAAACAAAGAATTCAATAAACGTATTAAATAAACTGATTATGAGCAAAGAAACTCTTACCAAAAGCATCCGAGAAATACCCGACTTCCCCATCCCGGGAATTCTATTCTACGATGTAACTACCTTGTTCAAGGAGCCTACCGCCTTGCAGGAACTCTCGGACACACTATACGAGATGTATAAAGACAAAGGCATCACCAAAGTAGTGGGTATAGAATCAAGAGGATTCATTATGGGCCCCATTCTCGCCACCAGACTGGGGGCAGGCTTCGTACCTATCCGCAAGCCGGGAAAGCTTCCTGCAGAAACCATTGAAGAAAGCTATGATAAAGAATATGGCAAAGACACCGTGCAGATGCACAAGGATGCCATCAATGAAGACGATGTAGTATTGCTACACGACGACTTGCTGGCAACCGGTGGAACAATGGAAGCCGCCTGCAAACTGGTGAAACAGATGAACCCCAAGAAAGTGTATGTAAACTTCATCATCGAGCTGAAAGAGCTTCATGGCAAGGATGTGTTTGGAGATGATGTGGAAGTGGAGGCTGTGCTGTCGCTTTAGCCATTTCATATTTCACCACAGATTACACAGATTAACACAGATTATTTATCCACCACAAAACACAGTTTTATCAAAGAGAAATCTGCGCTAATCTGTGTAATCTGTGGTGAAACGTCGGTATTATGGAAGAACTCAGAACTAACGACTACCTCAAAGGGATTGTATCCAACCTTCCCGAAAGTCCCGGTATTTACCAATATCTGAATACCGAAGGGACTATTATATATGTAGGAAAGGCAAAGAATCTGAAGCGAAGAGTGTCTTCCTACTTCAACCGGGAGCACGAACCGGGAAAGACGAGGGTGCTGGTCAGCAAGATTGCAGATATCCGATATATCGTGGTGAATACGGAAGAAGACGCGCTATTGCTGGAAAACAATCTTATCAAGAAATACAAGCCTCGCTACAACGTACTGTTGAAAGACGACAAGACGTATCCCAGCATCTGCGTGCAGAACGAATACTTTCCACGTGTATTCAGAACCCGGAAGATAATCCGTAACGGTTCCTCCTATTATGGCCCTTACAGCCATATACCTTCCATGTACGCATTACTCGACCTCATCAAGCATCTATACCCTTTGCGTACATGCCACCTGAACCTCTCTCCGGAGAATATACGTGCCGGGAAGTTCAATGTCTGCCTGGAATACCACATCAAGAACTGTGCAGGACCTTGCATCGGGAAGCAAAGCCAGGAAGAGTATCTGAAAAACATCGCTGAAATCAAGGAAATACTCAAAGGGAATACCCAGGAGATAGAACGGATGCTTTTCCAGCAAATGCAGGAACTGGCAGCCGAAATGAAGTTTGAAGAAGCACAGAAGATAAAGGAAAAATACCTGCTGCTGGAAAACTACCGGGCAAAATCGGAAGTGGTAAGCAACGTGCTGCACAATATCGACGTGTTCTCCATCGAAGAAGACAGCGATGAAAAGTCCGCTTTCGTCAACTACCTGCACATTACGAACGGTGCCATCAACCAGGCTTTCACCTTTGAATACAAGAAACGATTGAATGAGAGCAAAGAAGAACTGCTCTCTCTCGGCATCATCGAAATGCGGGAAAGAAACAAGAGCCTTTCTCGCGAAATCATCGTGCCTTTAGAGCTGCATATGGCGCTGAAAGATGTCGACTTTACCATCCCGCAACCGGCAGAC
>ENA-ORLI01000249-ORLI01000249.1-human-gut-metagenome-genome-assembly--contig:-NODE-249-length-14438-cov-5.17736_pt1 | contig 14438 bp, 5 predicted proteins | sample MGYA00243015_ERZ508825 | MGnify/ENA primary metagenome ERZ508825 (study PRJEB26277, sample SAMN04329804) | human gut metagenome | biome: human-associated habitat | host: Homo sapiens | place: USA... | reverse complement strand
ATCTGGATCGGGACGGAACGCGGGTTGTTCCGGCTCGCCAAGAAGACGGGCACGATCTCGGCGACGGGCTGCGAAGCTGTCGACGATTGCAACATTTCGGTCATTATCTGCGATACGGGTAACGGGATATGGGTCGGAAGCGACAAAGGCCTGTTCCGGAAAAATGCCTCGGAACATTATTTCCGTCCGGTTACGATGCGCAATGCCGACGGGAAGCTCGTCACGGACATCACTTCGGTCGTCAAGGATGCCAATTGCAGCCTGTGGGTCGCCTCCTACGGCAGCGGATTGCTGCGCTACGATCTCCGCGAAGAACGTACCTACACGTATGACGACGAAATCCTGCGGCATGCGCATGTCGTCTTCTGCGATGCGGACGGGAATGTCTGGGTGGGCACCTGGGGCGCGGGCCTGATCCGCCTGATAAACCCCTATGCTCCCGGGCGGATGCAATATGCCCGTTACATGCACCGTGAAGACGACGATACGGCGCTGCTCGACGACATTGTCTATGCCATCGAAGAGGATATTACGCAGAACACGCTGTGGGTGGGAACCCGCAGCGGACTGAGTATCCTGCATGACCCGGATCACCGGCCCTCGTTCCAGAATTTCAAACCCGGCGAGGATGTGGGCGACCTGCCATACAACGAGGTCAATTCGATTATGCGGGCCCGGGACAACCTTATGTGGATCGGGATGCTGGGCGGCGGTGTTTGCAAGATACAGACCGCAGGCATGAAATTCGAATTCAACCGGCTCGATCCGGTGCGTGCCCGCTTCAACACCAGTTCCGTACGGAGTATGTATTACATCGGCGAGGGCGAATATTGGCTCGGGCTGCTCGATTTCGGGCTGATCAGGTATAATACCCGCAGCGGCCTTAGCGTCAGCTACCGGGAGCAGCCCGACCTGTGTGTGCTGCCTTATACTTCGACCGTCAATGCCATAATCAGGAGGAACGCCACTTCGGAACTGTGCTTTGCGACGTGGAGTTCGGGTGTATGGTGCTACGACGAGAAACGCCATCGCGTGCGCCAGATCAACCGGAATACGCTGCCGCTGTTTGCCGACGACTGCGTGCTCGCGCTGCGGGAGGATCCGGACGGGAATTTGTGGATCGGTTCGAGGTCGGGAATTTATATCGAATCGGCGTCCGGGCAGCTCTCGACGCTCGACATGTGGCTGGGGCGGAAGACGCCCTTCGCATCGACGCGCATATTCGATATCTGCTGCGTCGGCGGCGGGGTCGTATGGATTGCGACCAACGGAGACGGGATCATCCGTGTCGATACGAAAAGACGTGACTGGATCCAGTATCGACGCGGGGCGGGGATGACGGCCGATAACGTCTATTGCCTCGGTACGGACGATGCGGGTAACCTCTGGGCGGGGACGATTGCCGACGGACTGGCGGTATATTCGCCCTCGGAGGATCGTTTCAAGGCGGTCACGGCATTTCCCAACATCGAGAAAAAGGGGATCACCAACATTGCAAGGGATGAGAACGGCCGCATGTGGATTACGACCAACGATGCCGTGTTCTCGTTCTCGCCCGACGAAAACGGTACTCCCGAGCATATCAACACCTATATTATTACGGCAGACCTGCAATCGTTCTTCTTCAACCGCAATGCATCGGCACGTGTCGAATACGGACGCATGGCGTTCGGCGGTTCGAACGGACTGCGCATCTTTACGGGCAACCGCATCCAGCCCCACCAGTCGAAACTTCCGATCGTATTGACCGATTTCCGGGTTCACAACCAGTCCCTGCGTACCATGCCGGAAAAGGAGCGGGAGCATATCAGCTCCCGGGAGATCGACTATGCAGATGAGGTGACGCTGACCCACCGGCAAAACAATTTCTATATCGAATTTTCGATGCTTTCCTATGCCAATCCGAGGGACAACATCTTTAAATACAAGCTGGACGGGTTCGACAAGGAGTACGTATTGGTCGATTCACAGCACCGCTTCGCCTCCTACAACAACCTGCCTGCGGGCATTTATACCTTCCATTTGCAGGCGGCGGGCGGCAACGGTGTCTGGAGCAGCAACGAGCGGGTGCTGAAGGTGCGTATCCTGCCGGCACCCTGGCGCTCGTGGTGGGCCGTGGCGTTCTATCTCGCAGCCCTTGCGGGGGTGGCCTACGGCGCGATCCGCTTCCTGCGCTACCGACTGCGTATGCAGCATGAAATCCGCATTTCGAAATTCGAACGCCGGAAAACCGAGGAGCTGAACCACGCGAAATTGCAGTTCTTTACCAATGTCACCCACGAGCTGATGACGCCCCTGACGATCATCATTACCTCGCTTGACAGCCTGCGCAGCACCTCCACAGACCGGGAGGCGCTCTACAACGTAATCTCGGTCAACGCGACGCGTCTGATGCGCCTCATCCAGCAGATACTCGAATTCCGCAAGGTCGAGAGTGGTAACCTGAAGATCCGGGTTTCGCAAGGCGATGTGGCGGCATTCGTTCGCAAATGTGTCGAGGCATTCGCCCCGCTGGTATCGAAAAAGCGCCTTCGGGTCTACTTCCAGAGTTCTGCCGACCGTATCGAAGGCTGGTTCGATTCCGACAAACTCGATAAGATCGTCTACAACCTGCTTTCCAACGCTGCCAAATACACACCCGACGAAGGGGAAATAAAAATCCGTGTGGGGATGGAAAGCCCCGGTTTTGTCGGTATAATGATCGCCAATAGCGGTGAATGCATGAGCCAGCAGACTATCGACGGGCTTTTCAAGCGCTTCTACGACGGTAATTACCGTAAGTTCCATACCATCGGTACGGGTATCGGGTTGTCGCTGGTGAAGGATCTGACCGATATCCACAAGGGGCATATCCGGGTTTCGAGCAGCGAACGGGAGGGAAATTGTTTCCGGGTCGTATTGCCCATAGGCCGGGACGCCTACTCCGGGGAAGAGGTCGACGAATCGGTGCCAGGGCCCGATTCGGCGGATTTGTGTCCGGGAGGGGCGGAGGTGGCGTCCTTGCGGCCGGACGAGTCGGGGGCCGGAGACGGGCGGATGTATACGATTCTGATCGTGGATGACAACGAGGAACTGCGGGTGCTGGTGTCCAACTTGCTGGCGGCTTATTTCCACATCGAAATGGCATCCGGAGGCGAAGAGGCATTGCAGCTTTTGGCCGAAAAACCGGTCGATCTGGTCGTTTCCGACATCATGATGCCCGGGATGGACGGGATCGAGTTGTGCGCCAAGATCAAGGGGACGTTCGAATATTGCCATATCCCTGTCATCCTTCTGACGGCCAAAAATACGGACGACAGCCGTATCGAAGGGTATGACTCGGGGGCTGACGGTTATGTTACCAAGCCGTTCAACTTCAAGCTGCTCCATGCACAGATCGTGAACCAGCTCAGAAAGCAGGAGCGCAAAGGTTCGCATTTCCGCAACCAGCTTGTCTTTGAGATCGAAGCGTTGGAATATACCTCGATGGACGAAGATTTCATGCGCCGGGCTATGGCGTGCGTCAATGCGCATATCGACGACGGCGAATTTTCGCAGGCCGATTTCACGCGGGAGATGAACACGTCGCGTACCGTCCTCACCGAGAAACTCAAATCGCTGACAGGGCTTACTCCGACCGCGTTTATGGTCGACATACGGCTGCGCGCGGCTTACCGGTTGCTGGAACAGCAGCGCCACATGCGGATCGCTGACCTGGCTTATGCCGTAGGGTTCTACGACCCGAAGTATTTCAGCACCTGTTTCCGGAAGAAGTTCGGGATCAGCCCCAAGGAATTCATCGAACAACTCGAGGGCAAGGGTGAAAAAATCGTATAACCCGGATATTTTCCGAAGGTGTTTGTGTAATGTGTTGTTATGCATTGTATTGCCTGCATTGTGTCGGTCGGCTGTTGCAGCCGGCCGATTTGCGTCAGAGCCGTTTTACGGTAAAATTTCAACCTCGAAGCCGTCCGGGCAGAGTATTTTCGTATCCGGCAAAAGCCCTTTGGACGGGCTGGCGGAACCGAAAACTAACCTAAAAAACAATGCCATGACATGTTGCAGCCATCCCGGATGAACCGTAGTGTCCGATCCCTTTCCCTTCTTTCCGAATAAACCAACTAAACCCTAACCTATGAAAGCAGATTTCTACAAGAATTACGTGAATTACGTGAGCGCCGTATTCGTCGCGGCGGCGCTGTCCTTCTGTTCCTGTTCCGACGACCGGACGGTCGCGTCCGGCGGTCTGCCTTATAAGTCAATCCGCGTGACCGTCGACGGCGAGACGGTTACGGCGGAGCGGATAGATGATAAAAACCTAGCCCTGAGATTCGATATGGCCGAGGATTTCTCACATGCCCGGATCGACGTCGAGCTCAGCGAGGGCTATTCGGTCATTTTCCCGACGGACGTTACCGCCGCCGACCTGGATACCTATCCGGTGCTGAACTTCCGGGCACCCGACAACCGGATCGTCAAGGTGTGGTTCACGATTTCGTCGAAGGCATTTCCGATTATCGATGCCACGAAGGTGACCGCTTCGGGAATCGGGGGCTGCGTCTCCGTATCGGGCAAGACGCTTACGATCACTTAAGAACGGAGCATGGATCGGGGTGAAATCTAACTCGATTTTGCCGAAGGAGCTCTGATGGAGGGGGCTTCGATCGCCTCGTCTACGACGTTCGATTTCACGGAGTCGCTTACCCGGCAACTGAAAGTCGAGATGGATGGCAAAGAGCGCATCTACAACGTCAGGATCGACTATTCGAAAGTGATGGACAAACCGATCGTCTACGGGTTTAGCGAGGTCACGGGCAATTATGTCGACCAGCAGCTCTATCCGTTCCTCAATGTCTATAAGGCAACTACGGTCAACAGCGTACCCGTACGCGGTGCGGCAACATCCGAAACCCCATGGAGCTGGGATCCCGGTGCCGGTGACCTGGACGTTTACCTTGCCTTTATCGGCAACTGGGCCGCAAACCGCCCGACCGAAACGATCGAGGGAATCGAATTCGCCTTCGCCACGATCGACAATGACAAGGCGAAAGCCTATATGGTCTGCAACGACGCCCGCGTGGTGTTCATTGACGACGGTGCCTCGCTGGTCGCACTCACGGGGATGATGACCAAGGAGAGCACGATGATTTACTACAATGGGAAAGTGCTCTCCGACCGCAATTCCGAGGGCGACTGGCGCGGAACGGTCGGTTTTTACGAGGACGGGCACATCGAATTCTGGAACGCGGGGATCCGCGACGGCGGACTGGTCAGGATGACCCAATGGGTCGATGAGGCGGGACGCGACGGGTATCTTGCGTCGGGGATTCCGTGGGACGTGGTCTCCGCAGCGTCGGGACATCCGTGGTTGGTACGCGAGGGGCATCTGCTGACCCGCCTGGAGATGTATTGGAACGATTCGGGATGGGAAACGGCCCTGGGCGAAGCCTGGAACGGCACGCGCAGCCGTTCGTACATCGGGCTGACCTATGACAACAAACTCGGTGGCGCCGCCGTGTCCGAGGGGACGGGAACCTGCCAGGCTGCGTCGCTGCTCTACAAGATGGGCTGGCAAGACGTGTTCTACGTGGCCGGAAGCAACTACCTGGATGACGGTTTCACGCCGACGCTCAAGGTGGGCGGAAACGTCGTCGTGGGAAAGGCCGACCAGGCCGCGCAATATGCAATCGCCATAGATGTCAAACAGTAACAACTCGCAAATCATGAAGCAAACCATATATCTGATCGCCGTCTGCCTGATGTTCCCGGCTTTTGCACTTGCCGCCGGCGCGGGAGAGCCGGATGCGGCGGGCTTGCAGGCCATCCAGGGCGGCAGCCGGTCGGTAACGTATAAGGGCCGTGTGGTCGACGAAAGAAGTTCCGTACCGCTCGCCGGTGTCGCCATTGTTGTCAAGGACGCCCCGCAAATCGGTATGACGACCAACTCCGAGGGTGAATTCCGGATCACGATTCCCGTCCGCTATCAACCGCTCGTGTCGGTTTCCTATATTGGCTACCAGCCCCGGGAGTCGGTGCTCGTGGCTGCGGCGGACAATGAAATCCGCCTGAAGGAAGAGGCGCAGGCGCTGGAGGAGGTGCAGGTCATCGCCTACGGGCAACAGAAAAAGGTGTCGGTGACGGGCGCCATCGCCGCGATCAATACCAAAGACCTGCTCAAGTCACCGAGCGGCAGTGCCGGCAGTGCCCTTGCGGGGGCCGTGACAGGCATTTCGTCGGTACAGATTTCCGGACAGCCCGGTGCCGAAGACCCCGACATTTATGTCCGCGGTACGGGATCGCTTTCGAACGAGGCGTCGAAGCCGCTTATCCTGGTGGACGGTGTCGAGCGTTCGTTTTTCCAGATGGACTCGCACGAGATCGAGAGTGTGACCGTCCTCAAGGATGCATCGTCGACGGCCGTATTCGGGGTTCGCGGCGCCAATGGTGTCATTCTGGTCACGACGCGGCGCGGTACGAAGGGCAAGCCACAGATTTCATGGAACTCGACCTTCGGACTGACTCAGTCGCTGCGACACCTGACCGGTGTCGACAGTTATACTTACGCTACGCTCTATTCCGAGGCCCAGCGCTCCGACAATCCCGGCATTAAGGATGACCAGCTCACCTTTTCGCCGTTCGTAACGGAAATGTTCCGCACGAAGGCCGATCCGATCATGTTCCCGGATGTGGACTGGAGCAAATACATCTTCAAGAACGTCGCCTGGCAGACACAACATAATGCGACCCTGTCGGGCGGCGGCGACCGCATCCGCTATTTCGTGTCGTTGGGTTACCTGGATCAGGACGGCATGATGAAGCGTTTCGACGAGAGTTATGACCCGAATTACAATTATCAGCGCTTTAACTACCGCTCGAACATCGTCGTAGACATTACGTTTACGTCTCAGTTGAAAGTCATAATCGGCGGGCGCGTGAGCGACAAACGCGAACCGCTGACCTATTCGCTCTGGCAGAATATCATGTGGTGTACGCCGTTCGCAAGTCCGGGTTTCGTCGACGGGAAGTACATCTACAATTACAAGAACAACTACATCCCGCTTACGGAACTCACGAGCGGGCTGGACTGCTACTACAACTGGGGTTACCGCAAAACGACCCAGAATGAACTGAACCTCGACCTTGCGCTTTCCCAGAACCTCGATGTGATTACCAAGGGATTGACCCTCAATGTGAAAGGAGCATACAATACCTCTTACTACCTGGCGACCAAACGCGCCCCGACCGGTACGAACAGTTCCTATACGCCGATTTATCTGGGGACGATCACCCAACCCGGAATGGATGTCTCAGACCCGAGGTTCGACAATACGATCGTCTACCAGACCGACGGCGTGACGGGTATGCGCGAGCCGATGACCTATGGTGAGGACGGGTCGGGCAAATCACGCAACTGGTATATAGAGGCGAGCCTCGGCTACCAGCGTACGTTCGGTGACCACGCGGTGTCGGCACTGCTGCTTTACAACCAGTCGAAGACCTACTACCCGGGTCAGTATACCGACATCCCAACCGCCTATGTGGGATATGTGGGGCGTTTGACCTATGCTTACAAGAACCGCTATCTGGTCGATTTCAACGCCGGTTACAACGGCTCCGAGAATTTCGCCCCGAAGAAGCGCTACGGGTTCTTCCCGGCAGGTTCTGTGGGCTGGATCGTCTCCGAGGAGAATTTCATGAAGAACCAGCAAACCGTCGACTTCCTGAAGTTGAGGGCCTCGTTCGGACTGGTCGGGAACGACAAGTACAGCGGTGCCCGTTTCCTCTACCTCGACGGCTCGTGGACGGGCAACCATGCCGTATGGCAGAACGGCTACGGCAGCTACCAGTTCGGTATGGGCGGAAGTATGACGATGCTGCCCGATGCGGTCGAAAATACGGTCGGCAACTCCGAGGTGACGTGGGAAAAAGTACGCAAGCAGAACTATGGCATCGACCTCAAAATGTTCGGTGCGCGCCTCAGCCTGACGGCCGACTACTTTTTCGAACACCGCTACGACATTCTTTCGACCCGCAATACGCTGCCGTCGATCGTCGCCATCGAGCTGCCGCTGATCAATCTGGGCGAGGTCGATAACCGGGGCTATGAAATCTCACTGGGCTGGAATTCGCGTGCCGAGAAGATCGACTGGTGGGTACAGGGCAACGTCTCCTACTCGAAGAACAAGATTATTTTTATGGACGAAGTCATGCCCAACTATCCCTGGATGGCTCAGACCGGACGCAGCACGGGACTGAACTACGGGTACAGGTTCGATCGTTTCCTGCGAGCCGACGACTTCGATGCCGACGGAGCCCTGAAAACCGACGGGGAGGGGAAGCCGCTGCTACCCGTCATGTCGCTGGGATCACCCCGCCCAGGCGACGCGCTCTTTAAAGACCTCAACGGAGATGGCAAGATCGACGGCAACGACAAGACCTACTTCGGTTACAGTCAGCGTCCGGACTATGTGCTCGGCCTGCTGGGCGGATTCCGGTACAAGAATTTCGAAATTTCGATGCAGTGGACGGCCGGCCTGCATGCCTCGCGTATGCTCAGCGGCGAATACCGTAATGCTTTCGGCAGTACAAACGGCCGTGCGCTGCTCAAATTCCTGGCCGACGGGCGTTGGACGCCTGAGAACCCCGATGCGCGTTTTCCACGGCTGACCTTCCTCAACAAGTCGCACTACCTGGAGGATTCCGACCTGTGGCTGATGGACGGCTCGTACCTGCGGCTGAAGGTTGCCGAAATAGGTTATACGTTCAGGGATATTCCGGCATTCCGGAAGGTCGGCGTCAAGTCGCTGAAGGTTTATTTCAGCGGGTACAACCTGTTGACGCTTTTCTCGGAGCTCAACGACATCGATATCGACCCCGAGGGAGCGACGAGCGGTTCGAATATCGATTCCTACCCGAACGTGCGCATTTTCAACTTCGGTGTAAACATCACATTCTAATCGACACTCCACTATGAAAAAGACGATAATATCCATTCTGATCCTGGGCGGTTTCGTGTCGGGACTGACCAATTGCAGCGACCTGAAATTCGGGGACGGGGTCCTGGAGAAAGCGCCCGGCGGCGATGTGACCGTCGACACGATCTTCTCGTCGAAGCTCTATGCCGACCGGGCCCTCAATTCGGCCTATGCCACGTTGCGCTGCGGGCTCACGATGCACAATCCCAGCGTGAACGGCGGGTCGTACGAACACCAGAATGCCGGTAACAAACTGGCATGGGACAACCTCGATGCCCTGACCGATATCATCAACACGCATTGTTCGTGGGGCGGCGTTTACAGCATGTATTACGGGGGCGCATACGACGCCGAGACCGAGAATGAGTCGAGCGGTACGAAGATGGGGTTCAACCCCGAGCAGGACGTGACGTGGACGGGTATCCGCAAGGCGTTCCTCTACATCGAGCATGTTGACCGTGTGCCCGACATGAGCGAGGCGGAAAAGATTCGGCGCAAGGGCGAGGCCCGAATGGTCATTGCGTGCCAGTACCACGAATTGCTGCGCCACTTCGGTGGGGTTCCCTTGCTCAAGACAGCCGTCGAGGCGGGTAAGGAGGCCGATATAGACTATTCGCGCCGGACTTTCGAAGAGACGGTCGAATACATCGTCGCGCTGTGCGAACAGGCTGCCCGGGAGCTCCCATGGACGGTCGACCCGGCCGATGACGGGCGTTTTACGAAGGCTTCGGCGCTGGCGCTCAAGATTCGTGTGCTGCTCTATGCGGCCAGCCCCTTGTTCAATGCGAATCAGCCTTATGCCGAGCCGCAACAACCGGTACTGGGCAATATCGGCAAGATCGCCGAGGAGAGTGTCCGGAAAGTGGCGTGGTATGGCAATTACGATGCCCAGCGCTGGAACCGCGTGGTTACGGCTTGCGAAGAGTTCATCACGGAGAATGCCAACAACGGCAATCCCTATAAACTCGTCGAAGCGACCGAAAAGACAGCCGAAGGTTACGGAAAGGCATTCGGTGCGTGCTATGCAGACCGTTACAACGGCGAAATACTGATTGCCACCGGGCGGTCGAAGCGTACCTACGGCGATACTTACCATGCCTATTACTTCGGCATTTCGACCGATTTCAACGGAGCGAACGCCCAGGGGTACGGCGGTGGCTGCGTGACGCTTAACTATGTCGATAAATTCCCTTTCTCGAACGGGGAACCGGCGCCTTATGCCGAATGGATCCGGACGCACAATTCGACCGGAACGGTGACGGACAATCCTTTCTCGAACCGGGATCCGCGCCTCTACCAGTCGGTGATGGTGCCCGGCGGCCCGTTCCGCGACCGTGTGGCCCAGATGTGGGAAGGCGGTGGCAGCGAGGATTTGGTGAACTATGCCAAGGATCGGGCCGCAACGGGTTTCTGCAACCGTAAATACCTCTGGGACTATAACCGTGCGACGTTCTACGACAAACCGATGAACTACTCCTATATGCGCCTGGCCGAGGTTTACCTGGCCTATGCCGAGGCATTGAATGAGACGGGACGCAAGGACGAGGCCTGCAAGTGGCTCGACAAAACCCGCAACCGCGTGGGGCTGCCCTCCATGACCGACGAATTGCTGCACCGCCTGCACCGCGGCAAGGTGCTGCCGTCCTATCCCGAATGTGCGCTTGCCGGGGATGCCGAGCTGCGCGAGGAGATACTCGACGAGCGGGCCCGGGAATTCGCCTTCGAGGAGATCCGTTGGTTCGACATCGTGCGCTGGAAACGTGCCGATATTTTCCGGCAGACGCTTTACGGGATCAGGGTGACGATCCTGGACGGAACGGATTCCTCGAATTTCCGGTTCAATTTCTCTGAGCCGATTCCCGAAACCGACCGCGCCTGGAAGAACAGCTTTGATCCGAAGTGGTATCTGAGCGCCTTTCCTTCGAACGAAGTCAACAAGGGGTACGGCCTGACTCAGAATGCCGGATGGTAGACATACATGGTTAAACAAACAGAGAGCATACAATGAAAAAGATATCAATCATACTGCTGTTCCTGGCTGCCGTTTGTCCGCTGGCACAGGCGCAGCGCGTCAAGGTGTATGTGACCGATGCATGGGACAAGCCGCTCGGCGAGGTTGCCGTGACGCTCGGCCGCGGGCGAACCCCCGTGGCGGTTACGGGCGCCGACGGCATGGCCGAGGTCGATGCCGGGGAGGGTGACCGCATGACGCTGACCCTTCTGAACCGCATGAGCCGCACGGTAGCCGTCAGCGGTGGCGAGATGCATATCCGCCTGACGGACGATGACGTGCTGTTCGATGTGGGCTATGACGAGCGCGTCCGCAAAGGCTCCGCGTCGGCATCGCTCGCCGGCGCTGCGGCACGTGAAATCGAAGCGGGCGGCCGTACCGACCTGATGAGCAACCTTTACGGCCTGATTCCGGGACTCGGCGTGCGCCAGGGCGAGAACCTGCCATGGGACTCGGCGCCCGACCTGAATGTGCGCGGCGTTGGTTCGTTCGGCGGGAACAGTGTGGTCGTACTGGTCGACGGCATCGAACGCGATGCGGCCTGCCTGGATCGGGAGGAAGTGGAGCGCATCACCGTGCTGAAGGACGCCGCATCGCTGGCACTCTACGGTAACCGGGGCGCCGACGGTATCGTCGCCGTCACGACCCGGCGCGGCGGCGACCACGGCCTGCGTACCCGCATCGACTACAATTTCAGCGTGCAGACCCCGTTCCGGGTTCCCGATATGGCCGATGCCGCAACCTATGCGACGGCTGTCAACGAGGCGTTGGAAAACGACGGGCTTGCACCCCGCTATACGCAGCGCGACATCCGTTCGATGGTGCGGGGGGAGCGCACCGATGTACTGCCCAATGTCGACTGGCGGAAGGCTGTACTCCGCAATGCGGGTTTCAACCACGACCTGAACCTCTCGTTCGACGGGAGCGGCGGCCGTATGCGCTATTTCGTGCTGGCCAACTATAACTCCAACCGCGGGATGCTGGATAATACCGACCTGAACGATGGCTATTCGACCCAGATCGAGATGTACTCCCTCAAGCTGCGTTCGAACCTCGAGGCCGCGATCACGAAAACCACGACCGCACGGATGAACCTGATGGGGCGGCTGATGCAATACCAACTGCCCAATGCGGGCGTCGCGCTCGATGATATGTACGACACGCCGTCGGCGGCGTTCCCGATCCGGGTTCCCGGCGGGGGCTGGGCCCGCAGCAAGCTGTTCGCCAATCCCCTGGCCGACAAGGCCGCGGGCGGGTACAACACGCTGCTGCAACGTACGCTGTTCGCCGACCTGACGATCGATCAGGACTTGTCGGCACTTACCCCGGGACTTTCGGTACAGGTGCGTGTCGCCTATGACAATTCCGCGGAGATTACCGATGCGCACTCACGCAAATACGCCTATTCGAATACCTCGACGGTCTTCGATGCGGACGGCAATGCCGCTTCCCTGGCATTCGTTCCGCAGGGGAACGATACCGAACTGGCATTCGACAGCTTCCTTTCCTATTCGGTCATGCGGGCGTCGGTGTGGGCCAAGGTGCTCTACGACCGTTCTTTCGGAAAACATACGGTGACGGGGCGTCTGATTTTCAGCGAGAACAAATCCCGTTACCGCGGAGCCAACAATACGTACATGTACCGTGACTATATCGCCAGCGCCGGCTACAATTACGACGACCGCTACGTGGTCAATGCCGTCGCTACTTACGGCGGGAGCAGCCGTATGCCCTACGGGGACAAGTACCGCTTCTATCCTGCCGTGTCGGGCGCATGGATCATCTCGAACGAGGCGTTCCTGCGTGACAGCCGTGTCGTCGACCTGCTGAAACTGCGCGCGTCGTTCGGCATTGTGGGTATGGACGCGCGATTGTCGTATGACATGGACAAGCAGTTCAACGGCCCGGGCAACAGTTATATTTTTGCCGGGATCACTTCGTCGAACAGCCTCGCGCAAGGGGCGTTGCCGTCTGCGGGGATCGAACCCGAACGCGACTATAAAACCAATGTCGGGTTGGAACTCAGCCTGCTGGGAAGCTTGAGCGTTGAGGTTGATTTCTTCCGGAACTAGCGTCATAACATCCGGACGTCGGCCGCGGGTACCGTTTCCAGCGTGCTGGGAGTCGGCGTGCCCGACGTCTTTACCGGTAAGGTGCGCAACTATGGCGGGGAATTGGCGGTGGGATGGCGCCGCCGCACAGGCGACTTCGGATATGCCGTGCGGGGGAATATCGCCTATGCCCGCAATAAGATACTCAACAAGGAAGAGGAATACAAACCTTTTGACTATATGCGTATTACAGGGCAGCCGGTAGGGACGTTCTACGGATTGGTGGCCGATGGGATGTACCAGGACGGCGATTTCAATGCCGACGGTTCGCTCCGGGAGGGGCTTCCGGTCTCCTCGTACCAGAATACGGTACGCCCGGGCGACGTGAAATACCGCGACCTGAACCGGGACGGCAGGATCGACGACTACGATCGCACCTACCAGCTCTATGCCGCGGTACCCGAGATTTATTACGGCTTCAGCGTCGAGCTGAAATACAGGGGCTTCGGTGTCAGCGCCTATTTCCAGGGTGTCGCCCATTCGCCGCTGGAGACGACGCTGTCGAGCATCTACCAGCCGCTGTACGGCAACGACCGCAACGTTTCGGAGTACTATATGGAGCACCGCTGGTCACGCTTCAATACCGAAGGCCGCTATCCGCGCCTGACCACATTGGCAAACGGGAATAACTACACGCAAAGTTCACTATGGACGGAAAACGGCAATTTCCTGAAGTTGCGTACATTGCAGGCTTACTACAAATTGCCGTCGAAGATTGCCCGCAAGCTGCGTATGCGCGAATGCAGCTTCTATTTCCGCGGTCTGAACCTTTTCTCGGTCGACCATGTCGGTATTCTCGATCCGGAATACGTCAGCACGGGGTATCCCTCGTCACGCAGCTACCAGATCGGCCTGAACGTCATATTCTAAATACGCCACAACGATGAAAAAATACCTGATCTTATTCGCCGGATGCACGCTTCTGATGGCTGCGTGCAGCGATTTCCTGGAACTCGACGAGTCGGTGTACCAGACGACGATATATCAATTCTCGACCTTCGACCTCATGAAGCAGCGTGCGACGAACGTCTACTCGTATGTGCAGGAAGGGATGCTGGATGTCGAATGTACGATGCTCGACGCTGCGACCGACGATGCGGTATACGCCTGGTCTACGGGCGGTATCAAACGTTTTTACGACGGGAGCTGGAACGGAACGAACCTGATCGACGACCGCTGGGCTTCGCTCTATTCGGCTATTGCCGCGGCCAACTATTTCCTCGACAACTGCCCGGATGATTTCCCCGAGGCACAGTATCAGGACAATTACAAGACGAATCTGGCGGAGCTCAAGAACTATCCGTGCGAAGTGAGGGCCCTGCGAGCCTATTTCCAATTCGAATTGCTCCGGCGCAATAACCG
>ENA-ORLI01000245-ORLI01000245.1-human-gut-metagenome-genome-assembly--contig:-NODE-245-length-14488-cov-5.36978_pt1 | contig 14488 bp, 12 predicted proteins | sample MGYA00243015_ERZ508825 | MGnify/ENA primary metagenome ERZ508825 (study PRJEB26277, sample SAMN04329804) | human gut metagenome | biome: human-associated habitat | host: Homo sapiens | place: USA... | reverse complement strand
CGATGATCCTCGAAAAGGTCTACCGCAAGCAGGTGATGCCGATGCTCGAAAAAGGCCCGATGTCGATCGCCGTCAAGATTCCGCTGCTCAACACGGCCATCTACTCGGTGATCCGGAAAAAACTGCTGGATGCCTTCGGCGGCAACGTCGACATATTCATCGTCGGCGGCGCCCCGATGAATCAGGAGACCGAATCGTTCCTGATGAAGATCAAGTTCCCGATCACCATCGGTTACGGCATGACCGAATGCGCGCCGCTCATCAGTTTCACGCCCGACAACGAATTCAAGGCGGGTTCCTGCGGCCGCTACCTGAAAGGGCTGCTCGACGTCAGGATCGACTCGCCCGACCCGGAGCATGTGGCCGGCGAAATCATCGTGCGGGGCGAGCATGTGATGAAAGGCTACTACAAGAACGAAAAAGATACGGAGAAGGTACTCGAACCCGACGGCTGGCTCCACACGGGCGACATGGGCACGATGGATCCGGACGGGACGCTCTACATCCGCGGACGCTCGAAGACGATGATCCTCTCCGGAAGCGGGCAGAACATCTATCCCGAGGAGATCGAGGACAAGCTCAACAACATGTACCTCGTACTCGAATCCCTGATACTCGACTCGGGCTACGGCAAGCTCAAGGCGATGGTCGTCCCCGACTACGAACAGGCCGAGGCGGAAGGCGTGGACAAGAACGACCTGCCGCAGATCATGCAGAACAACCTCACGGAACTGAACTCGCTCCTGGCGGCATACGAACGGGTGTCGGAAATAATAATTTATCCGACGGAGTTCGAAAAGACACCAAAACGGAGTATCAAACGTTATTTATACAGTCCGTCGCTACTGAACAAATAAAAAAACATACACATAAAGGCTCAGCAGGTAACCACTTGGATTCTCTATCCCAAATTCTTCATAGTCACTGAATCCATTCCAACAATGAGGCGTCACTAATAGTTCGGTTACCTGCTTTTTTTACGAAAGTTACCCGGGAGCACCGGGTAACTTTTTTTTATTATCTTTACGGCATGAAAATGACCCGCAAGCAAACCGTCGGAGAAAACCTGCGCTACGTGATGGTGTGGGCAGCCATCATCCTGGTGCCGGTGCTCAATTCGCAGATGATGTCGGAACTGCACATCAGTTTCGAGAACGTGCTCATCGCATGGCGGCAGATAGCCCCCTACATCATCATCTTCATCCTCCATCACTCCGTCCTCGCCCCGCGGCTCATGCTGCGCCGCAAGTACACGACCAACCTGCATAGCCGTATTCTGGCTGGTGGACGTTTACGAAGAGCACCTCACCGACCTCTTCCTCCCCCACGGCGACCCCGAGGCGTTCGACGCCTACCGGAAAGCCTCGTTCTCGAACCTGGAGATGTATTGGAACGTCGTGCTGGGATTCTTTATGACGGGGGCCAACACGGGTATCAAGCTCATTTACCAGTCGATGCGCGACGAGCAGCAGATGGAAGAACTCAAACGCCAGAACCTGGAAGCCGAAATGGACTATCTGAAATACCAGATAAATCCCCATTTCTTCATGAACACGCTCAACAACATCCACGCCCTGATAGACATCGACACCGAATATGCCAAAAATGCCGTGATCGAGCTGTCGAAGATGATGCGCTATGTGCTCTATGAATCGGGGCGCGAGATCATCTCCCTGAACAGGGACATCCAGTTCGTACAGAATTACATCGGGCTGATGCGCATCCGCTACACCGACGCCGTGGACATTCGCGTGGAATACCCGCACGACCTGCCGCCCCAGGTATCCATCCAGCCGCAGATGCTGAGCGTATTCGTGGAAATCGCCTTCAAGCACGGCGTTAGTTACAGCAAACCGTCGTTCATCCACATGCGGATCGACTACGCCGACGGCAAGGTCGTCAGCACCATCAGCAACAGCCTCCACACCCCGCAGGCGGAGAAGCACAATGCCGGGATCGGGCTGGAGAACGTCCGAAAACGCCTCTCGCTGATCTACGGCCCGAAAAACTATTCGCTCGACATCGGGGAAACCAATGAGACCTATACCGTAAAACTCGTAATACCTACCCTCCATGCTTAAATGTATCGCCATAGACGATGAGCCGCTGGCCCTGCGCCAGCTGAAAGGCTACATTGAGAAAATCCCGTACCTGGAACTCGCCGCTACGTGCAACAACGCGCTCGAAGCCCAGCAGTTTCTGGCCGCGCAGCATGTAGACCTGATATTCGTCGACATCAACATGCCCGACCTGAGCGGCGTGGAATTCGTCCGTTCGCTGGTCGACAGGCCGATGGTGATTTTCACGACGGCCTACTCGGAATATGCCTTCGAAGGGTTCAAGCGCGACGCCGTGGATTACCTGCTCAAACCCTTCAGTTTTGCCGACTTCAGCCGCTCGGCGGGGAAAGCCAATTCGCTCTACGAACTGCGCCACAACCAGCGTGCGGGAGTACCCGAGGCTACCCCCGAAGCCCTGCCCAAAGACAAGGAATACATCTCCGTGAAAGCGGATTACAAGGTTTCGCTGGTCAAGATCAGCGACATCGTGTACCTGGAAAGCGAAGGGGAGTACGTGCGGATGCACCTTGCCGACGGCACGACGATCACCACGCTTTTCCGGCTCAAGAACATGGAGGCGGCACTCCCGTCGGATATGTTCATGCGCGTGCACCGTTCCTACATCGTCAACCTGCGTTGCATCAAAGGCTATGTCCGCGGCCGCGTGTTCCTGAGCGATACGGAATACGTCCCCATCGGTGAAAACTACAAGGAGAGTTTCCAGCACTACATCGATTCGAATTTCAAGAATTTATAGGGCCGAGAAATCGGGGAACCCCGACAACTGGACGTACTTGCCGTCGCGGTACTCGCAGCAGTAGTGCCGCAGGCCGTTGGTCAGGATCACGAACCGCGCCCCCAGCACCGAATTGTAACGCACGGCCTGCGCCAGGGTACGCTCGTCGATCCGGATTTCCGGTGCCTTGCATTCGGCCAGCACCAGCGGCTCGGCACGGTCGCCGACCACCACGACGTCGGCCCGCTGCGGCTGCCCGTTGACCGGCACGGCATACTCCTGTACGACGCGCTTGGGCAGCACCCCGCAGTGCGAAACGAGGTAAGCGATCAGGTGGCGCCGCACCCACTCCTCGGGAGTCAGTACGAGGTAAATACCCCGCAGGTCATCCCACACCTCGACCTGTTCCTCGCGGCGGCGGGCACGCAGCCGGATGGCAGGAAAATTGAGTTTGGGAAGCGCAGGCATCTAAGTTCCGGAAAATTTACTATCTTTACGTGCACAAATATACGAACATTTTCGATATGCCGGGCCGCAAGGGCAACTCGTTTGGCCGGGCGTGAGGGAATGTTCACAAAAAACAACCCTATGAGGAGTATTCTTTCGATCATAGCACTTTTTTCGTGCTGCACGCTGGCGGCACAGGAGTATATTCCGACCTGCGGCCGCGAACCGATGCGCGGCGAATTGCTCGTCTACCCCACCGCCCGGGAAGCTGCGGAGGCCGACGGCAGCGACAACAAATATTTCACGCGCCTGACCGAATGGACGCAAAAGGGCAACAGTTTCACGACGGATTTCACCGTACCGTTCGCCTGGGCCAACCGGCAGGTGCTGCTCCGGATCGGATGGGCGTCGGCCGACTACGAGATCCGCATAAACGGCGGGACGGTAGCCTACAACAGCGACTGCAATGCCCCGGCCGAATTCAACCTCACGCGCCATGCCAAAGAGGGGCGTAACACACTGGAGGTCATTCTCAGTTCCCCGTCGAAGGTCGCAAGGCTCGAAAGCTGGAAAAATGATGCCGCACCGGCCATCGGAGAGGCATGGGTCATGAGCCAGCCGACATTGCGCGTACGCGACATACTCACCAAGACATGGCGCAGCACCGAAGAGGGGGACAACGTCATGGCCGAAGTCGGACTGGTCGTCAAGAGCGAAGCCCTCAACCCGCGCACGTCGCGCGTCCACTACGAATTGCTATCCCCCGCCGGTAAAACCTCGGCAACAGGATACAAGGACATCAAACTCAACATGCGCGGCGAGGACACCCTGCGGTTCCTGGCACGTATTCCGGACAGCCTGCTCTGGAGCCCGGAAAAGACCACACGCTTCACCTTGCGGGTCAAGACCCAGCACGAAGGCCGCTACATGGAATATATCGAAGTCCCGCTGGGGTTCCGCACCGTAGAGGTGCAAAACGGACAGCTGGCGGTGAACGGCACACCCGTCACGCTCCGCACGCGCGAGGTTCCCGCCCATGCCTCGGCAGACGAAATCGCAGCTTTACGCGGGCAAGGGTACAACACGCTTAAACTCCTCCCGGGCCCGGTGTCCCCGACGCTGTATGGCACCTGCGACACACTGGGAATGTACGTGATCGTACAGGCGCCGATCGACACCCGCAGCAGCGGTGAATCGCGGCGGATCGGTGGCAATCCGTCGAACGCCCCGGAATGGCAGGGGGCATATGCCGAACGTACGGCGGACAGCTACCATGCCTCGAAACGGCATCCGTCGGTAATCGCCTTTTCGCTGGCCACGCAATCGTCCAACGGCATCAACCTCTACGAAAGTTACCTGGACATGAAGAAGTCCGGCGACTCGCGGCCGTTCATCTATCCCGATGCTGCGGGGGAATGGAACAGCGACAAACTGGACATGCAATAAACCCAAAGTGGCTCTACGATAACGTGAAAAGCTTTTATTGCAAAAAAATCCCGATTTTTTTCAGGATTTTTTTTGCAATAATAAAAAATATCACTAATTTTGCACTCGCAATCCCAAAGGATTGATGCCTCTTTAGCTCAGTTGGTAGAGCACGACACTCTTAATGTTGGGGTCCAGGGTTCGAGCCCCTGAGGGGGTACAAAAGCGGAAAATTCAGGTTTTCCGCTTTTTTGTTGTCTGTCACCCCCTTGCACACGCGCCTGCGAAGGCGATGTCGCAATCCACATCGCATCTTGTCGTCGTTCAACGGCCCCGAATACAGCAAATTACGGCAAATCCGCGTAACCTATCCGTAACCACCCTGCGACAAGGCACGACATTCGGTTACCTTTCCCGATTTTCGAGGCTGTCGCTACCCTATTAAAATAGTTTCGACGACTCTTGCAGATTATACCCGGAAAACTTGATTTCGGCAGAATTAAGGATTATGTTTGCACTGTAAACTACTAATACAAAGCAAATTATAATCAAGTCGCACAATGTCGCAAAACGTGTCGCAGGATGTCGTACCGATTATTTCGACAAGCGAGGAGAAGCGGTTATTTTTGCTGAAACATAAGGAGTAGAACTTTCAATCCCAATCTAATAATTATGGACATCAGCACATTCTCGATCCTCTTCATCATTCAGAAGGGAAAAACCAATCAAGAAGGCAGAGCACCCATTTTGGCTCGCATTACGATCAACAAGCGGATGGTACACATTTCTACCCGGCAATCTATCCTACCCGAACGGTGGCTGTCTAAGGAGTGTAAAACCGTCGGACTTACCAAAGAGGAGAAACAGATCAACCGTTTTCTCGAAGATTTCAAAGGGCTGACCTATTCGAAGTATAACGAACTGCTGCTCTTGGGCGAGGTCATCACGGCCGACAAACTCAAACAAGCCATTTCTTCAAAAGGAGAAAAGAGCGTTTCGCTGTTGGCTCTATACGACGATTTTCTCACAGACTATGCCAGACTCATCGGACACAAGACGAGCAAACGCACTTACGACAAGTACGCTTTGGTGCGCAACCGATTGGCTCAGTACCTTCGGGAATCGTACAACCTCTCGGATATTCCCCTACAGGACATTTCGCCAAGATTCATCCACGGGTTCGATACTTTCCTGCGATCGACTTACAACGTAGCGAACAACCATGCGATGAAGATGATACAGAAATTCCGCACGATTTATCTGACAGCTATCGACAACGGATGGGTACAAAAAAATCCATTTGCCTCGATCAAAATACATTTTGATGTCGTAGATCGGGAATTCCTTACCAGACAGGAGTTAACAGCCATCATCCAAAAACCGATGACATCGAAACGTCTCGATCAGGTAAGGGATATCTTCGTGTTCTGCTGCTTCTGCGGACTTGCCTACTGCGACGTGACGGAGCTAACTACGGACAATCTCGTCGAGGGCGACGACGACAGGACATGGCTACGCACCCGACGACAGAAGACAGACACACCAGTCGATGTTCCCTTGCTGGAGATCCCGATGACGATTCTTCAAAAATACGAAGGGCAACTTACCGACGGTAAGTTGCTGCCCGTACCCTCAAATCAGAAGTGCAACGATTATCTGAAGGAGATCGCATCGATCTGCGGAATCTATAAGGAACTCACCTTCCACATGGCCCGGCACACATTTTCGACGACCGTAACACTCTCGAACGGAGTACCCATCGAAACCGTCTCGAAGATGCTCGGACACCGTAATATTCGCACGACGCAAATCTATGCAAAAGTTATTCACGACAAGGTTTCGGCTGATATGGATGCGCTGGCCGAAAGGTTGAACGGTACAATGCCGTCCCTGCCGCCAATACGAGAAACGAAAGTGTTTCCGCTCGCTGCACACAGCACATTATCGAGAGTTGACAGACAAGTCGCTATGAGAATCTGACATTACAACGGTTCAAAAATGGGAAACGGCAGCTTCGACTGCCGTTTTTATGTCAGCACCCACCCCTTATCGGTCGCAATAGCTTGTTGCGTCGCCGTCAGTTTGACAAGATTTCTCGTTCCGATGTTGCAAGCCCTTCCGCTTATCTCCGAAGACAGGGCATTCAGGAGCGATAGCAGGCTTGTCGTCGTAAGTTTCGGGCAACCGTTTACTGCGATATCGACACCGATCGTTCCGGCAAAAGTCACTTCTTCCAGGGCAGCACAAGAAACGAAAGTCGTGTCAATCTTCGAGGTTACCCTACTCAAATCGAGAACGCCGCCGACACGTCGTAGGCTTTTGCAGCCATGGAACAGCTCCGAAACGGAGGTCAGACGCGACGTGTCCAGCCCGCCTATCTCCTGCAAATTCGTACAGCCGTAAAAGGCGTACATCATATTCGCAACGTTCGATGTGTCGAGTGTGGGCACGCTCCTCAATGCCGTACAGCCATAGCACATCTGATACATAGAATCGAACAATGCCGTGTCGAAAGTCGGAAAGGCAGCCATCGTCATATTGCCTCGGAAGAGCTGATAGCCGTTTCGGATCTGGTTCATGCCGCTGGTACTGTCTATCAACGCCGTTTTTTCGACGAGCATTGCCAACGTATCTTCATCGGTCGTCGCCACGCCTTTGCTGCGGAGGGTTTCGGCAAGCGTCAGCCGCAAGGCATTGAGACGCAAAATAAGTGTCGGGAAATCAGCCATATGCTATCCGATAATCTTATGCAACACATCCGTTATTCCGGTCTGTCCGAGCGAAGCGGATATTGTCCGAACTAACGTTTCATAAGTTATAGCAGCGCCTGTACCGTTGCGATCGATTTCGATCAGGTCGGTCGCCGCCAAAGCCGTCATCTTCGGAAGCTGCGAGAGCGTAATCGCCCCCGATACAGTTTCTTCTACGTTAGAGATATCTACTGCTGTTTCCATTTCGAATGAATCGTTCGCCATAGTAGTCGTTTATTCTTCGTAAATTTTGAATTCGGACATCATCTGATAAGTTATGTGCCACAGGCATTTTGCCGAATTGTAAGGCGACGGTACAGCCAGGAATTGCAGCAGTCCTCCGTAGGTCTCGATGCGCGCGACCGGAAGATATCCCATTCCATAAGCATCCTTCTTCAATGTCGAAACGATACCCGACTGCGTGTCGTCCGCCGCAAGGATCAGGTTGGGCGACGAGCGGGTGCGGATCGGGCAATCGTACAGATTGACCACGCTGCCGATATACTCTGCCGATGAGGGCAAGTTCAACCAAATGATGAAACTATCGTAGCGGTCGCCGTTGACGATCAAGTTGAAATTGCGGTTCAACGTATATTTACGGGTTGTGGAGTTATAATCCGTGCCTTCGTCCGTGAAATATTTGAACTGTACCTTCGAATATCCGCTGAAGATGCCGCTAGCCATCTCGACATGCCCGTCTTCATAGATGCGTGTGGAAGCCGTCGCGGCATTCTCGATGCCGTCTGCTCCGGCGAAGAACATCAGCTTGCCGTGCTTCGATGCCGGAGCGCCTTTCAACGCGCAGCCGGCCATCCCCGCCACGACTTTCTTGTCCGTATCGTCTTTTACGCCGACGAACCCCGACAGCACTACGCCACTGCCGGCATCGATTTCCGTCGAGATGTCCTGAAAGTTCTCGCGCAGGTATTTCAACTCGCCGTTGTCCTGCTTCGCCGCTTCGTCCAAGATCGTTACGATCTCCTTGCGGGCGGCATAATAGGATTCGACATCGGCGAAATCCTCCTCGATCGGAATGAACTCCGGCTCCGGCTGCGTATATTTCTCGATGGCGGCAACAGCTCGCAAGTAGGCATCCTCGTAGGGCGTCCACTCGTCGGCGAGCAATCGGACGGCGCGCCGCTTGCCGTGTACCATAAGTACCTTGCCGTTTACACTGCGATAACGAAACACAGAGAGCAGTTGCAGAGCATTGGCACGGAGTTGTTCGTATTCGGTTCGGATGTCCTGCAAGCGCTCTTTCAGGAACGACTTCTCGACGGGCGAGACGTATTCGTCGGAGTTGATTCGGCCGAGCGTTTCCTGTGTCGAGGAGATCGTCTGCATCAACTCGTCGAAATCCGTTCCGGCATCGGGTCTTATCGGGTCGATGCGTCCGAAACGCAGTATCCCGTCGCGGAAGCTGACGCCGCAACCCGTCGTGCGGTTGAAGAGCTGCATATCGCCCGTCGCGGAGTCGAACCACGAGTCGCCCGATTTGTCCGAGAGAAAGCCCGTGAGGTAGATGTTCTTCAGGTAGGCCGAATAACCGGTCATATCCAAACCGTGCGCTTTGAGATTCGACAAATCGCCGAACTGCGCCGCGATATTCTCCGTGCGGATCGTCCTACCGGCGTTACTCGTGAGGTAGGGTAGGTAGGTGCGGGGTTCGTAGCGTGAGGTTTGGCGGTCGGGAGCGGTCGTATTGCCTAATGCCACGAAGTGCATCGCCATCTGTGGGTGGTAGGGATAATCTTCGCGCAATTCATACCGCCATTCGGCATAGGTATCGCGATCGAGACACTCGGTAAGGCGGAAGTAGCAGGTCGTGAAGCCGGCATAGGTACGATTGCCAAACGAATCGTCCGAATCGACCGTATTGCCACTCGAAGAATCCATTGCGGCGTTCAAGAAAACGCCCATACAAAGGTCGTTCTCGCGTAGAATCCCGACCTCACCCTCTTCTAACTTGACGACCAGCGTCCGGTTCTCCGGCGAGACGATTTCGACGATGCCGCAGCCCGGAGCCGACCACTTGTCGCCGACGACCGTTTCGATACGGTTATAACGGTATTCGGGAACCTCCAAGAACTCCTCCAGATGAAGCCGCCGCAGGTAGGTATCGCCCATAACCGAGAGATCGCCCGTGATCGGGCCGCCTTTCTTATCAAGCTTCTTGTCCAACTCGCCCGTCAGCCCCGTAATGTCGGAAACAGCGTGCGTATGCTTCTTCGGAGCCATCACGCCTTTGATCTCCTTGCCGGAAACTTTCATCGATGCGCCGGCAGTCGGAACATCGACGATGAACTCAAACCCGTCGAACTCCGCTAACTGTCCCGAAGCGCTCGTAAGGTCATTGATGCGTACTTCGTCCATAATTTTGAAACTCAGTCGTGAAAATAATTCGATTTTTCTTACTTTTGCTGTAAAAATGTCCCAATCTTAATTAAAAAGACAATGAGCACTACCCTCGGAAACATGAAACGCGTAACTGATTTACGCACTGTTTGGCCACACGAAGCTTTAGATTTCACGAAATGGCTGTCGCTGGATGCTAATTTAGCACTTTTAGGCGAGGCCATCGGAATCGAAATTTCGTTGGAAGAACGGGAATCTTCTGTAGGAAATTTCAATGTCGATATATTCGCATTGGAGAATGGTAGCGACCGAAAGATTATTATCGAGAATCAACTCGAGGATACGAATCATGATCACCTCGGCAAGTTGATTACCTATGCTTCAGGCAAAGGTGCAGAGGTAATCATCTGGATGGTAAAACGGGCCCGCGATGAACATCGTCAGGCGATCGAATGGCTGAATCAGCATACCGATAGCCGGATCGGATTTTTTCTCGTAGAAATCGAGTTATGGCAAATCGACGATTCGAAATTAGCACCGAAATTCAATGTCGTAGAAAAGCCAAACGATTGGGCCAAAGCAATGAAAACATTAGACGGTTTGAGTGATACCGATAAATTGAAATTAGAATTTTGGCAAGAGTTTGTCGAAACAATGAAAAGCAACACGCTCTTTCTGAACAATTTTTCAGCCAGAAAGCCGCAGGCTCATCATTGGTATGACATCAGTCTCGGTAGTTCTGCTTATCATCTTGGACTGACGATCAATACACAGAAAAACCGAATCGCCTCCGAAATATATATCAATGACGATAAAGAGTTATTTCATAAATTCAGAGAATCGGAAACCGAAATTCGGGAGGTTCTCAAAAGCAATGTAGAGTGGAGAGAAGCTAATAAAGCTTGTCGTATCATGGTTTCTCGACCGTTTATTGTCAAAGACAAAACAAAATGGCCGGAAGCGTTCGACTGGTTCCTCCAAAAAGCAGTCGAATTCAAACAAATAGCGAAAAAATACGGGGTATGAGTCAACGCTTTATTTCAGAATCTTTACCCACCCAATATTTCTGTCTTGAAGTTCTCCTTTCCAAGCACATATACCAGATCCCGTCCTTTGGCCGTAAGCTGCCCGCCGAGGGTTATTCGTAGGTTCTGCGTCGCGCCACTCGTCGGCAGCATCGCCTGCAACTTCGACAGCGGTGCGATGACTTCGGGATCTGTGCCGGCATTGGGGTTGTCTCCGACCATCGCATAAGTCGGGCCGTAGGCCAGCCCACCGTTGGCCAGCGCCGGCACGCTTTTCTCGGCATTCTTGTTGATGAGCGCCGTCATCACGGCTGCCGCCGCGACCATCGCAGCACCGATGGCGATCGCCGCCCACGGATTGGCGAGGACGGATTTCAGCGCCGATTTGAAGGCGATGATCATCACGCCGAACTCGATGAGCTGCGAGCCGATATTTTTCAGGAAGGAAGCGAACTGAGTCAGGATCGCTTTCATAAGTCCTCCGAACCCCAAATCGCCGGCGATGATCTGTCCGATAGCCTCCGCTACTGCGACGATGCTGTCGGCCATGAATTGCGACACCTGTTGGTCGAAGCGCTGCATCACGGCCGTGACGGTCATCTGCACGTGCTCCAATGCCGCCGAGAACGACCAGCCTTTTGCCGTGAGCGCCGCCGTGTAGTTCTCGACCATCGAAACCGTATCGGCGATGTGCTCCTGCAAGTATGCGCTGTTATCATCCGCCCAGCCGTACAACCCTTCGCGCACCGCACCGAATATCGCCTGCATCTGTTGGACATATTGCGATGTTACGGGTTTCAGATCGCCCATTTTGAGCTTCGGCGCCGGCAGTTCCATCTCGAAGCCTTCGGGCAGGATGCCGTCCATCTTGACGACGGGGTTCAGGTCTTCGGGCTTGATATTTCGGATCCGCTCCAGCTCTTTTTGCAGTTTCTCGATCTCGGCGTTCGCCGCGGCGATATCCTCGACGGTCGATTCGGGCAGCAGTTTCTTCTTTTCGAGGGCTTCGATCCGCGCCTGCAACTTGCCGATGATACCCGTGCTCTGCTCCGTCAGCGCGTTGGTTCCGGCGATGGATTTCATCAGCTCCTCGGTCTGCTTGCGAGCCTCTTCCGTTACCTTGTCCATCTCAGCTTGCGCCTCGGCAGCCTTTTTCTCCGCCTCGCGTTTCTTCTCGATCGCCGCCGTCAGCAGGTCGTACTCTTTGCGCAGGGGTGCGAGTTTCGACTGATCGGCCGTCTTCTGTATCGTGAAGCCTGCCATGAGGCCATTGGGCACGATGCGCGTCTTGGTCGTCGTGGCGATGATCTCCTTCTGCTCGGCGATATTTTCCTGCAACCTGCGTTCGAGGTCGTCGAGCGATTCTGTCTCGGCCATCACGTCGATCATCTTCTGCTTTTGGATGCGGGCGTAGGCGAATGCCGCACCGAGCGCGAGGATCGCCGCCATAATCAATCCGACGGGCGACAACAGAGCCGTAAATCCCGCCGCCAGCATCGGCAGCACCTTGATGACAGCTCCGATTCCGAGCGACAGCGGTCCCACCGCCGCCACCAGCCCCGCCACGACGACGATCGTCTGCATCATCGCCGGCGACATCGATTGCAGCATCTGCACGACCGTCGAGAGCGCACCTGCCACCTTCGTTGCGAAAGGCATGATGGCCGCGCCGATCTGTTCGAGGAAGTCGCCCCACGCATTCTTGAGCTGCTGCACGGCTCCGAGTCCCGTTCGTGCGGCGGCTTCGGCCTGTCCGCCGAACTTCTTATCCAATGCGTGATGGATCTTCGCCGGCGCCTTGGCGAGCTCGCGCGTCTTCGCCAACTGCCTGATGACCGCTGTTTGCTCTTCCGAGAAGGTGATGCCGGCACGCGATAGCGACGAGAGTTTGGTCAGGGGATCGGAAAGCGCCTTGCCCAACTGCAACGAAGCCGAGCCCAAATCCATCTCCAATGCCGTGGCAAGATCCAATGCCAGTGCCTGCGTGCGCTTGAAGTTCTCGCCCGTGATATTGGTGAAGGCCAACAGGCGGGCGGTGGATTTGGCGAGGATCGTTTCGTCGCCGAAGATCGTCTTACCCTGCAACTCCGAGGCGTAGTCGGTAAGCTGCCGGAAGTTATACACGACAGTCAGATTGGACGTCTTGAGCGCCTGTTGCACCTTCGCCTCGGCTTTGGCCTGCACGTCGGCCAAGTGCAGCGACACACCGCCCAATGCCGCAAGGGGTGCGGTGAGACGTAGCGAGAGCGACTTGCCGACGGAAGTCAGCTTCTTTTCGAGCGAGCCGAGACCTTTCTCGACCTGCTGCGCCTTCTGCCGGAACTCATACGAATCGGCACCGATTTTTATAAACAGGTCGGCGATTCTGCGGGACATGACGGATTAAGGTTTGTGTTGCAGGTAGAGCGTCCCGCCCGCCTCGACGTCCGGCAACACCGCTGACCGCCCGTTCTCCACGCGCGACATGGCGGCTACGACAGGGATCATCGTCTCGCCCGCCTGCGAATCCAACAACTCGTCGGCGCCGATGCCCGACCATTCGGCGACGCAGCGAATATAATTCTCGGTATGGTTCTCGATGGGCGGGGCATAGCGCGCGATCATCTGTCGGATTGTCCGGTAGCCGTTGCGGCAGTAAGAGTCCAACAGCACGAACATCGCGCGGTAGCCCCACGCCATCGTCACGAACTGCTTGAACGCAGCATCGCACGAGGGCGTAATTTCGCCCAGATACTTCGTCTTCGACCGTCGGATATTGCCGGGATTACAATTACGTATTCCTCTACACATATTAAGTAAGGTTAGGATTTTTACTCATTTCCGTTCCGATCCTTGCGTCTATGCTCCAACTCGGCTCTTTTGAGCAAGACCGGGCAATGTTCGGGCGGCGTTTTGCACTTGTACGCCTGCCGGATAACGATGCGGCTGCAGTCTATCTCCACGTCCTTATGCTCGATGATGATTTCGAGTTTGCCGACCTTCTCTTCGAGTTTCTCCACGCGCCCGTCCAGTCGCGTGATCTGCTCGGACTGAATCGCCACGACCTTCTCCGTATTTTCCAGTTCGGCGGAGTCGGCGGCCGCGTCCTCCTTGCGCTTCTTCGCGTTGAAAAAAAGGATCGTGCCTGCCAGACCGCTGGCGAGCAGAAAGTTCAGAATGATAGAGAGTGTTTCCATTTCGGTTTCGTATTACTACGGGATATATTGATAGATAGCCTGCTCGCGCACGATATAGAGGTTGCCATAGATGAAGAACAATCCCATGATTATCTGTCCCACACCCGCTTTGTTCCGTATGCCCGTCATCGTATCGTCGCGGAAATTCCGTAGGAAGATGTCGCCGTTGCAGCAATGCACCGTCTCGCTCATCGTATGGTCGGCATGATCCGCCGCTCGGCCCGATCGCTCCAGCAATGTCTTTTCGGTAATCGAATCTCTGCGGTAAAGCAGGAACTCATCGCCGGAGTTCACGCCGATATAACTATCCGAGACGGTGACGATCGTCGAGCCGGTATCGAACGATTGCAGCATGCATGGTTTGTCTAAGCGTCTGTCATGCAGGTAAGCGCGTTGCGTCGTATCGATGACGATGGTATTCTCGGTGCGTCGCAAATCGAGGATATCCCCCGCTATCGATGTGCCGGTCGTCGCAGACCCCCGACGGTAACCCTCCAGCTCTTCGTATTTATAT